>Ga0272448_1006179_pt1 | contig 13000 bp, 9 predicted proteins | sample YNPCB0191_FD_202220 | JGI IMG/M metagenome (GOLD analysis project Ga0272448, IMG submission 202220) | Hot spring sediment microbial communities from Yellowstone National Park, WY, United States - YNP-CB-019-1 | ecosystem: Environmental > Aquatic > Thermal springs > Hot (42-90C) > Sediment...
AATAAGCATACAGACAAAGAAAAAGCTTTCATTAAAAGCATTTAGACATACAGCCTTTTATGACAGTATAATTTCACAAGTTTTAAATGAAAAATTTGAAATAAACGAAGATTTTCCGGAAAGTTTAACCATTCCGATGAGGCTAAAATCCGGGCTAAGGTATGGAGAAAATCCACATCAAAAAGCATCTCTTTACATAAACCCACTTGAAAATGGCATTTCTGTTGCAGATAGCGAAAATTTACAAGGTAAAGAAATGTCTTTTAACAACTACTACGATGTTGATTCTGCTGTACTTTTGGTTAAAGAGTTTGAAGAACCAGCTTGCGTTATAGTGAAACATAACAACCCTTGCGGTGTTGCGGTTGCAGAAAATATAAAACAGGCTTATACCCTTGCCCTTGAAACAGACCCAAAATCAGCATTTGGCGGAATTGTAGCATTCAATAAAGAAGTTGATGAAGATACAGCAAAAGAGCTTACAAAATTATTTTTAGAGGTTGTAGTTGCACCTTCATTTTCAGATTCAGCGTTGGAAGTATTAAAAACTAAGAAGAATTTAAGAGTTATGAAAATTAAAAACTTTGACAAAAAATTAGAAGGAAAAGATATAAAGAGAATCTCGGGTGGTTATCTACTCCAAGAAAGAAATTTAGGGCTCTATACAGAGTTAAAAGTAGTTACAGAACGACAGCCAACAGAAAAAGAGTTGGAAGATTTAATATTTGCTTTAAAAGTTGTTAAACATGTAAAATCCAATGCAGTTGTGATAGCAAAAGACAAAAGAACTGTTGGCATTGGAGTAGGACAAACTTCAAGAGTAGATAGCTTAGAAACTGCGATCAAAAAAGCAAAAGAATTTAATCTTCCATTAGAAGGAGGTGTTCTTGCATCAGAAGCATTTTTCCCATTTAGAGATAGCATTGACACAGCAGCAAAAGAAGGAATAAAAGCAGCTATACAGCCAGGTGGTTCAATCAGAGACCAAGAGGTAATAGATGCATGTAATGAGCATGGAATTGCTATGGTATTTACAAACATGAGACACTTTAAACATTAAGGAGTAGAAAGCTTGATTTTATTAGACGGAAAATCCTTAGCAGAAAAAATAAAAAATCAAATAAAACAAGAAATAGACCAGCTAACACAAAAAGGCTATAGACCGCCTGTTTTATCTGTGATTCTTGTCGGAGAAAACCCAGCAAGTCAGATTTATGTAAATAAAAAAATTAAAGATTGTGCGTCGGTAGGAATAAAATCAAAACCGTTTTTCTTACCTGAAAATATAACCCAAACAGAACTATTAGAGCTTATTGGAGACCTAAACGGAGATGAGGAGGTTGATGGAATTTTAGTCCAGCTTCCTCTACCATCTCACATAAACACGCTTGAAATAATAGAAGCTATAAACCCAAATAAAGATGTTGACGGATTTCACCCTATAAACGTTGGAAAGCTTGCAACAGGAAGAAATGATGCAATACTTCCATGTACACCCTATGGAATAATGAAGCTTTTACAAGAATACAACATTGACCATTTTGGAAAAGATGTTGTAGTTGTAGGAGCAAGCAATATAGTAGGAAAACCCATGTCTTTATTATTTTTAAAAGATGAAAAATCAACTGTAACAATATGCCATAAAAATACAAAAGACTTAAAATCTCACACACTTAAAGCAGATATATTAGTCGTAGCAGTAGGAAAGCCGAATTTAATCACTGAGAATATGGTTAAAGAAGGAGCTGTTGTTATTGATGTAGGAATTAATAGAGTTGATGGTAAAATTGTTGGAGATGTAGATTTTGAAAACGTAAAGAATAAAGCCTACGCAATTACCCCTGTCCCCGGCGGCGTTGGTCCAATGACCGTCGCTATGCTTTTATATAATACATTAGAAATTTATAAAAGGAAAAAGTGAGAGACTGTTCCAAAAACCTACATCGTCATTCTGAAGCCGACGAAGAATCTCTTTTTTTCTTTTCAAATCAAAAATCAAAAGAAGAACTCCTTCGGACTTGCGTCCTAAGGATGGCGTACAAGGTAAACTTATAAAAATGTTGAAACACTCTAATTAGGTGAAATATGAGCTGTAAGAGATTAATGATGATTTAAAATAATTAATCTTTTATTTAGTGATTGTGAATAAAGCAAAAAAAACTCCTGTTTTTCTTGCCTCAAATTTCTTACTTTTTCTCAATTTTTTAAAAGAGAAGATTCTTCAGACTTACGTACTCAGATAGACAGGCAAAGATTAATTGATAGATATCAGTTAAGTGTGACTTTGTCATTCTGAGAGTTAGCGAAAATCTCCTATTTTTATTGGATTTCTCACTCAATGCATTATCTCAAAAATACAAATTTACATTTTTTATTTTCATAATCCCTTTCTTTCCATTTAATAACTTTTACCCCTTCCCCTTAGGTCTCTTATAAATCCTTCTATAAATCCTTATCCACACTAGCATACACCATGCTCAATCGGGCAAAGCCCTCTTGGTTTTAAATTCCACTCATAAAATACTCAATTACGAATATAAGTTTCGTTTTTATTTCTTTCTATTTTGTATGCAAAGCCAAAAGCATTTAAAGATTTTTCAAGTAAATCATCCCACTCTTCTCTTGGATGCTTTTCCATTAAAGATTTGGCAATTTCCCTTTCAAGTTGTCTGATTAATGCATTTCTACCTTTATGATCATACATTTTTGAATTTTGTCTGCAAAAGCAAAAACAATATCTTTTCCGGTAGCATTTTCTTTGTTTTTCTCCATAACAGATTTCACTATATTATCTCTGCGAGATTAATCCCCCAAATAATTATTTATTTTATAATAATCATATACACATAAGTATAGAAAAATTAAAAAAATATATTAACCACAAATTGCTATATCATCAAGATAAATTAGAGAATGTTCCAAATTTTATTTAAACATCATCACTATGCAGCCGGCGAAGAATTCCCTCCCTGTCTTAACTTTTATTTTTTACCTTTTCAAATTTTAAAAGAGAAATCCTTCAAACATGCGTCCTCAGGATAATTAGGAAAGGTAAAGTAATATCTACTCATGGGGCTCTATAACTTAAAAAAATTAAAGTCCTCAGATAAGTTAATAAGTAATGACCATCGATTTATCTTTCATTTTGTCTCTACTATTTCAAAACCGCCAATGTAAACTATTTAGAGTTTATAAGAATTTTAGCAAATAAATATTTCTTAAGAACTTTTCATAAGTGGTATAATTTAAATCATAATGGCAATTTTAGGAGGCTAGAAACAGTTGCTATTTTCTGTAAAAAAGTGTAAAAAGATGTATAACAAAAATACAAAACAAAAACAAAAAGTTTAAAATAGTAAATAAAAGAAAAAAGAGCAAATAAAAATGATAACTCTACAATGCCAACTTGAATTTCAAAATACGCAAGATAAAAAAGCTGTATTAGATTTAATGCGTAGATTTTCATCTTCTATGAGATATGCTTATCAAAGATTATTGGAAGGTGAAAAAAGAAAAGATTTAAAAAAGAATTTATCAAAACTATTTGACATAAACACAAGATACTCAGATGATGCAATGCTACTAGCACAGTCAACTATTTCATCATGCGAAAAAAGAGGTCAAAATCCACAAAAGCTTATATTTGGCTCAAGAAAATTATTTGAACAGTTAAACAAAAATCATTTAACAAGAAAAAGAATAAGAAAATTAAAAGAAAAGTGGAAAGAAAGCAGGCAGGGAAATTTATATTCAAGAGGAGATAAATCAAAGCAAGGAAATCTAAATTTAAGATTTCAGTGGATAAATGATAAATTGTATTTGAGAATAAATATAAGAGATAGACAATATATCTACGCAAAAGTAATTAGAAGTGTTAAAAGAGAAAAGGACAAATGGATAGAGTTTATGTTTATGCTGGAAAATGCGTATAAATACGGAGCGTGGTTTCCATACTCAATCAGACTAAAAGTAAAAAACGGTAATGTATACGCTTTTATATCCATCGATGAAAAACTGCCATCTATCACAATCAAAAGAGACAATGGAATAATAGGTATAGATGTAAACGCATATCCATTTCACTTAGCACTATCTTTTGCAAGTAAAGATGGAAATTTAGAGAAATATCAAAGTATTAGTTTGAATGAATTATTAGAAGCAAACTCAGAAAAAAGACAATACTTAGAATGGCAAATAGCACATGACATAATAAAGATAGCAAAAGAAGATAATAAAGCTATGGCTATTGAGAATTTAGAAAATCTGCCAAAAGGCAAAAGAGGAGATGGATTTGCAAAATTAAGAATTAGATTACAAAAATGGAGCTATAAAAGATTATTAGACAAAATAGAAGTATTAGCAAGAAGAAATGGAATAGAAATTAGAAAAGTCAATCCTGCATACACATCAGTAATAGGAAAGCTAAAATATGCACCACAATACAACATAGACAAAGACATAGCAGGAGCTTATGTAATAGCAAGAAGAGGGTTGGGATATAAAGAAAAATTACCTAAGAATTACAAAGAATTATTAAATGATACTGACTTTTTATCATACACTATAGCAAGGATTGAAGATAGCATTACAAAATTAAAACAAAAGATAAAAGAAGAGAAAAATGAATACAAGAGAAATAAACTAAAAAGCATATTAGCAAAACTCAGAAAAAACTTAAAAACATTACAAAAACACTTAGAAAGTGGAAAAAGCAAGCCTGCTACCCAACAACCTGTAAACCAATGGAAGGAACAGGTGAGTGGTCTGCTTACAAGCGGACATAAAAGCTGGCAAGTTCTTTCCATAGCCTTAGCCTTCTGCTGTCTTGAAAGATCTTATAGAGATTTTTCTCCTTTGAAACGTGTTATAATTTCAAAGGATTGGATAGCAGTGGCTAACAGGTTAGTTCCTGTACTTGATGCAGAGGCTATGACACTTCCAAAATACCGCCTGTTGGGGTCGGAAGTGTCTGAAATGGCGGAATACAAATACCCCGACCCAAACTGTGCGAGTTTTATACAGTTTGGTTAGCCAGGTTTCATATTTGAAGTTAAAGGATTTAGCAACAGAGTTAGGTATAGACCCTAAGAAATTAAAAGAGGAATTAAACGAAGAGCTCGGATTAGGGCTTAAAAAGATTTCAGATAAATTACCCGACGAAGTAGTCGATCTAATTAAAGATAGATATAAAAAAGCACAAGGTGGAAAAGAAGTCCAAGTAGAAGAAAAAGGAATTAAAGCTTTTGACCTTTATCACAGCTTAGGAATAACTCTTTCTGAATTAGAAGAAAAATTAAAAGAAGTAGGATTTTCAAAAGAAATCACAAACTGGACAATCATTGATGAAGAAACTGTTGAAAAAGTTAAAAAAGTTATAGAAGACGAAAAGAAAAGAAAAGAAGAAGAGTTAAGAAAATTAGAAGAAGAGAGAAAAAGAAGAGAAGAGGAACAAAAAGCTAGAAAAGAAGAAGAGTTAAAAGTAAAAGAAGAAATAAAAGAAATTCCTGAAGAGAAAAAAGAAGAGGAAATTAAGCCAGAGCCCAAAATAGAAGAAATTCCTGAAGTAATAGAAGGTGTAGTTGCGGAAGAGGAAAGAAAGTCTTTCAGAAAAGAAAAAAGAGAATTTGAAAAGAAAGAAGAAAGAAAGCCATTTGAGAAAAGAGAGAGATTCGAAAAAAGAGAAGAAAAACAGCCAACTCCTATTGCTATAGTTCCAGAGTCTATAAAAGAAGAGAAAAGAGTTGAGAAAAAAGAAACAAAAGAGGAAAGAGAAACAAGGTTAGCAAAAGAACAAAAAGAAGAAATGGAAGCCCTCAGAAAGTTAATGGAGGGCCAGCCTAAAAAGAAAAAGCCTAAGAAAGAAGAGAAGAAAAAAGAGGTAGAAGAACAATCAAAAGAAGAAGAAATTAAAATCGTTCAAATCCCTGAAGTAATAACAGTTAGAGAGTTGTCAGAGTTATTAGATATTCCTGTAAATCAAATATTAACGGATTTATTAAAAAGAAAAATACTTGCAACAGTAAACCAAATAATAGACCCTAAAATAGCTATAGAAATAGCAGAAGAACACGGATTTTTAGCTGAGCTAAAAGAAGAAGGTATAGAGGAAGAAAAAGAAGCAGAAGAAGAAATCTTTTCTGAAGAAGAAGCAGCAGAAGAAGAAGAAAATCTTGTCCCAAGACCGCCTGTCGTGGTAGTAATGGGACACGTAGACCACGGAAAAACTACATTGCTTGACACTATTAGAAAAACAGATGTTGCAGCAAAAGAGCATGGTGGTATTACTCAGCATATAGGTGCTTATAAAATAAAACTTCCTAATGGAAAAGAAATAACATTCTTGGATACCCCCGGACACGAGGCATTTACAACTTTAAGAGCAAGGGGTTCAAAAGTTGCAGATATAGCTATCTTAGTAGTTGCTGCAGATGATGGAGTAAAACCTCAAACTGTAGAAGCTATAAACCATGCGAAAAGTGCAAAAGTTCCTATTATTGTAGCTGTTAACAAGATAGATAAACCCGGTGCAGACCCTATGAGAGTAAGACAAGAGCTTACGCAGTATGGGCTTATTCCGGAAGAATGGGGTGGAGATACGATCTTTGTAGATGTATCTGCAAAAACCGGAAAGAATGTAGAAGAGCTTTTAGAAATGGTTTTACTCGTTGCCGAAATGTTAGAACTTAAAGCAAACCCTAATAGACCGGCGGTAGGAACAGTTATTGAATCTAAATTAGACCCTAAGAAGGGGCCTGTAGCTACTGTTTTAGTTGAAAATGGTACTTTAAAAGTTGGAGATTACTTTGTAGCTGGATATACTTGGGGTAAGGTTAAGGCACTTTTAAACGAGAGAGGAGAAAGACTTAAAGAAGCCGGACCTGGAACTCCCGTAGAGGTGCTTGGATTTGAAGAAGTTCCTGATGCAGGAGATAAATTTATTGTAAGAACATCAGAAAGAGAGGCTAAACAGTTAGCTGAAATTAGAAAGTTAAGAAGAGAAGAAGAGCTTCTTGCTAAAAAGACAAGAATACATTTAGAAAATCTTAGCGAAGTTAAAGAAGTTAATATTATTATTAAAGCTGACACGCAAGGTTCTTTAGAAGCTCTCAGAAAGTCTATAGAAGAGCTTTCAAATAAATTTAGTGAAGTAAGTATTAACATAATACATGCTGCTGTTGGTGGAATTACAGAAAGCGATGTTATGCTTGCAGCAGCATCTAACGCAATAATCATAGGATTTAACGTTAGACCGGATGCAGGAGCAAGAAAAGCTGCAGAAGAAGAGAACGTAGATATAAGAGTTTATAACATTATCTATCAAGTATTAGAAGATTTGGAAAAAGCAATGAAGGGTATGCTTGCTCCTACCTACAGAGAAGTATTACTCGGGACTGCAGAAGTGAGAGCAACGTTCAAGGCTAAATCTATTGGTACGATAGCAGGATGTTATGTTACAGATGGCGTAATTAAAAGAAATGCAAAAGCCAGATTGGTAAGAAATGGTGTTGTAATATACGATGGAGAGATAAGCTCTTTAAAAAGATTTAAAGATGATGTCAAAGAAGTTCAGAAAGGTTTTGAATGTGGACTTACTTTAAAGAATTTTAATGATATAAAAGTTGGAGATATAATAGAAGCTTATGAAATTGTTGAAGAAAGACCTCAATAAAGAAACTTTTAAAGTTGTTGAAATATTTCGTTCTGTTGAAGGCGAGGGAAGATGGGTAGGTCTTCCCGTTGTCTTTATAAGATTAGAAGGTTGCAATTTAAGATGCAGTTGGTGTGATACTCCTTACTCTTATACAGGAGAAAACTTTAGGCTCCTTAGTATAACTGATATTATAGAAGAGGTAAAAAAATACAATCTAAAAAGAGTTTGTATCACAGGCGGTGAGCCATTCTTTACAGAAAATCTTGATGTTTTAGTTGGAAATCTTATAGAAAACAGCTATCAAGTATTTATAGAAACAAACGGCACTCTTTGGAATCAAAACTTTGAAAATTTAGATAAGTCTAAGATCTATATCACATGTTCGCCAAAACCGCCTTTCTATTTTATAAACAAAAATCTTTTGCCCTATTTATCTGAGTTTAAATTTGTCGTAGATGAAACTTTAGGCATTAAACATATTATAAGGCCAGACCTTATGGAGTATATTAAAAACGATGTTATTGTACTTCAACCTGAAAGCAATAAGCCAGAAATGGTTAAAAAAGCATTAGAATTACAAGATGAGCTTTTGAAGTTTGGCATTGAAAGTAGAATTATACCTCAGTGTCATAAAGTCTTAGGTTTACCTTAATCAGCAAAAGTATTAAGTATCTTTGCAATTTCCCTTTGTCTTTCAAAAATGTATTTTGCTACTTCGTCTTCAACCTTAGTTGTTGCATTTAAAATTTTTGCACCATATCTATAAGTATTGTCAGGTCTTTCTATTTTGTAAAGAACTTTAAAAACAATCGGCAAGGATTTGCCATAAATATTAAGTTTTCCTGAGTGTGGCTTATTTAATTCTAAATAAACAGTTTTTGTAACTTAAAACCAAATCCTTTCTCAGAAATGCCCTAAGCGACACGCATACATTGACGTTATCATATATCTCCAATAGAATTGGTTTTTTTGGAGAACATTTTACCATGGAAGGCTCCATCTTCTATAAGCGAGGGAGGAGGTCACATAAATTTCTTTTTCTTGATTTATCATTGCTTCTATTTTTGGATTTATTTCAAATTCAATCTGCTTTCTTCTAAAATCTATATCTAATCAGGCAAAATAACTTTTATTGGTGATTCTTTATAAAAAATATACACTTCCAATTTTTTATCTTTTTTGAGCTTATTTATAAACTCATCAAGTATCCCCCTCTGATATAGCAACCTCATGCTTGTGTTATACTAAATTTTAGCACAATTAGAAGGAGTATCAATATTGAACGAAATTCTTAGCTTTATTGAAATTTTCATTTATAAAAGGTATTGGGAATATAACTTTTAAAAATTTAATACTTAAATTTAAAACTTCAGAAAATATTCTTAACACAGATTTTAACAAGCTGAAAGAAAGTTTTAATGAAAATATAGCAAATTTAATCGTAAATAGAGATAAATCTTAAAGAGAAAGAGCTTTAAAAGAGTATAGAAAGCTTTAAAATATAACATCCGGATAATCCCTTTTTCTTCTGAAAATTATCCTAAACTGCTAAAAGAAATTCCAGATCAACCAATGGTTTTGTATGTTAAAGGTAATTTAAATAATTTAGATAACTCTCTTTCTGTTGTTGTAACGAGAAAGTATTATTCTAATTATGGTCTTTATGTAGTAAACTCTATCGTTAAGGAATTGGCAAAGAATGGTGTAACTATAGTTTCTGGACTTGCCTCCGGAATTGATACCTTGGCACACAGAATAACTTTAAATGAAAATGGTTATACTATTGCGGTTTTAGGCTATGGTATCGATATAGTATATCCTTACGAAAATAAAAAGCTTTATGAAGAAATCTCAGAGAAAGGTTGTATTATTTCTGAATTTCCGTTTGGAACAAAACCTTCACAATACACATTTTCAAATAGAAATAGAATTATAGCCGGGGGGTTGACTTACGGAACGTTTGTAATTGAAGCACCAGAAAAAAATCAGGAAGTTTAATAACAGCTAATTATGCTAATAACTACGGTAGGTTAGTTTTCACAGTTCCAGCAAACATAAATCTATCTTCTGCAACAGGTAACAATCTTCTTATAAAAGATGGAGCTATTCCAATAACAAGATTTGAAGATTTTAAAGACTATTACCATTTTTAAATTTTAAAAAGGAAAATTTTGAAGAAGTTTTAGATTTAACAGAGGAAGAAAAATTTATACTTTAAGTCATCGGGTCTGACAGGGTTTATATTGATAAAATCATAGAATCGGTAGATGGAAAATTTGATGTTTTTACAGTTTTAAATGAAATGGTAATTAAAGGTGTTCTTTCTGAGGAGTTTGGATTTTATTATCGTAGTTAGTAAAGCCCTATATGAAATTTCTAATTTAAATCATTTGAAAATCTAAGCTATTTTTATATAATTTGAGAGAGAAAATTTATAACAGGAGGTTTTAGTATGTCAGAATTTAGACATGTTTTTGTATGTATGCAAAGAAAGCCACCAGGAATGCCATCTTGTGGTGATAAAGGCTCTGACCAAATTTTTATGAAATTCCAAGAAGCATTAATGACAAAAGGACTTTTTAACAAAATGGCAGTAACTGCAACAGGTTGCTTAGGTCCATGCATGTTTGGTCCAAATGTAGTTGTGTATCCTGATGCTATCTGGTATGGAAACGTTACTCCGGCTGACGTAGAGGAAATAGTTCAAAAACATATAATTGAAGGAGAACCGGTAGAAAGACTTATAGTATCAAAAGGAAAACCACCGGGAATGTTTTAATATAAATTGTATAAGCTTAAAAAGTATTGAAATTGGAATTACGCATTATCACTTTTTTCTGTCCTGAGGACTTAAGTCCGAAGGACATCCTTCCTTGGTCCATCTAAACCGCAATTCTGAAGCCTTTAGTCCGAAGAATCTCTCTTTTGATTTTTTGACCTGAAAAGAAAAAGATGAAATTCTTCACACGGCTGCTGAATGACGAGTTGATTTTTAGACTTAGTTAAAAATTTTAAAGCAATATCTCACTATTATTTATACATTTTCTTAATTCTGATAAAATTATTTACCAAAAACAAAAACCGGAGATATGCATTGGAGAGGAATAATTTCTTTGTCAAATCACATGGGCTTGGTAATGATTATATCGTCTTAGACTCAGATAAAATAGATTTTGAGCTAACACAAGATTTAATAAAAAAAATCTGCGATGTTCACTACGGGATAGGAAGCGATGGAATTTTAGTTAAATACAATTCAGATGTAGCAGATTTTAAGCTAAGGATTTTCAATCCGGATGGTAGCGAAGCGGAGAAAAGCGGAAACGGACTTAGAATTTTCTGTAAATTTCTTTATGATTATGGCTATACAGACAAAAAAGAGTTTACAGTTGAAACAAAAGGTGGTATTGTAAAAGCAAAAATAGAAGAAAAAAATAAATTAGGCAAGGCAAAAATCATAACTGTTGATATGGGAAAGGCTATTTTTTACCCAAAACAAATTCCAGTTAATACAGACAAAGAAGAGTTTATATCAGAAAAAATCACAGTTGGAGATAAAGAGTTTGAAGTTAACTGTGTATCTGTTGGAAATCCTCACTGTGTAATTATAAAAGAAAACCTTGATGAAGAAGAGATTAAAAAGTATGGACCAATGATAGAAAATCATCCACTTTTTCCAAACCGGACAAACGTCCAGTTTGTTAAGCCTATAAGTAGAAATGAAGCACATATTTTAATATGGGAAAGGGGGGCAGGATTTACTTATGCCTCAGGAAGTTCTTCGTGCGGAGTTGCATCTGTGCTTGTTAAAAAAGGTCTTGCAGATAGAGAAATTACGATTAAAATGATTGGTGGTGAGCTTAAAATTAGGATAGATGAAGATTGGAATATTAAAATGACCGGAGAAGTTCAAGAAATTTGCAGTGGCTACATCAGTAGAGAGCTTTTAGAATGAAAAGAATTTTTATAGGCAGTTTTATTGATAGCAAAGGATTAAAAAAACATTATACAGAGATTAAAAAAGATTTTTCCGGTGTTTTGACAGGTAGTTGGGTTAAACCTGAAAACTTTCACATAACTTATAAATTCTTAGGAAATGTAGAAGAGGATAAGATAGAAGATATAAAAAATAATTTGTCTGAATGTATCAATAAAGAGATAGAAACGCTGATAGTCGTTAAAGGACTTGGAGTTTTTCCAAATTTAGACCAGCCAAAGGTTTTATACTTTAAAGTAGAAGAAAACCCAGTCCTTACAGAGATAAATAAGTATGTAGAAAATCAGATGGCAAGTCTTGGATTTAAAAAAGAGATTAAAAGATTCTTGCCCCACATTACGATTGTAAGAATTAAAGAAGTAAAACAACAATCATTTTTAGAAAAAATAAAAAAGTATGAAGATAAAGTCTTTTTTAAACAAAAAACAATAACAGTTGATATAATTGAAAGTATGCTAAATCCAAAAGGTGCAGTTTACAAAAAGGTATGAAAACTTATATAGATAGAATCAACGTTTATGGCTTTAAATCTTACGGAGATAGACATTTAACCATTCCACTTGGCCCCGGATATACTGCGATAGTAGGTCCAAATGGAGCTGGAAAAAGCAACATAGGTGATAGTATAGTTTTTTGTCTTGGTATTGCGTCAGCCAGGGCAATGAGAGCTTTAAAGCTAACAGATTTAATATTTTCTTCAAAAGATAAAACAGCACCTTATGCAGAAGTTGAGATAGTCTTTAAAAATCTTGGAGCATTTCCTATAAACTTAGAAGAAGTAAGAATATCAAGAAAAGTAGAGCTTAGCGGAAAATCTACATATAAAATAAACGGAAAAACAGTAAAACAGCAGGAAGTAGAAAATCTTTTAACTCAGGCAGGTATACCTATACAAGGCTACAACATTGTCACACAAGGAGATATTTATAAATTTATAAACATGACTCCCGGAGAAAGAAGAGAACTTTTAAGCGAGATAGCAGGAATAACCATCTATGAAGAGAAAAAACAAAAAGCATTGGCAGATTTAAAAGAAGCACAAGAGAAAGTAGACAATGTGAAGGCAGTTTTAAAAGAGATAGAGCATACACTAAAAAAATTACAGCAAGAAAAAGAAAACGCAATCTTAGCAATAAACATAGAAAGCCAGATAAAAGATCTTGAAAATAGATTACTTGGAGCAAAACTTTATCATCTAATTAGTCAAAAACAACAAGCCTTAGAACATCTTCAAGACATAGAAAAAGACCTGCAACAATTTTATAAATCAAAAGAAGAAAACATAGAAAAACAAAAACAGATATTAAACCAAATCAGAGATTTAGAAAATAAATTAAATGAAATTCAAAATT
>Ga0272448_1006180_pt1 | contig 13000 bp, 12 predicted proteins | sample YNPCB0191_FD_202220 | JGI IMG/M metagenome (GOLD analysis project Ga0272448, IMG submission 202220) | Hot spring sediment microbial communities from Yellowstone National Park, WY, United States - YNP-CB-019-1 | ecosystem: Environmental > Aquatic > Thermal springs > Hot (42-90C) > Sediment...
TAATAATTATTCATTATATCAAATATTAACTGGATTACAATTGAATAACTTTAATCATTATAATGTAAAAATCTTATGTTAAATAATAAGTGATTATATCTATTATATTTCATATAATATTATCAATTACATCTGGTGTGACTCATATTATAATTTAGTTGATCTTTTATTTAACATTATTAATAATTGATCTAGTTAAAATTAGCTTAAACAATAACCTTGATTAGGTTATTAAAAGATTTTTATTACATAATTAACTTTTAAATTATTATTATTGTTGAAGACCTAATAATCTTTAATAAAGTCAATTAATTTTCTCGAAATTGGTTATCAAATTAGTGTATGTTAAATCAATAAGATAGCTTATTAATCATATCAAAACTAATGTTTATACAATTCTTAATATCATTAGATAATTATATTAAAATTAACAAGACTAAATAAATTTAAAATTAATACATATATTATTAAGATTGGATCTCTTAATAATATTAACATATGTAATTAAGTTGGCTTACCTCTCAATGATACAGTTGATCATGTTAAATTGATACTGCTACTTTTATTATAAGAATTAATTTAAGATAATTTCTAATATCTTAAATTGATAATCATTATTAATTGATCTAATAATAATTGGTATTATGTTTAATCTCTCCTAAATTATCAATTGATATATATTAATTATAGCCAATTATTAATATATTGACTAATTCTATTTTTAGTCTGATATCTGTCATTAACTGTTAAATAATCGAGTAGTTTAGGATCGTTTTGTTTTATTTCTTGGTATACTTCTTCTTCCAAGATACCATTATTTAGTTTAAAATTATAGTTTAATAGTTTCATCGTTAATGATTGGTCTCTAAATCTAAAATGTCTAGCAAATAGGGGTATATTTTTAACTACTAAACGTGTATATTTCCCTTTTTTGTTATTAATTAAAGTATTATGTTGTATCAATTTCAATATGTGTGAGATATTACTGTTAAATTGTATACTTAGTTCTTCCATTGCGGGTTTATCATTATATTTATTGATAGCCAAGATATAATAGTTAACCATTTCATCTATTTTACCTATTTGTTGATAATATTTAGCTAATTGATGTAAACTTTTAATGTGACCTCTATTGATGGCCATTAGATAATGAATTTCCATCTTATCATAATCACAATTAACTTGATAATAATATCCCAAATTATACATACAATCAACATTTCCCAGTTCAATTGCCATTAAGAAACATTTCTCCATCAATATATAACTCTTATTTCTATAATAATGCCATCCTAAATAATATAAGCCCTTGTTATCTTTTCTATCAACAACAATTGAATGACATTTTTCTATTAAATCATCATCGTGTGATACCTCACAAAGGTGAATTAAAACTTGTGTCAAATCATCATCGTGTGATACCTCACAAAGGTGAATTAAAACTTGTGTCAAATCATCATGTCTTCTTTCTATAGCCATTAATAAATACTTTCTAGATCGTTGATATCATAATAATATACTGCTATACGGTTTAAACTAGTAACATTACCATGTTCTGCTGACATATGATAATACTTCAACATTTGATCATAGTTTTTAGTTTTTTGGTAATAGTAACCCAAATTATGCATAGCATAACTATTTCCTTCTTCTACTGCTAATAAATCATTTTATCTATTGTATTGTTAATCTGATAATATATTCCATAATAATAATAAATTAATGGTTCTTTAATTTTTTCTGTCTTATATTATTGATCAATAAATTATAAACTACTCCCAATATTGTATTATCAATAATTTTTATATATTTCATACCATTTTTATTTAAATAACTAATTATCTCTTCTTCCATTATTATTTGATAACTAATAAATAACAATCCCATTGAAAATCAATTTAAATAATAATATTATCTAAAGATCAGTCGCTATGTAATAATTAAATATATTATCATTGAAAATTTTAATTTGACAATTATATCATCCAAATTTAAAATTAGTAATATTATATCTTTGACTTTTCTATATTTAATATTAATAATACTTATTAACATATTAAGTGAATCTATCTATAACTTGTGTTAGGTCATTAATGATCAAATAATCCAGTAAAATTTATCTTCTTAGCTTAGTCATATTTCTATCTTACACCCTAAGTACTTTTACCTATAAAGGTAAAAGGTTCAATTATCAAAGAACTGTATATTTATCGTATCTTTTTAGTCTTTAATTTTAAGATAATATTTACCTTTATTTTCTAAATTTCCAGCCAACAGTATATGTCTAAAAGATCAAAAAATAATATTTATATGACATAATACTATTTTAACTAATTCATTTAGGTGTCCTGTTTGATAATAATAGGTAGCCAGTGTATATTAATTCATATTAAATAATGAAACGGTAACAGTTTAAATTAGTTCTAAAGTGTCATTTGTTTCTAATCTTGAATTCCTTCAAGATTGAAATAATTGTCATATTACCTGATCAATAGCTATTAAATTATACTATCAATGGTCATTAGATAATACTTTTTTATTAATTAATATTCAGATAGTAGGTAGCTAAACAAAATATTGGTTAATGATTAATGAACCATAATTAATTATCCTCTATAGAGGATAAGATATGTCATTAAAACTCTAATTGGAATTTTCCTCTAAATGTTATCATAGATCAATACTATATATATATAATTATTGATACATTAATATCAATAATTAATATATCGCTGATAAGGCATTAATTATAAATATGTTATAATAATTGGGGTTACCCTTAACCGTACTAATTGACAATCAGCAATACATATCGTAATATTATTAGTATTTAAATTGATTGATTAATATATTGTGTAATTTTATCTTTTACTTGTGACGCTTCATTGATATCTAATTGACTAAGTATTTTTGGTTCTTTATCTTTTAATAGTTGATAGACATTTTCTTCTGACAGATTATTATTTAGTTGAAAATGATAATGTAAGAGTTTAACCATAGATCTTTCAGGACGATATTTAAAATCTATCGCGCTTAACGGTATTTGTTTAATAACTAAAGATTGATATTGTTTTTTTTTGTCTTTTATTAATGCTCGATAATTAATATAATTTAACAGTTGTTTGCTCTTGTTTCTATAATAGTACGTTAACTCTTCCATTGATTTTTGATCATTATACTTTTCAACAGCCTCTAAATATAAATCGGTCATTTCATCTATTTCTCCTTTTTCCTTGTAAAAATTTGCCAACGTATACACATAATTAATATTACCCCTTCTAATTAACATTAAATAGTAAATCTTCATTTGTTCAACATCTTTATTTTTTCGATAATATTCAGCTAAACTAGACATACAATAAATGCATCCTTTTTCTATACCCATTAGATAATATACTTTCATTTGTTGGTAATCCCTTAGTGTTTCATAATAATAACCCAGAATATGCATACTCATGGTATGTCCTTCCTTTATTGCTAGTAAATAGTGAAATTTCATTTGTTCAACATCTTTAATACTACCATAATAAATACCCAAATAATAATGACTCCTTTTATTTCCGTATTCTGATGCCATCTGGTAATATTTAAACATCTCATCAAATTGATTCCTTTCATAATAATAATACCCTAAAGCATTCATTGCATCACTTATCCCATGTTCAATAGCTTTGCAATAATACTTCATCATTAATAATTCATCATTAATAAACGTATAATATATTCCATAATAATAATAAATTATAGGATCAGTTATATCTTGATCATCTACTTTTTGCTGTTTAAATAAGAGATTATGAATAATAATTAATGAAGAACGGGTTTTAATTTCAGTATACTCTAATTCCTCTTCTTTCAAATAATCGATAATGTCTTGTTCCATTAAAAGGTTAATTTAAAAATTATAAAAAATCATTTTTAAATTATTATTAATATTAAATTTCCCATTTATTTGAAATTAGGTCAGATAAATAGAACAATTAAAATGTTATCACTAGATATTAACATATTGGGTTATTTTTTCCCTTACTTGTGAAAAATCATTAATATTCAGATAATTGATAATAATAGTATTGTTAGTTTGTAAATCCCGATAAATATCTTCTTCTGGTGATCCACTATTTAATTGAAAATGATATTTTAAAATTTTAGCAGTCACTGATCCATCTCGAAATCTAAATTCGTTAACATATATGGGTATCTTTTTGACGATTAAACGTTTGTATTTTTCTTGCTCATTTTTAACTATAGCCCAATTACTAATTGCTTTGGCTACTAAAGAAACCTTACCCCCAAAATGATTTGTTAATTCTTCCATACTAAATTCATCATTATGTTTTTCTATAGCCTCCATATAATAATTAATCATTTCTTCTATTCGATTCTGTGATTGATAATATTTAGCCAGTCTGTGTATACTATTAACAGATCCTCTTTTAATAGCCATTAAGTAGTAAATTTCCATTTGTTCATAATTTTTAATCCGTTCGTAATATAACCCTAAATTATGGACACCTCTAATGTTACCCATTTCAAAAGCCATTAAATAGAATTTCTTCATTTTGTCATATTTCATAATGTCATCATAATAAATACCCATATTAATAACAGCATTACTATTATTATTTTTGATAGCCAGCAAATAATTTTTTTTCATTAATTTATAGTCACCCTGTAAATAATAATAATATCCTAATCTATTCATTGCCAAACTAACACCCTGATCTATAGCTTTCTGATAATATTGTATCATCTTATTAGATTTCCGAATCATCTCATAGTGTAGTCCATAATAATAATAAATAATTGGGTCATCAATTTTATCTTTTTTCTTATCATAACCCATTAACAAATCATATACAACCGTTAACGAATTTGGATTACTAATTTTATCATAATCATACCCAAGTTCCCCCAAAATGTCAATTATTTCTTGTTCCATCAATAATTAATAAGTTAATGATATCATTAAAATTTTAAATCAATTATTGATTATAAAGAATGATGTTATGATTTTATCATAACATCATTCTCTAATTATTAAAGATATTGTGATTGTATTTTCCAGTGTTATCACATACAGCCTTATTGGGATATTATAATTTATGTTAAGATGTATTATTGTCTAATTACTAATAAGGCTCTTATTAATAATTATCATTTAAAAAACTTACTATAAGTATTCCCATCATTAAAATAATTCCTAATTATTAATAATCATGTGAAATAGTTTCATTCGGATGATTAAGATCATATATATTATTCTTATTGAATAATTAACACCAGGTATTAATGAACTGTAAAATGATGGGTTTAAGTTGTTCCTCAGTATGAATGTTTAAATAGTCAAGTATTTGGGGGTCTTGAGTCTTAATTTGATGGTAAATAGTTGATTCTGAGATGCCTTTATTTAGTAGGAAATGATAATTTAATATTTTAGTTGTTATAGAACCATCCCGAAATCTAAAATGAGTAGTCATCAAAGGTATATATTTAATCACCAAACATTGATATTTCCCTTTCTCCTGTTTGCTTAAAACAATCTGTTTAACTTGTTTTATTAATTCAGTGGCATTGTCTTTAAAATGATCTGTTAATATGTCCATACTGCTTTGATCATTATGTTTTTCCATAGCCAATATACAAAAATAAGTCATTTTCTCTATTTGATTTTGTTTTTGATAATAGTTAATTAGTTGACGTAGACTATCGATATTACCTCTGTTAATGGCCATTAGATAATAAACTTCCATTGATTCATATTTTTTAATCAACTCGTAATAACATCCTAAATTATATATACTTTCAACACAGCCTTTTTCGAGGGCCATTAAATAATAGAGCGGTGACGCTCTGGAACTCTTTATATTATTCTTTTACTTTGTAAAAGAATAATATAAAGACGGTTCTATTTTTTCATCTGTTGATAATTTCCAATCTTTTTGTAATACAGACCTAAATTATTCATACTAGCCGGTACTCCCTTTTCGATGGCCATTTGATAATAATATTCCATTTGTTGATGGTCTCCTATTTCTTCATAGTATTGACCTAAATTATGCATACTAATTGGATCTCCGGCATTTACACCTAATTGGAAATATTTAATCATCTCGTCAGTATTATTATTAATTTGATAATACACACCATAATATAAATAGATAATTGGGTCAATTATCTATTCCACTATCATGACATCATTAATTAATAATTCATGTATAAATAACAATGATTTAGGATCATCAATTTTAATATAAACTATATTATATTTGTTTAAAAAGTTAATTATTTCTTGATCCATTAATAAGTAATTATTTTTATAATTTTAAATCAATTATTAAAAGTACTGATACCCTTATTAACTATCGATAAATTGTATTATTTTATTTTCTTGATAGATACTTTTATCTAACACAACGCAGGCAAGACTCTACCCTTGTTTAATTAAAAATAATAGTTTAGAATTTTACTTGAAATTTAAATTATTGAGTGGTAGTTTTGAAACTTGGGGTAATTAGTTATTATTAAATATAATTAACAATAATTACTAGTTAATTATCATTGAGAGTATTGATTGTTAAATACTCTTAATAATAATTATCATTAATGATATTGTTGTAAGATAAATATTTATTATTAATTGAGTTAAATGATATTGTTGATAAGATAAATATTTATTATTAATTGAGTTAAATGATATTGTTGATAAGGTAGTACTTTATCATGTTATAATTAATAACTAGAGCTTTTTATTAACAAATAATTGTAATCACAAATATTAATTATGTTTATTTTTGTAACTGTTTTAACTACATTAATTAATATTAATTGGGTTACAATATTTAAAGATGTTTTTAATCTTATTTATTGTTAGATAACAATAATACTTTTGTTAATGTACCATTATATAAAACTATTCAATACAGTATGTATTAATAACTTGCAAAATTTTATCTTTTAATTCTTTTTCATGATGAATACTCAAATAATTTAAGATCAAATGATCTTTATTTTTAATTTGTTGATAGATATACTCTTCTGATGAATTATTGACTAATTGAAAGTGATAAGCTAGGATTTTCGATAGGATTGATCCTGGTCTAAATCTAAAATCTGTGGTAGCCGAGGAAATATATTTGACTACTAAACAGTGATATTTTTTTCTTTCATATTTGAAAATATTATTGAGATTAATTAATCTCATCATTTCTTTAGCATTTCGATTAAAATGGCAAGTTAATATTTCTACGGCTTCTTGATCATTATGATTTTCGATAGCCATTAAACAATAGAGCGGAATCGCTCTGGAACTCTTTAAAGGGTCCATTCCTTATAAGGAATGGACCCTTTAAAGAAGGTTCTAATAAACCATCTCTTCTAATTGATCGGTACCAAGATAATAATTAATAAGTTTCTTAATGCTATATATGCATCCTCTATTTATTGCCATTAAATAATAAACTATCATTAATTGATAATTTTTAATTTTTGAATAATATTGACCTAAATTAAACATACTATTAACATTACCCTGATCGATAGCCATTAACCAATAGAGTGGTGACACTCTGGAACCCTTTACATTATTCTTTTACAAAGTAAAAGAATAATGTAAAGGTGGTTCTATTTTTTCATTTGTTCATAATCTTTAATATTATCATAATAAATACCTAAGCTATTCATAGCCATATTATTACCATGATCAATAGCCATTAACCAATAGAGTGGTGACACTCTGGAACCCTTTACATTATTCTTTTACTTTGTAAAAGAATAATGTAAAGGTGGTTCTATTTTTTCATTTGTTCATAATCGTAATTTCGATAATAATATCCACCAAGTGCATGCATACTTTCAAGACAACCTTTTTCGATAGCCATTAAATAATAGAGCGGTGACGCTCTGGAACTCTTTAGACTATTATTTTACTTTGTAAAATAATAGTCTAAAGATGGTTCTACTTTTTCATCTTCTCATATTCAAGTCCATAATTTAATTCGTAATGACGAGCCAATTCATACATACTCCTAATAATACCATGATCAATGGCTTTGGTATGATATTTTATCACATTGTTCGTATTTTTATTAATTGTATAATAAATGCCATAATAATAATAAAGTAGAGGATCTGGGAAATCATCGGTCTCTACTTTTGTCTTCTTAAAGAATAAATTGTAAACATGGGTTAATGTAATAACATTATTAATTTTAATATATAAATAACAGTCTTTGAAATATTTAATTAGCTTTTGTTCCATTAATAAGATATTATTTATATTGTAAATATTCAGTTTTAAAAACTAAATATTTTTCCATTATTAGTGTCATATTTACGTTATTATTATTAATCCCTGATGTAATATATAGATATTGAATCAACTAGAAAAATAATTATTTTAAATCCACACACCAAAAATAATGATAATAATTAGTAAGATAATTGATTATCTTACTATATAATCATGTCCACACAAAATTACATTATTATCAACGACGAATTAGATTATTTGAAGACATTCATAAACTTTTATTAATTCCCGATAGATCTTTTAAAAATTCTCATTAATCTTATTATTCTTTATAAAGTGTTAAATTGAAATCTACCAATAATTTATCTAATAAATTTTTGTTAATTTTAATAGACTCTTTTCGATCTATTCAGAGTTTCTGCAGTTATCCTGAACTTGAAGCTCTACTAATAAAGGGATTTAATTAAATATCTTATTAATACGTAACAATTTTCTTTGCGGCTCCCTCAAAAAGATAACAGAAGGATACAATGATATCTTATTAATTTTAAACAGATAAAGAGTATTTTATTAATTTTAAAACGGATCTAAGGTCTCACTTTGCTACTCCCTCATGGATACAATAATATTTTAAACTGATAAAGGATCTCTTATTAACCCGATAAAGAGTCTCTTGTTAATCTTAAACAGATAAAGGGTCTCTTGTTAATCTTAAACTCTTATTAATCGTGAACCGATAAAGGATTTTCTTGTTAATCTTATTAATATTAAACAGATAAAGGGTCTCTTATTAATCTTAAACAGATAAAGGGTCTCTTATTAATCTTGAACCGATAAAGGACCTCTTATTAATATTAAATGAATAAAGCACCTCTTATTAATCTTGAACCATAAAGGGTCTCTTATTAATCTTAAACCGATAAAGGACCTCCTATTAATCTTGAACCATAAAGGGTCTCTTATTAATCTTAAATAGATTTCCTTATTAATCTTAAAGAGATAAAGGGTCTCTTGTTAATGTTAAACAGATAAAGGTTCTCTTGTTAATCTTAAACAGATAAAGGGTCTCTTGTTAATCTTAAACAGATAAAGAGTCTCTTGTTAATCTTAAACCGATCAAGAATCTCTTATTTATCTTAAACAGATAAAGGGTCTCTTGTTAATCTTAAATGGATAAAGAGCCTCTTATTAATCTTAAAGAGATAAAGGGTCTCTTATTAATCTTAAAGAGATAAAGGGTCTCTTGTTGTATTACTAAGGAAGCAACAAAGCGAGACCATCGACCTAATATATAAGTTATGAAGCGAATATGAAACATATAAAGGGTTTCTTATTAATCTTAAAGAGATTAATAAGCTATTGTCAAGGTTAAAGAGATTAATAATCATAAATAGGTCAATAATCTCTTATTGGTATTGAAACTATTTCCTTTATACATCTTTTCAATGAACATGAGTAAAATCTCAAGTCTAATCACTCAAACATTAATATTTTGCTAAATTATTAATGTTAAATATTAACAACTAATGATGGATTATTAAAGATTTACTTCAGTCTAACACATAAGCATACAACAAGATTTTATTAATTCATTGAATCTTAACGAGCTTATTAATCTATTTAAGCTTGATGAAAAACTATTAATCTATTTACACGTCCATTTGGCTTCTTAATTGGACCAAAGGCCTAGCTTTGTGACACTTGAGTAAGACTTCACTTCTAACAGAAGAAAACAATTATATATATTGTTAATCTTAAAGAGATTATTAGGCCCTTATTATCCTTAAATAGATTAATAGTTTCTCATCAAGCTTAAATAGATTAATGAGCTCTTGTTAATTTTAAAATTATTAATGAGTTCTTGTTAATTATAAAACTATTAGTGGGTTTCTATTGATGGTTTATAATTAATTTTGAAACGATATATAATCTGTTGTTAATCTTAATCAGATAAAGGGTTCCTTATTAATTTTAAACAGATTAAGAGTCTCTTGTTTGTCTTAAACAGATTAACAATCTCTTATTAATTTTAAACAGATTAACAATCTCTTATTAATTTTAAACAGATTAACAATCTCTTATTAATTTTAAACAGATTATGAATACTTATTAATCTTAAACAGATAAAGGGTCTCTTGTTAATCTTAAACAGATAAAGGGTCTCTTGTTTATATTAATGTGGTAAAAGATCTTTTATTAATGATCTCTTGTTAATCTAAAAAAGATAAAGTATCCCTTACTAATTTTAAACAGATAAAAGGTATCTTATTAATCTTAAACAAATTAAGGATCTCTTATTAATTTTGTATAGATAAAGAGTCTTTTATTAATGTTAAACAGATAAAGGAGTGTTTGTTAATTTTAAACAGATAAAGGGGTGTTTGTTAATTTTAAACAGATTAAGGGTATCTTGAACAGATTAAGGGACCATCATTAATCTAAAAAAGATAAAGGGACCATCATTTATCTTAAACAGATTAATAATGTTAAACAGATAAAGATCCTCAATGTTAAACATATAAAAGATCTTTTATTAATTAGTTTAAGATAAACAAGAAACTCTTTAAGATTAATAAGGGATACTTTATATGTTTAATATTAATAAGGGATACTTTATATGTTTAATATAAACGAGAGACCCTTTATCTGTTTAACATTAATAAGAGGTTCTTTATCTGTTTAAGATTAAGATAAACAAGAGACATATTATCTGTTTAACATTAATAATCCGTTTAAGATTAACAACAGGGTCTTTATCTCTTTATATGTTAAACATTAATAAGAAACCTTTATGTTTCTAACATTAATAAGCGGTTCTTTATATGATTAAGATTAACAAGGGACCTTTTATCTGATTAAGATAAACAGAGACTCTTTATCTGATTAAGATTATCAAGAGACTCTTGATTTGATTAACATTAACAAGCTATCCTTTATCTGTTTAACATTAATAAGAGTCCTTTTATCTGATTAAGATTAACAAGAGTCCTTTTATCTGATTAATATTAACAAGGGACTCTTTATTTTTAAATGATTAATAAGCGATCCTTTATCTGTTTAAAATTAACAAATGTTCCTTTATCTATTTAACATTAACAAGCTATCCTTTATCTGTTTAACATTAATAAAAGACTCTTTATCTGTACAAAATTAATAAAAGACCCTTAATTTGTTTAAGATTAATAAGATACCTTTTATCTGTTTAAAATTAATAAGGGATACTTTGTCTTTTTTAGATTAATAAGAGACTGTTAATCTAAAAAAGATAAACAATGACCCTTTATCTGTTTAACATTAATAAGCGATCTTTTACCACATTAATATAAACGATAGACCCTTTATCTGTTTAAGATTAATAATCTATCCTTTATTTTTTAAAAGATTAACAAGAGACCCTTTATCTGTTTAACATTAATAAGAGGGTCTTTATCTGTTTAACACAATAAGAGGGTCTTTATCTGTTTAATATAATAAGAGGGTCTTTATTAATATAATAAGAGGCTCTTTAATACTAATAAGGGATACTTTGTCTGTTTATTATTAACAATATTATCTTCATCTGTTTATGATTAATAGTAATACGAGACTATTAATCTCATTAATATCAATAAGAAATCCTTTATCTATTTAAGATTAACAAGAAACCTTTAATCTGTCAAAATTAATAAGGGACTCTTAATCTGTTTAAGATTAACAAGAGACCCTTTATCTCTTTAAGATTAACAAGAGACCCTTTATCTCTTTAAGATTAACAAGAAATCCTTTATCGGTTCACGATTAATAAGGGACCTTTTATCTGTTTAACATTAATAAGAGTCATTTTATCTGATTAATATTAACAAGAGACTCTTTATTTTTGGGTGATTCCTTTATATTTTTAGATTAACAAGCTATCCTTTATCTGTTTAACATTAATAAGGGACTCTTTATTTGTACAAAATTAATAAGAGACCTTTAATCTGTGTAAGATTAAAAAAATACCTTTTATCTGTTTAAAATTAATAAGGGACTTTTAATCTGTTTAACATTAACATGGGACCCTTGATATGTTTATCATTTTAAGATTAACAAGAGATCATTAATAAGTGATTTTTAATGACATTAAGATTAACAAGAGATCATTAATAAGCGATCCTTAATCTCTTTAAGATTAATAAGCGATCCTTCATCTTTTTTAGATTAACAAGAGATACTTAATCTGTTTATAATTAACAAGAGACTCTTTATATGTTTAAGATAATCAAGAGACCTATTATCTTTTAACCTTAACAAGAGACCCTTATCTGTTTGTTATTAATGACGGTCTTTTTATCTTTTTAACCCCAATATGAGACTCTTATCTATTTATCATTAATAACAGTCTCTTTATATGTTCAAGATACCCTTAATTTGTTTAAGATTAACAATAGACATTTATCTGTTTAACATTAATAAAGTCTCTTTATATGTACAAAATTAACAAGAAACCCTTAATTTTAAACAGACAAAGGATTGCTTATTAATGTTTGCTCTTTAATTTTAATGAGATAAACAGCCTTTTATTAATGTTAAACAGATAAAGGGTCCCTTATTAATTTCAAACAGATTAACAATCTCTTATTAATTTTAAACAGATTATGAATACTTATTAATTTTAAACAGATTAAGAATACTTATTAATCTTAAACAGATAAAGGGTCTCTTATTAATGGTACTTATTAATTTTAAACAGATTACTGATACTTATTAATTTTAAACAGATTACTGATA
>Ga0272448_1006181_pt1 | contig 13000 bp, 12 predicted proteins | sample YNPCB0191_FD_202220 | JGI IMG/M metagenome (GOLD analysis project Ga0272448, IMG submission 202220) | Hot spring sediment microbial communities from Yellowstone National Park, WY, United States - YNP-CB-019-1 | ecosystem: Environmental > Aquatic > Thermal springs > Hot (42-90C) > Sediment...
AACGTGCTGCACGCTCTGCTGTTGACCGACGGGTACCGCTGCGTGCGCACTACCACGTATTACGCCTTCGAGCTGTTGAAACCGCACCGCGGCGCAACCGCTCTGCGGTCACAAGTGGGGGACGCTTCGGCGTTGGGACTATCGGTTTCCGCATCGCGAACGGGGGACCAGTTAGTGCTGACCCTGGTCAACCCAAAGCACGATACTGGGTTGAAGGTGGAGTGCGCGCTGACGACGGGTTCGGCGGCCGAAGCCCGGGCGCGGATACTGCACGATCCGGATTTCAACGCCGCCAACACCTTCGATGCGCCGGATCGCGTTGTGCCCCGAGAACACAAGGCCGGCGCGAGCGGCTCTGGCATTAGGGTAGAGCTGCCGCCGCTGTCGGTGGTCACCGTGACCGCGCGGCTGGCGGGTGTCTGACGGGCGCAGCCCGACGCCGGCGGCCTTAAAACCTTGACTTAGGCCAACCGATACAAGACAATGACGGATGAGGCCGGGATAATGTCCCGGACCGTTAGAACCGACAATCAGGCCGATGAGCAGAGTGATCCCGGCTGCCATTTGCACATCTGTTCTGTTGCTGCTATTGCCTGAGCTTCAAGCCGCTGCGCTGGTCCGGACTTCCAAGGCTACGCCGTCGAAGGCGAGTGCTGCCAAGCTGAAAAGCGGTGCGACGCCGACGCGCTCGGCGGCGGCGAAGAGCAAGAAACGCTCCGCAGGGGTGAGCCGAGGCACGCCCGCCGGCAAGCCGCAGGCGGCCTCCGCCCGACAGGCGACACGGCACCCGGCGAAGCGGCGCAGCTACAGCCCGTGGACTGTGCCCACGTTTGCGCCTTCGACCGAGGGCGACGTGGTGGACGGCGAAGACTTGGTGGTGCGGCAGGCAGCGGTTGAAGCGCTGGGGCCGTACAACGGCACGGTGGTGGCCGTAGATCCCTCAAGCGGGCGCATCCTCACGATGGTCAACCAAAAACTGGCGCTGACCAGCGGTTTCCAGCCGTGCTCGACGGTGAAGATCTTCGTGGCGCTGGCGGCGCTGAGCGAGGGCCTGATCGCCCAAAACACAGTGATGCGCATCTCCGGGCGGATGAGGTTGGATCTGACGGAGGCCCTGGCGCACTCCAACAACCCGTACTTTGCGGCCCTAGGCGTCAAGCTGGGCTTTGAGCGGTTCGCTTACTACGGCAGGTTGTTCGGACTCGGCGAGCGCGCGGGCCTGGATCTGGAAGCAGAGAGCCCGGGCGTGTTCCCGGACACCCCGCCCAAGGGCGGCATGGGCATGATGGCCAGCTTCGGAGAGGGGATTTCGCAGACCCCGCTTCAACTGGCGGCATTCCTGGCGGCGGTGGCCAACGGGGGGACGCTCTACTACCTGCAATACCCGCGCTCGGCTCAGGAGGTGTTTGACCTTGTGCCGCGCGTCAAGCGCCAGTTGGATATCGGGCGCTGGATTCCGGCAATCAAGCCGGGCTTGATGGGCGCGGTGGAATACGGCACGGCGCGCCGCGCCTTTTACGCTCCTGAAGCGCCTATCTGCGGCAAGACCGGAACGTGCACGGACAAGACCACCCACTTGGGCTGGTTTGGCTCATACAGTGATTTCGGAACCAGCCGATTGGTGGTGGTAGTACTGATGACTGGCGGGCGCGGCGTCAGCGGGCCGACGGCTGCCGAGATTGCCGGCGCGATGTACCGGCGATTGTTCGAGCAGAATTACTTCGCCCAGCGACGTTTGTTCTCGCCGGCGCTTATCGTGCCGCGCTAAAGCGGCCCGGCGCGGCGACTAACCCTCAGGCGTCTCCGGGCTACGGAAAAGCCGTTCGGCCAGCGCTCGCTTGAGCTGAGCAAGGCCCTGGCCGGTTACGCTGGAAATGGCGAGCAGCGGCATGCCGCGTGATTCGGCGGCGCGTCGCAAAGAGTCCAGGCGGGTCGGGTTCTGTAAGGCGTCCATCTTGGTGGCCACTACCACCATCGGTTTCGACGCCAGATCCGCGCTGAACTCTGTCAGCTCGTGCAGCACGACCTCGAAGTCATGGACCGGATCACGCCCGCTGGCTTCGGAGACGTCAACCAAGTGCGCCAGCAAGCGCGTGCGTTCGATGTGCCGCAGAAAACGAATTCCCAGGCCCAAGCCGCGGTGAGCGCCCTCTATCAGGCCGGGAATGTCAGCCATCACGAAACTGCGCTGATCCTCGTACTGGACCACACCCAGGTGCGGCTCCAGGGTGGTGAACGGGTAGTCTGCGATTTTGGGTCGGGCCGCTGAGAGGCGCGATATCAGCGTGGATTTCCCCGCATTGGGAAAACCGACCAGCCCCACGTCGGCCAGCAGCTTCAGCTCCAGCCGGAGCCGCTTGAACTCCCCCGGATGACCGGGCTCGCAGTAGGTAGGGGCTTGATTGGTGGCAGTGGCGAAGCCGGCGTTGCCCCGCCCGCCGCGGCCGCCGCGAGCGGCCAGGAAGCGTTCGCCGGGGCGGGCCAAATCATAAAGGAGCTGGTTTGTTTCAGCGTCGTAGACCAAGGTGCCCACCGGCACCGGCAGCACGATGGAGTCCCCGTCGCGTCCGGTCCGGTTGGATCCTTCTCCGTGACGCCCGCGGCCTGCCCGGTGTTCGGGATTGAAGCGATAACGCAGGAGGGTGTTTTCGTGCTGGCTGGCCTCCAGAATAACGTCGCCACCGCGACCGCCGTCCCCGCCGCTGGGGCCGCCGCGCGGCACGTACTTTTCACGCCGGAAGGCGCAGCAACCGTTTCCGCCGTCGCCGGCCTTGACCTGGATGATGACCTCGTCAATGAACACGACGCTTATCGGCGGACGAGCCGGGTGCGCGGACTATCGCAGCGCAGCCCGTCAGGCCAAGGGCGTCACGCTGACGAACTTGCCCAGGCGCCCGCGATCGTGATACTGGACCCGGCCGGTGATCCGGGCATAGAGGCTGTCGTCCTTGCCGATTCCCACGTTCTCTCCCGGCTTGACCCGGGTGCCGCGCTGGCGCACCAGAATCGAACCGCCGGTGACAATCTGGCCGCTGAAGGCCTTGAAACCGAGGCGCTGGCCGTGAGAGTCGCGCCCGTTACGGGAGACGCCCGCACCCTTCTTATGCGCCATGCTGATCCTCCTCGGCACTCGCTTGCGCAGGAGCGGCTTGCGCCTCCGGGGTCAAGATCTCGGTCACCTGTAAGCGGGTCAGCCATTGGCGGTGCCCAATGGTGCGCTTGTACTGCTTCTTGCGCTTGAACTTGAACACCTTGATCTTGCGGCCCCGGCACTGGGCGGCGATGGTGGCGCGCACCCGGATGCCCTCAAGTTCTGCTCCGCTCAGCAGCCGGCCCGGTTCGGGCGAGAAGGCCAGCACGTGGGCCAGCTCCACTTCAGCGCCTACAGCGCCGGGCAGCTTCTCCACTTCGATGACATCCCCGGGGGCGACGCGATACTGCTTGCCGCCGGTTTGGATCACTGCGTACATAACGGTGCTTCCTGTTCGAGAGTACCCTTGGTTCCGCCGCCGCTCAGGACGGCGGTCTCATGCGCGGGCCGCAACCATTCAGCGACCCCAAGGTGGCGAAATCTTATGATACAACACCGCTCGCGGCTCTTGCTAAGCCGGTTAGCGATGCCTCGGAAAACCGGGGGAGGGGCTGCCGCGCGACATCGCTTCCGCTACCCGGCGCGCCGGATCAGGCGTGAGGGACTGCCCGAGGGTTACAATGGAAGGGACTCGGGGACGTAGCTCAGATGGATAGAGCGGCCGCCTCCTAAGCGGCAGGCCGGCAGTTCGAATCTGCCCGTCCCTACCAGCCGGATGGGTGGGCGGCGGGTATAATCAGGTGGCCACCCGTAAGGACTTACTGGCGTAGAGCGCTTCGTCGGCGCGCCTGTATAACTGCTCAAGCGTCTCGCCGGGCCGGTGCTCTGCCACTCCTGCCGTCAGGCGCACAAGCAGGCGAAGGCTCTGGCCGGCCGAGCTAACGGTGTACCAGCCGCCGGCGCGCTCCGTCACGTCTTTGGCCTTGTTGACGGCTTGCAGCAGAGGGCAGCCAAGGATGGCGACGAACTCATCACCGCCCCAGCGGCCCACGGTGTCGTCGCGCCGGAACAACCGCCGCAGATTCTGAGCGAACATGATCAGGACTTGGTCGCCGACGTGATGGCCATAGCGGTCGTTCAGAGTCTTGAACTGATCCAGGTCCATCAGCATTAGGCAGAAATTCTGCCCGGTCTCGATTAACTCAGTCAGTCTCCGCTCGCATTCGCGGCGATTGGCCAGGCCCGTGAGGCCGTCGGTGGACGCCATTTGCTCGGCGCGCTCCAGGCGGTTTTGAAAACTCTCGAGCTCCCGGCGCAACTGGTCGAGGGATTCCCGGTGCTCGCGCGAGATGCGCTCCAGGGAGGACTTCATCAGGGAGACTTGCACGGTGAGGTGGCGGCGAATTTCCGACAGATTGTCCAGGCGGGAGACGGCCTCCAACTGGCGGGTGAAAGCCCGAAAGTCGCTGGCGTAAGTGTTATTCTGATGCTCCAAAGCCAAGGCAGCCTCCGCCAGGGTGGCCAGGATTTGCTGCACTTCGGCGCGCTGCCCGTCGAAGAGGGCTTCGAGCCGCTGCTTGAAGGCGTGCAGCTCCCCGTCGAGCGTCTTCGTGCTTGCTTTGAGGTTCTCAAGCGAAGGATCAGAGGCGATCCGTTCTTGAATGCCAGCGACGCGCTGGCGGAAACCGCGGCTGTCGGGATCGAGCTTGGGACAAGCGAGCTGCTGAAGGCTGGACACACCGTCCAGGTAAGCATGCACAGCCGCTTGAAAGAGCCGGTCATATTGCTCGATTTGATCGAGGCTCTTCTTTAGGGAAATCATAATGATGCCGGCTAGCCAAGCTATCGGCCGAAGGTTAAGGACTCATGATCAGGTGAATGCCTTAGGCGCAGGCTTGCCCTCACTCCGGCCAGTACGCCCTGCTATAATCGGGTGGGTCTAACGGGGGCGCATCCCTGTGAGCTGGCGGGATTGATTTCCCCCGAGGTATTGTCTATGCTGATGTTCGGACGGGGCCCCGCCAGGGGCCGGACCGCCGGATCAATTCCAATAGGAGGACGATGAGCAAGGAGGATTGCATCGAGGTTCAGGGAGTAGTGGTTGAGAAGTTTCCCAGCGGCCTGTTCAGCGTGAAACTGGATCAGGACCGAACGGTGTTGGCGCACCTGGCCGGCAAGCTTCGCCGCAACCGGATCCGGGTGCTGGCCGGGGACCGTGTGACCCTGGAGCTATCACCCTACGATTTGACCAAGGGACGCATTACCTACCGTCACAAGTAATCGCCCGAAACGGTTACCGCGCAGCCGGCGCGGCCGCGACCGCCGTGCAGGCGCCGCATAAAGCGCAAGGGCAACCAACTTGCCTTCCCGACTCATTCGAACGCTGATCATTTTCGGCACGCGTCCGGAAGCCATCAAACTATTTCCGCTGGCTCTGGAGTTGCGCCGGCGCCAGGGTTTCGACGTCCGGCTGTGTGCCACCGCCCAGCACCGGGACTTACTGGATCAGGCGCTGGAGAGTTTCGGCATCCGGCCGGATTACGATCTGGATCTTATGCGACCCCACCAGACGCTGGCGCAGGCCACGGCGCGTATCCTGGCCGCCCTGGAGGACGTACTGCGAGAGGCGCGCCCGCACATCGTGCTGGTGCAAGGGGACACGGCGACCACGTTCTGCGGAGCGCTGGCAGCCTTTTACGAACGGATCCCCGTGGGTCACGTGGAAGCCGGCTTGCGAACCTGGGACCGGTGGCAACCCTTCCCGGAGGAAATGAATCGCGTGTTGACTTCCCGGCTGGCGACCCTGCACTTTGCCGCTACTGAGTGGGCGGCCAAGAACCTGGCGGCGGAGGGCGTTGATCCGGCCTCGATTCACGTGACCGGGAACACGGGTATTGACGCCGTGCTCTGGGTGCGGGACCGGTTGGAGGACGGTACGTTGTCCGGGCGGTCGTGGCCGGAACTGAACGCCTCGCGCAAGCTGATTCTGGTGACCGCCCACCGGCGCGAGAGTTTCGGCCCGGGCTTCGAACGCATCTGCACGGCGCTGGGGCGGTTGGCCCAAAGGCCGGACGTGCAAATCGTGTATCCCGTGCATCCGAATCCAAATGTTCGCGAGCCGGTGCGGGCGCTGCTGAACGGGCGTCCCAACGTGCTGCTTCTGGAGCCGCTGGACTACGTTCCGTTCGTCGACCTTATGCGGCGGGCCTGGCTGCTGCTGACCGATTCCGGGGGCGTACAGGAGGAAGGGCCATCGCTGGGCAAGCCGATTCTGGTCATGCGAGACAAGACCGAGCGCCCGGAGGCGGTTGAGGCCGGCACGGTCAAGCTGGTGGGGACCGACCCCGAGCGCATCTTCGCCGAGGCGGTCAGGCTGTTGGAGGACCGCCAGGAGTACGACCGCATGGCGCGCGTTCACAACCCATACGGTGACGGACGGGCCAGCATCCGCATAGCGGATGCAATCCACTCATTTTTCACGGATAATTGAAGCGAAGGCGCCCCGCGGCCAGGCGGGGCAAGGCCGCTGGGAAGGGGGCCCGGCGGCAGGCTGCCGCTATAATGCGGACGAGAGGGGAGCGCACGGCGATGAAAAGCTCAGCCGGTTCTGGGAGGCCCAAGAAACCCGTTACGGAACCAGCCCCCGACCTGGTGACTTTGCTGTCGCAGAAGATCGTCGGCCAGCCGGCGGCGATGAAATACATCGTGCCTTACATCCAGATGTTCCAGGCGGGCCTGGCGCCGGAGGGCCGGCCGGTAGGCGTGTTCCTGCTGCTGGGTCCCACCGGCACTGGCAAGACCCGAACGGTTGAGGCGCTGGCGGAGGTCCTGCACGGCAGTGAGAAGCACGTGCTGAAGATAGATTGCGGCGAGTACCAGATGGAGCACGAGGTGGCCAAGCTGATCGGCGCGCCTCCCGGCTACCTTGGTCACCGTGAGACCACGCCCATGTTGACCCAACAGAAGCTGAACGCCGTAACCAGCGAGCGTTCTCAGTTGGCGATCGTGCTGTTTGACGAAATCGAGAAAGCCGCACCTTCGCTGACGCGCCTGCTGCTGGGCATCCTGGACCGCGGGATCTTGCGCTTGGGCGACAACACCACTGTCAATTTCGAAAGCAGCTTGATATTCTTGACCAGCAATTTGGGCGCCCGCGAGATGATGAAGGAACTCCGGCCGGACTTCGGCTTCCAGTCTGCGGTGGCCGGTGAACGGCCTGACCTCACCAGCAAGCTGGAAGCCATAGGGCTGGGCGCCGTGCGCCGCCGCTTTTCGCCTGAATTCATCAACCGCATTGACGCCATCATTACTTACCAGCCGCTGGACGCTTACTCTCTGGCCGCCATCCTGGATCAGCAGATAGCCGAGTTGCAGCGGCACGTGAATACACGGTTAGGGGATCGCTGCTTTCAGATCGAAGTGACCCCGGAAAGCCGGGAGTTTCTGCTACGAAAAGGCACCAGCCCGGAATACGGGGCGCGCGAGCTGAAGCGGACCATCCACCGGCATCTGACGCAGCCCCTGGCGGCCTTGGTGGCGTCCGGCGAGATCGAACCGGGCGCTAGAGTCAGGGTGGAGCGGGTTGAGGATGGCGAAAGCCTTCGCATCGTCGCCGTTCCGGGCGCACCGGTGGCGCGGCGCGAGCACCCTGTCGTGTTGTTGGTGGACGACAACCGCGACCTCTTGCGATACCTGGAGAGGCTGATGAGCCAGGCGGGCTGGCGCGTGGTGGTGGCCGAATCGGCGCGGGAAGCCCAGCAGGCCATAACCTGCCAGATCCCGGACGCCGCTTTGCTGGATTACATGCTGCCCGATGGCAACGGAATCGAGCTGGGCGTGGAGCTGCGGCAGCGCGGGGCGAAAACCCCGATTATCATCATGACCGGGGCCCAATTGACACCTGAGGAAGAGGCGGTCTGCCAGGAATATGATTTCCCCTTACAGCGCAAGCCGTTCCTGGGCGCCGACATTGTGAGCCTGATCCGGGCGCACATTAACCGGGCATCGGCGGCGTCGGCTTGAGATCCGCAGGTTGACTCGGCAACGGCGCCGCTGCCGCCACCCGCCCCGGCGTTGCGGACGCACAAAGTCGCTGGCGGAGAGAGGGATTCGAGCAGACACTTGTTTGTAATCGCTTGCTAGAGTCAGGGTTATTCCTCATCCCCTTGATCCCGCACCATCTGGTGTAGACCCCAATTTTCTCGCCTTTGCCCAACTTTCTCCTTGGTGGACGCCCGTCAGCGACACCAAACCGGCACCAAGCTGGAGCTGATGGGAGCGTCCTCCCCGAAGCGTAAGGAGCCAGCCCGTAGGCCGCCGACTAAGCCCGTAAAGCGTCTCCACCGCGGCGCGACCTCGAGCAGTTCATGCCCGGCGACCGTACCTCGAACGGCGCCGCTTACACCTTCCAGATCCCCGGGCCGCTCGCTGTCGAGGAGAACGTCGCCATTCCGATGAAGGGGTAGGACGCGGACTCGATCCCGTGCATCTACGCCTACCTCCAGCAGGGCACGAGTGACGGCCAGTCGGCACACCTGGTCAAGATCAGCCGCGACGGCGGCACGACCTGGGAGCCGCTCGAGTACATGGGCATCGCGCAGTCAGTCCCCACACCGTTCGAGACCACCTATGACTTCCTGCTGACGCAGGGCTGCGGGCGACCGGAAACGCGCCGCCTGCCGTACAACGACTTCGGCATCGTGCTCTATCAGGTGGTAACCGCCGGCCCGAATCCACAGACTGTCCAGACCGCCTCCTATGGCGCAAACTGCCTCGGCCTCGAGGTGGGCGAGTTTGTGCACATCAGCCTCGGCCGGGCCGACGAGGAGTACGTTCAGCTCCTCGCGGTCGACCCCGACAACCAGACGTTCACGGCAATCTTCGCGAAGGATCACGCCGTGGGCGCCATCATCCGCCCGACCATCTGGCCCACGCCGGTCCTGAACGAAGGCGATGACCTGGCCTTCGATATCTTCACCGTCGCCTCGCCCGATCCCGGCTCCGACCTGACCGTGGTGATCCAGACGTGAGCGGTCTCTCTACAGCTTTGGAGACGCTGATTGGTAGGTTGCGTACCCGGATCCGGCTATGCCGGAACACCACGAAACATCCGGCCTCCAGCTCGCTTTCGAGTAAGGGGACGTTATCGAGAATGTGACCCACGTAATCGCGGGCGCGGATCAGATCGGGTTCTCGAAACAGGATGATGGACGGCTTGGCCTGCCGGGTGACCGCCAAGAGCATCGCAAAGTCGGTGTCGGCGGAAACCAACACCCGCTCTTACAAGCTGGCTCGTTCCAAGATGACGGGATCCTCGGCGGCATGCAACCCGTAGTCACGAACGTGAACGGCATCGTGCCCGGCCTGGCACAGCAAGGTGGCCATCGTTGGCGATAGCGCGCTGTCGATCAAGAACTTCACGCCCGGCGCGGTAGTGCCAGTTCACGCTCCATGGCGGAAACTGCCGCAAAGCGAAGGCATTCCCGGATGTCCTCCGGCTCCTGCACGGTGACGCCCAACAGCACGATCGCACCCGACGGGAACCAGACGGCGGACACGGTCACCGCCGTCACCGGCACGCCCGTGATCCAGCAGCAGATCGCCCGCCTCGCCGACGGCGGCACCTACACCTTTTCCTGGCAGCGCTTCAAAATCGCTGGCACGCTCGCCGCCAGCCAAACCGGACTTTGGATCGTGGTGCGCCAGTACGCCCCCAACGGCGCGACGACTGGACCACCGGCGACATCCACCTCTGGGGCGCCTGCCTCCAGCAGGGCAATGACCCCAGGCGAGGCTGCGCCCGTACCTGGGCCTCTCAGACATCTCATGTCGCTGCCGGCGTTGCCTGCGGTCCCATCGTGATCGCCGCCCCTGACTCCACTGGCTCGCCCCTCAAGATCCACGGCCCCGGCTCCAAACTCGCCGACAGCACCTTGCTCGAACTCACCGCTACCGGCGAACTTGTCCTCGGAGGCGGCACCGGCGACGGCTACCGCCTGGCGGAGCTGATGGCCGCCTGCAACCCCTCCGGCTGGGCGGGCGTCATCAAGGTCAAGACCCCCGCCGGAGCCACCCTCGGCTATATCCTGCTCTACTCCAACCCCTGACGATCCCCGTCGGCCTCGGCGCCCAAGGCGGCGATGTGGCGGCCACATGTGCGCTCTGGGCGCTCCAGGACGACCTAGTTTGCCCACAGCCTTACGGCATCCATGTCCACCATGCCATACACGGACACAGCGTCTTCGAAAAGGCCGTCGCACAGGCCATTGAACACTCCGACACAAGGGCGACCTTCTTGGGCCTTTGTGGCTCCTTCAGTATCCGGCCGCTTTGCCGCCGCTGCGTGGATCGGCCGCACCTTTCAGCCAGCCATCGTTGATCTCGATGGCGGCGCATTGGCCTTGCGACTCCACGCGTCTCACGGCGTGACCGCGCTTTTCGAGAAGCGCCACGGTGTCCGGAGAGTACCCTGGTTCCATTCTCAACTCGTCAGGCAGCCACTGATGGTGAAATCGCGGCCAGTTGACCGCGTCCTGCACATTCATCTTCCAGTCGATCACATTCACCAGGACCTCCAGCAATGTGTTAACGATGGTGGGACCACCGGGCGAGCCCAGCACCAGGTACGGTTTGCCGTCGCGCAGCACAATCGTCGGAGTCATAGTCGACAGCGGTGTTTTGCCGGCCTGGATGGCGTTTGCTTCCCCCTGCACCAAGCCGTACATGTTGGGGTTGCCGGGGTTCGGTGCGAAATCGGCCATCTCGTTGTTTAGTAGAAAACCGAGGCCAGTGGCGGTGGCCTTGCTGCCGTAGCTTCCGTTCAGGGTATAGGTCACGGCCACGACATTCCCTTCCACGTCGGCGATGCTGTAATGCGTGGTCTGATCGGATTCGCAGCCGGTGAAAACTGCTGGTTTCACGTTCGCGCTTGGCGTTGCCCGTTCCGGGTCGATGGAAGCGCGGATCCGGCTGATGTGCTCGGGACTGAGCAGGCCGGCGAGGGGAACTTTCACGAAATCGGGGTCACCCAGGTTGGAGCGGTCCGCGAAATAGTGCCGCGTCGCTTCCGCCATGTAGTGCACCGCGGCGGCGGAGCCGGCCCCGGACTTCTCGAAACCCGTTCCTTCCAGCACGCCCAGCATCTGGAGCAGACCGATGCCGCCGGAGCTCGGAGGAGGCGCAGTGACGATTGTATAGCCGCGGTGGCTGCCAATGAGCGGCGCACGCTCAATGACCCGGTAGCCCTTCAGGTCGTCGAGGGTGATTAGACCGCCGTTTGCCTTCATGTCCTTGGCGAGCAGCGCCGCCGTCTCGCCCTGGTAGAAAGCCCTGGCTCCCAGCCCGGCGATGCGGCCGAGCGTCCGGCCCAGATCGGGTTGCACGAAAGTCTCGCCGGGTTCGTAGTAGTTGCCGTTGCGGAGAAAGATCCGGTTCGACTCGGGATAGTCGCTAAGGCCTTTTGCTCCGCCTCGTCCCCGGGCCGCGTTCCGCATCGACGTCGCTTCAAAGAAGCTGAGGGCGTACCCCTGGGTTGCTAGCCGTGCCGCTGGGAGGACCAACTCGCTCCACGTTTTCTTTCCGAACTTGCGCCAGGCATGCTCCAGACCGAGCACCGTTCCCGGCACCCCCGCCGCCCGATGTCCTTCGATGCTGTCACGTGTTACCGCGCTGTCGGGAGCCATATACATATTCCGGGTGGCAGCTTGCGGCGCCCGCTCGCGAAAATCGATAAACGAGGTCCGGCCGTCCGCCATGCGAACCAACATGAAGCCCCCGCCCCCCAAGTTGCCCGCGGTGGGGTGCGTCACCGCCAGCGCAAAACCCACGGCCACGGCGGCGTCTACTGCGTTCCCCCCGGCCTGGAGTACCTTTACGCCCACATCGGTCGCGTGGGGTTCCGCGGTGACCACCATGCCGTGCCGGGTGTGTACCGGCTGCGCCGACCACACAGGCAAAGCGGCCGCCACAACCAGGGGCAGCAAGATACGGCACAAGGTCCCAAATTTCAAGCTTGCTCTCCCTCGCCGACGTTCTGGCCTACCGGGGAATCTGGAGTTTCTTGAACTGCTCCGCCGTGAGCGGGGATGCATATCCGGAGTAGTGAATCACCGGCGGAGCCGCATCCCGGTTCCGGATCCATTGGCCGTCTTGGCGGTCGAAGAAGACGAACGGCCATTTCATCCCATCGACCACGGGCACGACGCCGGAAACGCTGCGAAACTCGCCGTCCACGACTGTTCCGGGCGAGAATTCTCCCTTTTGAATGTCTGCCACGATCGGCGTGGCGTGGCAATCCTTGCAGGTTCGGCCCTGCTTGAGGACGGTGTGCTTGAACGAGGGCGCGAATTCCACCATCGTCTTGTCCTTGTAAATGAAAGTCAGGCAGACAGCGGGCTTCACTTGGCCGCCCTTGTTCACCAGGAAGAAAACGTTCTTCAAGGGCATGGACATGCTCTTCTGCTCTTTGAGACGCGTTTCCACGTGGCAGTTGTGGCAGGACGGCACCTCTTTGACGTGACAGGCCTCACAACTGAGCCTGGACCCGTGCACGGTGTGGCTGGGGCTGGTAATCGGCTTGTCGTGACACTTTTCACAACGGGCCTCCACGGCGCCCTCGTCCTGTAAGCTGTTGTAGACCTTCCCATTGCCGTGCACGTCGCTGCTGGTGCGGCAGTCCATGCAGCTCACGCCCTTCTCGAAATGGGCATCGACGATGCCGCCCTTGTTTCGCATAGCGTCCACGTCGGCAAAGCTGTGGCACTTGGCGCAGGTCCGGGGCGACCGCGCCAGTTCGCGGCTGAAGGTGGGCGCGCCGCCTTCGTTCTTTAGATGGCAGGACTCGCAGGATTCCACGTGGCACCGCAGGCAGTTGAACTGAGCGATGGGCAACCCGGTGAAACGCCCCAAGCCGCGTTGATACCAGTACGCGATGCCTCGCGAGGTGTGATGCAGGCTCGTCTCAAAGATCCG
>Ga0272448_1006182_pt1 | contig 12999 bp, 9 predicted proteins | sample YNPCB0191_FD_202220 | JGI IMG/M metagenome (GOLD analysis project Ga0272448, IMG submission 202220) | Hot spring sediment microbial communities from Yellowstone National Park, WY, United States - YNP-CB-019-1 | ecosystem: Environmental > Aquatic > Thermal springs > Hot (42-90C) > Sediment...
TGGGCGGGTTGCCCGCAGTCGGGCCGCCCGCGGGCGGCCCGACTGCGGGCAACCCGCCCAACCCGCGCCCCGGGCTGTGCCGGGCAGGCGCGGAGCGGGTTTGCCGGCTGTTGCCGGGCGTGGGTTGACCCAAGTGCCGCCTCGCTCTTCGGCTTGCCACAGGGCTGGGAATCGGCTACAATCTGGCCGAGGCGCCCTCAACGGCGCCGAGTGTGTGCCAGGAGTTGCCTGTATGGCCCGCAAGGGGGCAGTGTGGCGGCTCTGCGCCGGCGACTGGAGGCCGAGCGCTCGCGCCTGCAGGCCGAAGTGGGTCGGTTGAGCCTGGAGAGTGGGCGGGTTGGCTATGGCAACCACATGGCCGACGACGCCAGCGATGTGTTCGAACAGGCGAAGAACCTGACGCTGCGCCGGCACCTGGAGAACCTTCTGGCCGAGGTGAATGAAGCGCTGCACCGCCTCGATGACGGGAATCATGGCATCTGCCAGATGTGCGGGGGCGCCATCGATGCAGCGCGGTTGCAAGCTGTGCCCTATGCGTCTCTCTGCCTGCGCTGCAAGGTGCACAGCGAGGGGCGTGGCTCAGGATGAGAACGGTGGTGGGATCATGTCGTTTGTGCGCTTGAGGTCGAGGGAAGTGCTCCTCGCCGGTGTGGCGCTGGCCGTGCTGGCCGCGGACCAACTCAGCAAGGCCGCCGTGGCGCGCTATCTTGCGCCGCTGACCCCCTGGAATCCGATTGCAGCACTGACCCCCTACATCAGCCTGACCTATGTCACGAACACGGGGGTGGCCTTTGGCCTCTTCCCGCAACTGGCTGCCCTCTACCCCTACATCAGCCTGGCCATCGTGGCCGGTCTGTTGGCCTTCTACCGCCGCTTTGGAGTGGAGCACTGGCTGCTGTCGGTGAGCCTGGGCCTGCAACTGGGGGGCGCGGTGGGCAACCTCGTCGACCGGTTGCGCCTGGGCTACGTGGTCGATTTCCTGGATATCAAGGTGTGGCCCGTCTCCAATGTGGCCGATGTCTGCATCGTGAGTGGCGTGTGCATCCTGGCCTACCTGCTCCTGAAGGAGCAGCCGAAGCAGGAGGCTGCACCGGCCGGCGCCGGCGGTGCTGAACAGCCCTGCCACCCCGATGGCCAGCCGACGGTGTAGCAGGGCCAGCATCCTCGTGTAGCAGGCGGGCAGGTTCCGAGCAACCTGTTGGAGAGCAGTGCCCTGCGGGGCAAGGACCGGGTTTTACGCTTCGCGCTGTTCTGGTGCGGCACCGCTCGCGAATTGCTTCGCGGCGCTCGCAATGGGCGCCGGGGCCAAGACCCAATACTGTGCAACCAGCAGGGCTTGAGACGCAGAGAGCCGCAGAGGCGCGGAGAACTGCAGCGGGAACGCGAGGGAGAGGGAGGCGTGTCCTGGACCCTCTGCGGGTCTCTGCTCCTCCGCGCTCTCCGCGTTTCCCGGAGTCTGCCTGCAGACGGTCACCCCTGTCTTATTCGAACGGCATTGGGCCGAGATCTTCTCGGAGGGGCGGGTGGCGGTGGTGCGTACGATGGAGCGCCTGGTGGTGGCGCCGGAAGAGCAGGGAGAGCGGCTCGACCGCTACCTGGCCCGGTGCCTGCCCCAGTTCTCTCGCTCTGCCTTCCAGAGGCTGATCGATGCGGGGCTCGTGCTGGTGAACCACGCACCGGCTAAGGCCAGCTACCGGGTGGAGCCGGACGACCTGGTGGAGGTGGCGCTGCCCGAGCCGGTGGCGCCCCAGCCGGTGGCCCAGGAAGTGCCCCTGCGCGTGATCTATGAGGATGGCGCGCTTGCGGTCATCGACAAGCCGGCGGGGCTGGTGGTGCACCCTGCCCACGGCCATGCTGCAGGCACCCTGTGGAATGGCCTGATGGCGCGCTACCCCGAGCTGGCCTCGTGGCCATCCGAGGAGGGCTGGCCCGGCCTGGTGCACCGGCTCGACCGCGATACCTCGGGGCTGCTGGTGGTGGCGCGTACGCCCCAGGCGCGCGATGCCCTACGCGCCCAGTTCAAGGCCTCGCAGGTGCGCAAGGTGTACCTGGCCCTGGTCATTGGCCGGCCCGAGCACGCGCAGGCGCGCATCGACGCGCCCATCGCCCGCGACCCGCACGACCGCAAGCGCATGGCCGTGGTCGAGGGCGGGCGCAGGGCGGTCACCGACTACAAGACGCTAGAGTTCCTGGGCAACTATACGCTGCTCGAAGTGCGGCCCCTCACCGGCCGCACCCACCAGATCCGCGTGCACCTGGCCGCCATCGGCCACCCGGTAGCGGGCGACCGCGTCTACGGCCCCGAGCGCCAAAAGCTCAGGCTCCCCCGCCTCTTCCTGCATGCGGCCGAGCTGAGCTTCCGCCATCCCACCACAGGCCAGGAGATGGCCTTCGGCGCGCCGTTGCCGGAGGAGTTGGAGAGGGTACTGCAGCGGTTGCGCGAGCGTACTGCGTGATGCGTACTGCGTAATGCGTAAGGTCGCTATGAGCAGGGCTCGCTGCAATAGAGGACCTTACGCAGTACGCAGTACGCAGTACGCATTACGCACTACGCGCCACCCGCCGCCATTTGGCAAAGGATCAGTCGCCTTGTCCATCTACGAGCGCTATGCCGAGATCTATGACCGCTCCGGCCAGATTGGGTTCAGCCTGCGCGCCATCCCCTACCTGCAGGAGATCCTCGCTCGCCACAGCTTTGAGGGCCACACCATGCTCGACCTGGCCTGCGGCACGGGCACCATCGCCCTGGCCTTTGCCCAGCAGGGCTGGCGCGTCTATGGCGTCGACGCCTCGGCGGCCATGCTGGCCCAGGCCCGCGCCAAGGCCGCGGAGAGCGACGTGCCGCTCCTCCTCAGCCAGCAGGACATGCGCTCCTTCATCCTGCCCGAGCCGGTGGACCTGGTGACCTGCCTCTTCGATAGCCTCAACTACCTGTTGGCTGTGGAAGACCTGCAGATGACCTTCGCCCGCGTGGCAGCGCACCTGCGCCCGGGCGGCCTCTTCATCTGCGATATGAACACCATCTGGGCCCTGCGCGAGATCTGGGACCACAACACCTACTTTCAGGATAGCGAAGACCTCTCCATCATCATGCAGTCCGAGTACTCGGACGAGGCCCACATCGTGGCGGTCAAGGTCGTGGCGTTCGTGCGCCGCGATGGGCTCTATGAGCGCATCGAAGAGACTCACGTGGAACGGGGCTATCCCGAACGGTCGGTCTCTGCGGCCATGGAGCGGGCCGGCCTGACGGTGCTCGAGTCCTACGAGGCGTTCACGCTTGACCCGCCCAACTCGCGGTCGCCGCGGCTGTTGTGGGTGGCGACGCGGCCGGGCGAGGGGTGACGTGCCGGGCTGGGGGCAGAAGGGGGTGCGGCGGGGAGGTCAGCTTCGCGGCGAGGTGGGTTCCAGGGTGTAGAGGCGGGCCCAGCGCGGCGTGTAGGGCGTGCGCAGCCGCCGCAGGCCGCTGCCCTCGCGATCGGCCAGGCGCTCCAGAGAGTCGTACACCTCGTCGGGGGTGACCTGGAGCTGCTCCTGGTCTGTGAGGAGCGCAAAGACCTCGGCACCCGAGAAGCTTTCGCCCACGTCGAACCAGTGGGGTAGCCACCGCGCGATGATGGTATCGAGTTCCCTGGCGTCCATACTCCTCCAGGCTTCGCATCGCCACGCTGACCCGCCTGCGCAGCCGAACGCTCGCCTGCGGGTTGGCGATGCGCATCCTGCCGCAGTATAGTCGCGTCGCGATGCTGCGCTCCTTTGCACGCCCGTTAATACAGCATTATTCAGGCCACGGCTGCTCGCGGCCCTGCTTCGGTACCCTCAGGCAGCGGGCAGCGCCAGGTGAAACGTGCTGTGCCGCCCCGGCTCGTTCTCGACCCAGATGCGGCCGCCATGGGCCTCGACGAGCGCCTTGCTGACGTACAGCCCCGCTGCCTCCCCCCGCCGCTCGGTGCCGAGGCGTTCGTAGTAGCGCTCGAAGAGGTGGGGCAGCTCTTCGGGAGCGATGCCCGGCCCCTGGCTGGTCACCGAGCAGATCACCTCGCGCCCCTGCCTGGCCACGCGGACGATCACTTCGGTGTCGGGCGCGGCCCGGCGCATGGCGTTCCGCAGCAGGTTCACCAGGATGCGTTCCAGCCGGTCGGGGTCTGCGGCACAGGTAGGCAGCCCTTCGGCTACCTCCAGGCGCACGCGGGCCATCTCCAGGCCCTCTCGCTCATGCTGTCTGAGGTCCAGGAGGAAATGGTAGAGGTCGATGGGCATGGGGGTGAGGCCGAGTTCCCCGGCCTCCCAACGGGCGGAATCGACCAGGTCCTGGAGCATGTCGTTCAGGCGCCGCCCGTCGGCGAGGATGGCCATGGCGATGTCGTGCTCGGCGCCGGTGAGGCCGGCGCGATCGAGCACGCGCCGCAGGCGCTCAGCGTGGCCCAGGAGCGCAGTCAGTGGCGTGCGCAGGTCTTCGGAGATGGCGCGGAGCATGGCCTCTCGTTGGGTGCTCAACTGGTAGATTGGTGTGATGTCGGTGTAGGTGGCAACTGCCCCAATCAGGCCGCCCTCGGGCGTGCGCACCGGTGCGGCGCTCACCGACAGCCAGATGCTGGGCCTGCCCGGCCGTTCGGGAGTGGCCAGAATGGCGCCGCGCACTGTCTCGCCGCGCAGAGCGCGCTGCGGAGGCGTCTCCTCCGCCGGTACCAACTCGCCCTGCGGACCGCGGAAGGCGATCACGGCCCCTTTCTCGAGCCCCAGCAGTTCACACTCGGCAGGGGAGTAGGTCAGCATCTCACGAGCGGTGGGGTTCATTTCCAGCGCCTCGCCGTCGGGCCCGTAGGCCACCAGACCATCGGGGGTGGCGCTGATGAGGGCCTCGGCCTGGGCCCGCTGACGTTGGTTCTCCTCCAGCAGGCGCTGGCACTCGGCGTCGGCCTTCTTGCGCTCGGTGCTATCCACGCAGTACACCAGCAGGCCCTGCGGATGGGGCTGGGCACGGATGGTGGCCCAGACTCTGGCCTGGGCCAGAAAGGCCTCAAAGGTCGTCGGGCGGCGGTCGTGCATTGCCTGCTGGAGTTCGCTCTCCACGAGGGACCCCGCCAGCTCGGGCATCCTGGCCCAGAAGGTGTGGCCGATGAGCTCGTCACGTGGCTTGCTCAGGAGGCGCTCGGCCGCCGGGTTCAGATAGACAACGCGCCACGCTGCATCGAGGAGGATCACGCCCTCGCCGGCGCCGGCGAGCAGGGCCGCCAGCAGTTCCTGCGGCAGGAGCCCACGCTCTGCCTCGCACGGCACCGCAGCGCCGCCGCCCCTCTCAGACTGCTCTGCCACTGCGACCACCTCCTCAGCGTTATGGGTGACCATTGCCGCCTGACGCACGGAGGGTTACGCAGCATGATTCGTGCCCGCCCGCATGGCCTGGGGAGAAGTGGAGAAAGGGGTATGCGGGCGCGGTACCCGCATACCCCTCCGAGTGCTGCTCTCCGGCTGCGGCAGGGGTCAGGGGGCGACAGGCAGGCTGAAGGAGAAGGTGCTGCCCTGGCCCGGCCGGCTCTCGACCCAGATGTGCCCACCGTGGGCCTCGACGAGCTGCCGGGTGACGTAGAGGCCCAGGCCGACGCTTTCTCGGCGCGCGCGGCCGGCTCCGGTGCGGGCGTAGCGCTGGAAGAGGCGCGGCTGCTCCTCTTGGGGGATGCCGGGGCCGCGATCGGTCACCGAGGTGACTACCTCGGCATCGCGCAGGGCGGCGCGGAGGGTCACCGGCGCATCGGGCGGCGAGTACTTGAGGGCATTCGAGATGAGGTTGAAGAAGATGCGCTCCAGGCGGTCGGGGTCGGCCGACACGCGTGGCAGGCCCTCCGGGATCTCGATCTGTAGCCGCTGCATCGGGAGCACATCGGCGAACCTCTGGCTCAGGTCGAGCGCAAACTCGCGCAGGTCCACCGGCATGCGGCTGAGCGCCAGTTCGCCGGCCTCCAACCGGGCGGAGTCGACCAGGTCCTGGATCATGGTGTTCATGCGGCGGGCGCTGGTGATGACGGCCTGGAGGCTCTGGCGGATGCGCTCATCGTTCTGCAGCGGGCCGAGCAGCCTCTGCAGGCGCTGGGCCTGGCCCTGGATCACGGTCAGCGGGCCACGCAGGTCGTGGGAGACGGCGCGCAGGATGTCGGCACGCTGCTCCTCCGCTCTGTGGAGGGCGGTGATGTCGAAGAAGGTGGCCACGGCGCCGAGCAACTCGCCGTCGGCGCGGCGCATCGGGCTGGCCGAACAGAGCTTCCACAACGTGGCCCCGCGCGGGTGCATGACGAGGGTCACGTTGAGCGCCTCCTCGCCGCGGAGCGCCCGTGAGGAGGGGGCCTCTTCGTAGGGCATGGGGCTGCCATCGGGCCGCTCGGCCCGCAGCATGGCCCAGATCTCTTCGGGCGGCAGGCTGCGCTCCTCGGGTGAGAGGCGCAGGATGGCGGCGGCGGCGTCGTTCATGCGTACGACCCCGCCGCTTGGGTTGAAGAGCATGACGCCGGCGGCCATCGACCTCATGATGCTGTCGAGCTCGGCGGCCTGGCGTTGAGCCGCCTCCAGGAGCCGCGCGTGTTCCTCTGGCGCCGTTTCCTGGAAGAGGCGGCGCTCCGCCGCCTCGCGCTGCTCTCTTCGCTCTCCTGACCCTTTGCTGGCTCCAGCCACTGTTCACCTCCCTTGGTGTCTCGCCGGGATTCTCCGTGAATGTGGTGCGGAGGTGGGGGTGAAGGAAAGGGCTCGCTCGAGCCGGAGCACCTGCGGAAGCGTCAGCGCGCTCCTGCCAGGTGCCGCGCGCCAGGGCATTCGCCCGGCGGGGTGCGCCGTAGCCTGTGGCGCGTGCGTTGGCGATGGACGGTGGGCGCTGCAGCGATGGGCGGCATGGCGTGCGCTTCCTTCTGGGCGTTGCAAGGGCCGGGTTTGGCGGCCGCCAGGTGCGAGGCGAAGGAATCGCCAGAGCCATTCCAGTGTAAACCCTTCTCCGACTGTTGTCAAGCGTAAGGTATCGGGAGGTGACAGAATCGTTACCCACCGCTGCCACAGGCCGGGCGCCTCAGGCCCTGGCGCTGGGCAGGCTGAAGGAGAAGGTGCTGCCCACGCCCACCTGGCTCTCGGCCCAGACGCGGCCGCCGTGGGCCTCCACCAGTTGCCGCGTGATGTAGAGCCCCAGGCCGACGCCCTCGCGGCCCGCGCGCGCCCGGGTGTAGCGCTGGAAGAGCCGCTCCAGGTCCTCGGGGGCGATGCCCGGGCCGCGGTCGGTGACGGATACGACCACTTCGCCGTCGCGCTCGCTGGCACTGACGACTACCGGGGTGCCTGGCGTCGAGTACTTGAGAGCGTTCGACAGGAGGTTGGTGAGGATGCGCTCCAGGCGGTCGGGGTCGGCCCAGACGGGTGGCAGGTGCTCGGGGATGCGCAGCTCCACCCGTGCCATATCCAGGCTGGGGGCGAGCCGCTCTTTGAGGCCGGCGGCAAAGCTGGCCAGGTCGACCGGCTGGCGGCGCAGCCGGAGTTGGCCGGTCTCCGAACGGGCCATATCCACCAGGTCCTGGATGAGGGCGTTCATGCGCTGGGCGGCGGCGATGATCGCCTGCGCATTGGCCCGCTCACGCTCGAGGCCGGCTTTGGCCAGCCGCCGCTCGCAGAGCTGCGCCTGGCCCAGGATGCCGGCCAGGGGGTTGCGCAGGTCGTGGGAGACGGCACGCAGGATATCCTCGCGCTGCTCCTGCAGGCGGATGAGCGCGGTGATGTCGTCAAAGTCCAGGACCGCGCCCAGGATGCGCCCCTGCTCGCCGCGGATGGGGCTGGCGTTGGCAAGCAACTCGCGCCGCTGGCCGTCGGGGCGCCGTATGCTGACCCGGTAGCCGGTGACGTGTTCGCCGCGCAGCGCCCGCTCGCTGGCGAACTCGGTTGGGGGCACCGGTTCGCCACGGGGCGTGCGCAGATCGGTCAGGCGCAGCCGTTCCTCGGGCGGGAGCCTGGCCCACTCTGGGCCGACCCCCAGGATGCGCCGGGCGGCCCCGTTCATGCGCACGATTTCGCCCTGGGGGCCGTAGATGATCAGCCCGTCGCCGATGGCGCCGATGGTGGCGTCGAGCTCGGCGGCGCGGCGCTCGACATCCCGCAGCAGGCGTTCGCGCTCCTGCTCCATGCGACGCTGCTCGGTCACATCGCGGCCCACCGCCACGGCGCCGATGACGCGGCCCGCTTCGTCGTGGATGGGAGCCGCATTAAAGATGGCGATGAACTCGCGGCCATCGGGCCGGCGGTGCACCAGTTCTACGCCCCGCACCTGCTCGTTGCGCAGCGCTGCCCGCTGCAGGGGCAGATCTTCGGCCTTGAAGGGGGTGCCGTCGGGGTGATAGATGCGGTAGTACCTGGGGTGCTCGCTGACCGGCAGCCCCGGCTTGACGGGCAGGCCCAGCAGGCGGGAATAGGCGTCGTTGATGTAGGTGGCGTGGCCCTCGGCGTCGCTGGTGGTCACCGGGTCGAGCATGTTCTCGACGGTGGCCTGCCAGCGCCGCCGCTCGTACTCGGCTTCGGCGCGCAGGCGCTCGGCGTGCTCGGCGGTGCGCACTTGCTGCTGGCTATAGCTGTGGGCCGAGTTGGTGGCCATGCTGTCGATGGCGGCGTCAAGGTTGCGGGCCACCAGGAAGGCCTCCTCGGCCGACACCGGGCGCAGGTGCTCCGCCAGGGCGGCCCAGACCTCCTCGCGCAGGATCTGGAACTCGCGCAGAAGGTCGTGCAGCGCCTCGCGCTGCCGCAGGCGGAACTCGGCGTGCTGGCGGGCGGCTGCCGTCCAGGGTGCCTCCAACTCCTCCGGCTGGCCCAGGCGCAGGGCCTCGGCGATGCCGTGCAGCATATCGGGTGCGGCGTTTCTGACATCGGCCAGGCGGAGGTCGCGGGGCAACGAGGGGGCGGCAGCCGGCAGGCGCTCGAGCCAGCGGGCGACGATGGCCGGCGCCTGGGCTTCGATCACGGCGGCGGCGCGCGCCAGGGCCGGCTCTGCAGCGGCTGCGGCAGCCGGCGTCGGGGGCTCGTGCTGCTGCGTATGTATGCTCGTGGGGCACCTCCTGCATGCGAGTGGCAAGCTACTGTCAGCAAAGAGTGGACCTTCGCTGCGGCAGTGAGCCAAAGCTGCCCGCCGAAGCAACCTCCGGCCCGGCTTTTTCCAAGTCGCCCCCAGTGCAGGGACACATCCCGAGGCCGCAGAATCTTTGACTCTGCCCTCTGGAATGGCTACAATACCCGGGGTTTTGGCCGGCTGAGGCTGCACCGCCGGCCCGGAAGGGAGATCGCTGTGCCCAAGCAGGAAAAACTGATGCTGATCGACGGCAACGCACTGGTGCATCGCGCCTATCACGCGCTGCCGCCGCTTTCGGGGCCCTCGGGCGAGCCGACGAATGCCACCTTTGGCTTCACGTCGATGCTCCTCAAGGCCCTGAAGGAGCACAGGCCGACGCATGTGGTCGTGGCGTTCGACGTGGGGCGCACCTTCCGGCACGAGCGCTACGCACAGTACAAGGCCAACCGTGCCCGCATGGACGATGAGCTGGCGGTGCAGTTCGAGAGCGTGCGCCGGGTGATCGACGCCTTCGGCATCACCCACTGCGGCGTGCCCGGCTACGAGGCCGACGACGTCCTGGGCACCCTGGCACGCCTGGCCCACGAGCGGGGGATGGACACGCTGATCGTCACCGGCGACTCCGACACCCTGCAACTGGTGCGGCCCGATGTGCGCGTGCTCACGCCCGGCCGCACCTTTGCCGAGACCAAAGTCTACGATGTCCAAGCCGTCGAGGAAAAGTACGGCCTGCACCCCGAGCAGCTTGCTGACTACAAGGCGCTGGTCGGCGACAGCTCCGACAACGTGCCGGGGGTGCCCGGCGTTGGCGCCAAGACGGCGACCCAACTCTTGCAGGAGTTCGGCTCGGTCGAGGGCATCTACGCCCACCTCGACCAGGTGCGCCATGCCCGCATCCGCAGCCTCCTGGAAGAGAACCACGCCCAGGTGCTGGAATCCAAGCAACTGGTCACCATTGTGACCGATGTGCCACTGCCCATCGACCCTGCGCAGGCACGGTTCGCCTACCGGCGCGAGGAGGTGCTGGAGGTCTTTCGCGCCCTGGGCTTCCGTTCGCTGATCGACCGCCTGCCCGCCGGCCAGGCCCAAGGCGGCGGCTCGGGCGCCCAGCTCGCCTTGTTCGGGCCGCCCGCGGCCGCCGAATCCGCCGGCGCCGTAGGGGCGGGGTTTCCCCGCCCTGTAGGGGCGGGGTTTCCCCGCCCCGATGAGGGGCCTCTCGGCCCTGGCGCTGGGGCGTCCCGCACCGAAGCAGAGTCTCCTCGCCTGTACGTGCAGGCCCACGGCGAGTACCAGGCGGTGTGCAGCGAAGCCGATCTGGCGCGGCTGGTGGAGCGGCTGCGGGGCGCGGCCAGGCTGGCGGTGGATGTGGAGACGACCGATGTCGACGCCATGCGCGCCGGGCTGGTGGGCATCGCCGTCTCCGATGCGCCCGGCCGCGGCTACTACATCCCGGTGGGGCACGACCCCCAGGCAGCGGGCTGCCCGCAGGTGCCCCTCGAAGCGGCGCGCCGCCTGCTGGGCCCCCTGTTGGCCGACGAGCGCCTTCCGAAGACGGCCCACAACGCCAAATTCGACCTGCTGGTGTTGGAGCAGCATGGCTTTGCCGTGCGCGGCCTGGAGTGGGATACGATGTTGGCGGCCTGGCTGGTGAACCCGGCCGGCCGCAACCTGGGCCTGAAGGGGCTGGCGTGGGAAAAGCTCGGCCTGGAGATGACGCCCATCGATGCCCTGATCGGCAAGGGGCGCACCCAGGTGACGATGGCTCAGGTGCCGGTGGAGCGCGTGGCGCCCTATGCCGCCGCCGATGTGGATCTCACCCTGCGCCTGCGCGAGCACCTGGAGCCCGAGCTGAAGGAGCGCCAGCAGGAGGAGCTCTTCCGCACCATCGAGATGCCGCTCGTGCCGGTGCTGGTCGATATGGAGCGGCGGGGTGTGGCCCTCGACGTGCAGGTGCTCCATGAGATGTCGCGCGACCTCTACCACCGCCAGAGTGAGCTGGAGGGCGAGATCTACCGCGTCGCCGGCGAGAGCTTTAACATCAACTCGACCCAGCAATTGGCCAGGATCCTGTACGACAAGCTGGGGCTCAAGCCGCCGCGCCAGTCGCTGCGGCGCACGCAGAACGGCCGCTCGACCGATGCCTCGGTGTTGGAGGCGCTGCAGGGCAAGCATGAGATCATCGGGCTGATCCAGGAGTACCGGCAACTGAACAAGCTCAAGGGCACCTATGTGGACGCCCTGCCGCTCCTGATCCACCCGCAGACACAGCGCGTGCATACCTCGTTCAACCAGACGGCGGTGGTCACGGGGCGCCTGTCTTCGAGCGACCCCAACCTGCAGAACATCCCCATCCGCACCGGCCTGGGCAGCCAGATCCGCCGTGCCTTTGTGGCCGGCGAGGGGGCGGTGCTCGTGGCCGCCGACTATTCGCAGGTGGAGCTGCGCATCCTGGCCCACATGTGTGGCGACTCGGCCATGCTGGGCGCCTTTGCCCGCGGCGAGGACATCCACGCCCGCACGGCGGCGCTGATCCATGGCGTGCCGCTGGAGAAGGTCACGCCCGACATGCGCCGGCTGGCCAAGGCGATCAACTTTGGGCTCATCTACGGCATGAGCGACTATGGCCTGGCCGCGCGCACCGAGCTCTCGCAGGAGGAAGCGGCGCGCTTTATCCGCAGCTACTTTGCCCAGTTCCCGGCGGTGCAGGCCTACCTGGAGGAGGTCAAGCGCCGGGCACGTGAGCAGGGCTATGTGGAGACCCTCTTCGGCCGGCGGCGGTACTTCCCGGAGCTGGCGCCCGAGAGCAGGGTGCCGGTGAGCATGCGGCGGGCGGCCGAGCGCATGGCGATCAACATGCCCATCCAGGGGACGGCGGCCGACATCATCAAGATCGCCATGATCCGCCTGCACCGCGAGTTGGCGGCGCGCGGGCTGCGCGCGGGGATGATCCTGCAGGTGCACGACGAGCTGGTGCTCGAAGTGCCCGAGGGGGAGGTGGCGGAGGTCCGGGAGTTGGTCCGCTCGGTCATGGAAGGCGCCTGCGCGTTGCGCGCACCCCTCTACGTGGATATCGAAGTGGGCAAGAACTGGTTGGAAATGCAATGAGGTTGCAATGAAGAGATTGTTGAGCGACGACCTGGCCCTGCGGTTGAAGCAGGCCATCGAAAACGCGCAGGCGGCGGGGGCGCTGCCCGCCTTCGAGGTGCCCGAGGTGCCGCTGGAGCGGCCGAAGCAGGCGGCCCATGGTGACTATGCCACGCCCGTCGCCATGCAACTGGCGCGCCTGGCCCGCCAGGCGCCCATCAAGATCGCCGAGGCCATCGTGCGCTACTTCGAGGCGCCGGAGTACATCGGCCGGGCCGAGGCGGTGGCGCCGGGCTACATCAACCTGGCCCTGAGCGAGCAGTGGCTGGCTGCCCTGGCCGACGCCATCCGCGCCCAGGGCGAGGCCTACGGCAGCGTGGAGCTGGGCCATGGCCAGCGCGTGCAGGTGGAGTATGTGAGCGCCAACCCCACCGGGCCGCTCCACACCGGCTCGGCGCGCAACGCCGTCTTGGGCGACACCCTGGCCAACGTGTTGGCGGCAGCGGGCTATGAGGTGGAGCGCGAGTACTATGTCAACGACGCCGGCAGCCGCATGCAGGCCTTCTACGCCAGCCTCTATGCCCGCTACGCCCAGGCGCTCGGCGCCGATGAGCCGGTGCCCGAGGATGGCTACCTGGGCACCTACCTGATCGAGTGGGGCCGGCGTATCGCCCAGGAGGAGGGCGACCGCTACCTGCTCCTGCCACGCGATGACGCCATCGCCCAGGTCGGCGCACGTGGCCTCGACATGGTGCTGGAATCGATCCGCGCCGACCTGGCGGCGATGGGCGTGAGCTATCACCGTTGGTTCTCGGAGCGCAGCCTCTACGATGGCG
>Ga0272448_1006183_pt1 | contig 12999 bp, 10 predicted proteins | sample YNPCB0191_FD_202220 | JGI IMG/M metagenome (GOLD analysis project Ga0272448, IMG submission 202220) | Hot spring sediment microbial communities from Yellowstone National Park, WY, United States - YNP-CB-019-1 | ecosystem: Environmental > Aquatic > Thermal springs > Hot (42-90C) > Sediment...
GCGGAGAGTTTGTACGCTTTTCGATATGTAAAGCTCGCCTCAGTGCCCTCCCGCACGACCAGCTCGGCATAGTGTAGCCCCGCCGGTTCGGGTGCGCGCGGTATCTCGAAGCTCCTGCTTTCGCCCGCAGGGATCTGGCCGAGAGACACGGAGGTTTCTTTCCAGGAGATCGTCGTCGCAACCGGCCCGAGGCCGTTGTTCAGAGCAGTGCCGTGCACGCCGGACGCATCGACAGTTACGTCGCCCAAGACTATGCGCGTGGACGCGGTGACATACGCCGTAGTCGTATCCAACACCTGACCCGACTGCACCAGCTCGAGAGTCACCGGGACCCGCCCGGGACGAGTAGTCCTCACGGCCACAACCGCCTGGCCCTGGGCGTCAAGTCGCACGTTGCTTAGGGTGCTGACGTAGTCCGGGCCGGGCGCGACCCTGATCGTCATGCCGGTGTATGACGACGCGCCGCTCACGCTCGCCTTTATGCTGCATGACTCGCCGGTTCGCGCCGGGGAAGTGAGTGTTTCGGTCTTGTAGATCACGGGGCCGGTGTAGGTCTCGATCTCATAGACGCGCAGCCCGTAGTAGGCTGCGGCCAGGCCGGTGACCTCGAACTTGTAGTATCTTGCTGCGACCGCAGTGGGCAGGCCCAGCACCTGAGGAAAGTCGGCAGGCAGGTTCGCAAAAGCTCCCGCCAGCGTCCACTGCGAAGTGCTCGGCCCGCGATAGATCTTAACGGACACGATGTGAGCCGGCCCACACAGAGGATCGTTGAACCGGTAGTCCCGACACTCCGGCGTCCAGAAGAAAACCACGAACTTGGACACGGCAACCGGCTGCTTGTAGTCCACGGTGCAGACGAACGGCGACGCTTCGGACGGCGTGCCGTGACGTATCCATCCGTGCGCCACGGCGGTGGGCTGGTTGGTCCCACCATAGCCGTCGAACGCGGCCTGGGCGTTCATGCTCCAGTCGGAGTACATGTCCGGATCGGTCGCGGTGACCGGATTGGCAAGGTAGTCCCACCTTTGGCCGGCAAGAACCGCCCCGCAAACCCCTAAGAGCACGAGTATCGTCCAACTCAACGTCAGTCTCATCTAGATTCCCTCAACACGGGCACCGGCCTAGGGCGCAGCGGTGAGTAGCATATCATCCGGATACCACAGGTACAGCTGCGGCGGAGCATCGCCGCCGACCACAGCGTTCAACACGACGAAGCTGCCCGGCTGGGGCAAAGGCACGCGTCCCCACGTATAGACGCTCACAGGTCCCGCGGCGCTTCCGTCATCGATCGTAAACGACGGGTTGCCACCGGGATCCACGCTGCGCACCCTGCCCCACACCCTCACAAACAGCCCGTCAAGCCCCAGGCCCGGGCCTACCACCGAAGCAAGGTTGGTGCCCAGCGGGCCGATGGGATCGCCCGACCAAGTTCTGATCGGGGGCCTGTCCAACTGCAGCACTTTGCCCTGCGCTCCCCGCGTCACGGTTCCCACCACCGAGACTTCGTCTCCCGGGCTGAACAGGGTCGGGCCGCCCTCGGCGGGTGCGTACTTGACAAGGATGCCGCAGGTGCGATCGCGCGACTCCATCGCAAACAGCGGATCGCCGCCCAACCACCGCGTCACCACGCCGCTCACGCGGCCGTAGGCTCCCTCGCCGCTCTGCTTGATTGCCGCTATGCCGTCGAAGATGGGCGGCGGGTCCCCGATCTCGTAGCTGATACGGCGAATCCAGGTCCCCGGCTCCATCGTCAGTTGAAAATCGGGCCCCCTTGCTATTCCGCTTCGCAGATCGACGGGGTTGGTCACCACCGTGGCGGTTTTCCAAGTTCGGGTATTCTTTTTCACTATCGCCGGATACCAACCGAACACAGCGGGAGGCGCGCCTGCCGTCCATGGCGGACAGACTTGATACCCGCCCGCCTGGATTGTGCCCGTGCCTTCGTCCCAGTATTCTATGGTCAGGTAGGATCTCTCGACGGGCCCGTAGGCGTAGGAGTGGTCGACCGAGAACAGAAGACCACTGCCGTAGCCGTGGGACTCCTCCCACGACGTGAAAGCCGGCCTGCCCCCGACAATGCCATTGAGACTCTTGAAGTTCCACCAGTCGCTTATGAACGACTGCGCATCTCGCCGGTGGACGCCGTCCTCGACGTTCTCCGCACAGGTTGGTCCAGCGGTGATAGACGCCGAATACGGCATGGCAAACGGTTTGGGCGAGATGCTGATCTCGTGGATGTGAACCGGCGACGCTCCCGACCACAAAGCTATGCGAAAATCCGCGCCGGCGGCGAAGTAGTCCGCCAGGCGGCCGCTGTCCAGAACCAGAGTCACGCTGCGCCAGGCGCCGCTATCGTCCCGGCACACGACCTCTCGTGTACCGACAAGGCCATCCGTCGACGCCGTGTCGCAGGTCTTCTTGCCTACCTGCTGATATTGGACGTAGAAGCCCGTGGTGCCTTCGTCGAAGTATTCGATCCGCACATAGAGCCGGTCGGCGTCCCCCCAGCCGAATACCTGGCGGTCCACCCCGACAACGATGGGGCCCGGAGCCGTCACGCTCCATTTGCGGTCCGCACCCGCCGCCGGCCAGAGCACCCTGCTGACCGGCGACAGCGTTTCGATCAGCTTGAGCGTGCCGGTATCGTCCGATGCGCTGGGACCGTTGAACCGAACGAACGACACGACGCTTGTCAGTTGGGCGTCCAGAGTCGCGGCGGCGGCCGTTCTCGGCAGCCCCGCAACAACCGCACCCGCCGCGACCACCGCTGCGATCGCCCAGCCTAAGCGCACCCCGCTCTTGCCCTTTGAGAACTCCTTCATAACCGCATTATAACATGTGCGTGAGTCCGCCCTGCCGCGTCGACGCCGTCCTGATGAGTCGGCGAACTTGGAGGCTGTCCGAAAACTGCTGCAGCCGGTAGGTATTACGAGATGCGGCGTGTAATCGTATGTCTGGAGATCACGCGATGCTGCATTTCCAGGGAGCCTGTAACGAGCCGCAGAAGGAGCGGCGGAGCCTAGAGGCGGTATGCCGCGACGGCAGCAGGTCTGTCACGCGTGGGTTGGACCTTGCGGGAGAGAGGCGGGCTGCCGCTGCGTGTTCATTAAGTGCGAGCTCTTGCTGAAAGCTATTACGATTTCGTCGTTTGGAGCCTGTTGTGGAGATAATATGTCCGGCGTGGTACGCCAACATCGAGAAACTCACTGAAGCACTGCCCCTGCTGGCCGAGCAGGGCGTCACCGCAATCGAGATAGGAATCGAGTCCGCCGACTACTTCGAGCGCCACGACTCGAGTAAGCTGAGAACGCTTGTCGGGCAGCTCGGCGCGTGTGGAATCCGCGCGCGGTCGGTCCACTCGCCCTTTGGACCGAATCTGGACATATCCTGCCTCGACGACCGGACCCACGAGAACGGAGTCGATCGGCTGATCGACTCGATCGAGTTCGCCGGAATGCTCGGCGCCGGGACCGTGATAGTTCATGCCGGCGACAAGCTGGACGAGCCGCGCGGCGGTCGGCTCGAAAGGGCGCACGGAGTGCTGCGGGAGCTGTCGGTGGTAGCAAGGGAGTCGGGCGTCGTGCTGGCGCTGGAAAACCTGCCGCCGGACTACTTGGGGCACACGCCCGACGAAGTCCTAGCGCTGCTGGACGGCATCGACCCGGACTCTCTGGGCGTGTGCTTCGACTGCGGCCACGCCAACCTATCCGGGCGCTTCGCCGAGTTCGCCGAGGCCCTGCTCCCGCACGCCGTTGTCATACACGTCCACGACAACGACGCCGGCTCGGACCAACATCGCTTCCCCGGCGCAGGCACAATCGACTGGCGGGCGTTTGCGGAGTCATTCCGCGCCGGCGGGGCAGACGCCGCGATTGTGCTCGAATGCAAGCCGCCCGAGGGCATGATCTGGGCCGAGGCGTTCCAGAAACTCAGAGAGGCGCTGGAGTAATCCGCGCCGCCAGCGCTCCCTCTCACGGCATCCGGGGCCTTATGCCAAGCGATGCGAACCATCGGCTCGTCGTAGCGAGAAACGCACCCCGACTCATACTCGGCTAAGGCTTCATACGCTGCCTGCTAGGTTCGGCTCCGGCCGGCTTGGATTATCTCCTCTATGGTCACGGGGCGTCTTAGCTCGTTCGATCTGAGGGCCGCGCGGACGACCGCCAACGCCTTTAGCGCCGCAGTGCCGTCCACCTCGGGTCTTGCCCCGCCGCAGGCGCATTCGGCGAACTCCTCCAGCTCCTCGACCTGGGTGTCGACCGGCTCGACCGGAATAGGACGGCGCTCGTTCGAGTCCGCAGGGCGATAGAGAAGCTGAGTCCCTCCCTCGCAGTAGAGATTCCCGCCGGTGCCGTAGACGTTCACGTAATAGACGGAAGGCGACGCGTAGTTCGAGCCGAGATATCCCAGCAGGCCGCCGTCAAAGCGCAGCAGGCTGACCGTGACGTCGTCGTTGTCGGCAGGCGTGGCCACGTGCGACATGAATGACGACACCTCCACCACGTCGCCCAACAGATACTGCACAGTGTCGGCGAAGTGCACTCCGAGCTGCATCAGCGGCAGGCCCGGGCACCCCTCGCGGGTGTAACGCCATTGGTCCGGTTTCAGACCCAGTCCGCCCGAATGCGAGAAGTTCGCTTCCACCGTGACCGGCTTCCCGATCGCGCCGGAATCGACCAACTGTTTTGCTTTTCGGTGGCCGGCCATTCGGCGGCCGTTGTGTCCGACGGAGAGCACTACTCGCGCCTTCTCCGCGGCGTCGATGATCGCCAATGCATCCTCGATCGTATTCGCAATCGGCTTATCCACGAAGACGTGTTTTGCGGCGGATACGGCCGCTTCGACGTTCTCGCGGTGAGCGTTGTTGGGGCTGGCGATAACTACGCCTTGCACTTCGCTCATCTCAAGCAACTGCTCGATGGTTTCGCACCTGCGCGCTCCGCACCTGCGCGCAAGCTGCTCGGCATTCTCTGCGACGACATCCCAGCAGGCGACGGGCCGCAACTTCTCGCTCCTCGCAGCCGCATCCGCCAGCGACCGCCCGTAACCGCCGCAACCAACGAATCCCAGACCAAAACGCTCCATCAGCCGTCCTCCAAACGCTTCGGCGCGCCGGTGCCGCGAGGAGAAAATCCGTCACAGCCGTCACGCGCCTCGGCAGACCGCCGCGGTTTCCACGGCACACAGTAATGCATACCGCCGCGCCGCACTTTTTTACTTACTCGTCTTGAGCGAATTACCCTGCCCGCGCGTGCGGCTGCCCGGCTCGCGGTTGACGTGTGACGGGGTCGGGGCTACAATCGTGCCTGTGAAGGAAGCTGCGCATAGGACGGTGCTTGAGGCGATACGGGCCTCCGGGTTTTTCGCGAACCTCAGCGAAGACGACCTGCGTTTGATACGCCCGGCCGCGAAGCGCATCAGTCAGCCCCGGAACACCGTCGTTTTCCACGAGGGCGAGCCGTGCCACGGGTTCTACATTGTCGAGTCTGGAGCGATCAAGCTCTACAAGGAGTCGGCGGACGCTAGGGAGCACGTACTGCACGTGGCACTGCCCGGCGACTGCTTCGGCGAGGCGGCACTTTTTCTCGGCACGGGATACCCGGCGTCGGCTTCGGCGGTGAAGGATTCGTCGCTGATACTGCTTCGAAAGAACGAGTTCCTGGAGATTCTTCGGCGCAACTCGGGCGTGGCCTTCAGCCTAATGGCGTCGATGGCGGCGTGGGCACACCGGCTGGTGCAGAGCATCGAACTGCTTACTCTCAAGGACGCCGGCTCGCGTTTTGCCGCATATATTCTGTCGAAAACACCGCCCAACGCCCGCAATGGGACCGTCGTCGACCTTGGGATAACGAAGCAGGTTCTAGCCTCGCACCTCGGCATAACCGGTGAAACGCTTTCCCGGCTGCTCGCCAGGTTCGAGGCGGACGGGGTGATTACCGTTCAGGGCCGAACTATCAAGCTGGATTCCGTCGAGAAGCTGGAAGAGTTGGCGGAATCGGGGCGGGCATAGCGCGGGAACACTCGGCGGCGCGCGCCGGTCGATTAAGCTGGTCGGCCTGGTGTATCATGTTTTCGATGCGCGCATTCCCCGCGATTCTTGTGCTGCTGTTTCTCGGCAGTGGCTGCGGCGCGGCTGTCGGGACCTACTCGATGTGGCTCAGCTCGCACCCGCAGGCGATAGTGGCCGATTCCCACAGCTTCGCTACGATCACCGCCGAAGTGCGGGATGCCTCGGGTCGACCGGCCGCGGACGGAACACCGGTGGACTTTGCCACCAGCCTCGGAATCATCGAGCGTCGCGCTCGAACCGCTGCCGGAGTCGCCCGCGTGCGCCTGGAAAGCGGCAGCACAATCGGCACGGCCGTCGTCTCCGCCGTGGCGGGCGACGGAGGCGCAGTCGCGCAGATCCGCGTGGATTTCCTGGAACCGGGAACCGAGATGTTCGAGGAGTCTTTCATCTCGGTCGCCTCAGACCGGCACCTCGGCTACGACGTCGATAGGCAGATCGTCGATTCGGCAGGCGGGGTCACCATCTACCATCGCGGCCTCACGATCGCAGCCGAGGAGGCTCAGATCGACGTCAGGACCAACATACTCCGCGCCAAGTCCCGCACCGGAGGCGAACCCATAACGATCAAGCGCGGCGACAAGACCCTGCGCGCAGGGGCGCTGTCCTATGACCTGGGATCGATGGCCGGCGTTCTGATCACTCCGCCGGATGAGGGCGCAAGGCGGCTCCGGTTCAGAGGCAGGGACCTCTTCACGGAACCGGACCAACAATCCGAATCCGCGACCGAGCCGGCCGGCAGACTCACCTTCGAGTTCCAACCGGTATCGACAAGCAGTCTGTTCATTCGATGCCGCAGCCTGGTGATCCGCCCCGGGGTAGAGATCAAGTTCAGGAGGGCGAGCTACTACGTGGACGGTGACAAGATGCTGACCGTGCCGCTTCAGGTGGTCTCGCTTCGAGGCGAAGGCGGCGGAACCGGCCAAATGATCGCCTACGGCACGGAGGGAGTGCGGCTAGATCTGCCGATTTATTACTCGCTGACCCCCACCTCCACCGGCGCCCTCAGGCTCAGACACTCCGAGAACACCGGCTGGGGCTACTACTCCGAGCGCGAGGGCTGGCAGGTCGATCTGGACCAGGACTACAATACCGGCGGCTGGGTCGAGGGTCGGTTTTCGATCAATCGAATCGGCTCGAAAGACTGGGGCGTGCGCTGGAATCAGCGCACCGAACTTGCCGCCGACTCCCGGCTCTACACCTATCTCGACTTCCCGGCGCGGCGCGACCTCTACGGCACAATCGACTTCAGCCGCTCGATGCGCAGCTACACGTGGTCGGTCAACTTTCGCGGCAGCAAACTGCGCAACACGGACGGCCGAAGCTACGTGAGCACATACCTGCAGTCGCGTGCGAAGCCTTTGATCGGGGACGCGGTGAGTTGCGCGTTCACGACGCGCCTGTCCTATGACAGCAGCCTCCCAGGGGAACGCGACAAGCTGGGCGAAGGGGTCGGCCTGCAGCTCTACGGCAAGCCGCTGACGCTCGGCTCACAGGCGACGCTCAACACCTCCGTCAACCTTTCTCGCGACTGGGGAGGCTCGAACCCCGGGTCGACGATATTCGCCAACGTCGGGCTCTTTCGCATGCTCGGCACGACGGGGCTGGCCACGCTCAACTATGCCTACTCGTGGGCCGACTCGCTTTTCGGCTACAACGCACAGCGGCTCAGCGGCAGCCTTTCGCTGACCTCGCCGACAGGATGGCGGACAAGCGTATACGCGGTCTACGGACTCAACGATCGAAGCGTGAGCGCCTTCGGCGACGTCGGCTACACCCTAGCCAAGGATTGGAGGGTGAGCTTTCTCAGTACGCTCCAGAGGTTCCAGCAGTCGAAGTTTTCCGACTTCGAGGTCGCGCTGTCGCGACTGCTGGGCCGGCAGGAGGCCCGCCTGACTTGGTCCCAGTCGCGAAAGAGGCTCAGGTTCGAGTTCTCCGCCGCCGGGTTCTGAGCGGAAGCGCACGCGCCGGCTCCCCCGACGCGTGAATGTCGATCTGCTAAGCCGGCCCGCAAACCTAATCGAGGCGTTCTCCGAGAACGGCCTCTATCTCACCGCGCCCGATCGCGCCCTCTCTCACGATCCTCGGCGGAGTGATGCTCAGGTCCACGACGGTTGACGGCGTCCCGATGCGGCACTCTCCCGCGTCGAGCACGACAGAAACGGCGTCCCCGAGGGCCCTGATCGCGGCTTCGGCGTTGGTCGGCGCGTCGGATCCAGAGACGTTCGCGCTGGTAGCGACGATGGGCACACCGGCCGCCTTAAGCAGCGCAAGCGCAACCGCATGATCCGGAACGCGCACGCCGACGGTGTCTCCGCCGCCGGTGACGACATCAGGCACGGCATCGCTCTTCGGCAGCACAATGGTCAGCGGCCCGGGCCAGAACTTGGCCGCCAGAGCGCGAGCGCTCGGCGGTATCTCGCGAACGACGGCGGCCAACTGCTCGACTGCCGCTATTTGAACCGGAAGCGCGTGCGTTTGCCCACGGCCCTTCGCCTCGAAAACCAACCTCACCGCGGCTTCGTTGAACGCATCGGCGGCGAGGCCGTAGACGGTCTCCGTCGGGAACACAACCAGTTCGCCCCGGCGCAGGGCGTCCGCCGCCTGCCTGACGCATTCCGGATCAGGTTTTTCCGGATCGGTCCTTAAGATAATCATTTGTGCGCCACCACCACCCTCTCGATGCCCGCGAGGTCGCGCGCGGTCTCGACCAGTTTGTATCCGGCGGCGCGTGCGATCCCGCAGACCGCCTCCGCCTGCCCAAGCCCTACCTCGACCGCAAGAAAGCCGTCCTTGCGCAGATAGGTTCCGGCCTCGGGAATCAGTCTTCGGTAGATTGCAAGGCCGTCCTCGCCGCCGTCCAAAGCTTCCAACGGTTCATAGAGCCTTATTTCCGGCTGCAGATCCGCTATCCTGCCGCTCGGAACATACGGCGGGTTTGAAACTATCACGTCGAACGACAGCCCTGCAAGCGGCTGGAGCAGATCGCCCTGAAGACACGTGACGCGGCCGGTTAGGCCGTGCTTTTCCACGTTGCTCCGTGCCGCCCGGACTGCGGCGGGCGAACAGTCGGTCGCGTAGACGACCGCGAACGGGACGGCAACAGCCAGCGCTATCGCGACCGCTCCGCTGCCCGTTCCGATGTCGGCGATAAGAGCACGCGCGTTCTGGGGATTATCTTGCGAGACAACGCCGAGGCGGTCCAGTCGCTTCTCGATAAAATGCTTGGCCTGCTCGACTAGGAGTTCGGTCTCGGGCCGGGGCACGAGCACTCCCGGCGGTACGTCGATCTCGATTCCGTAAAACTCCCTGCGGCCAAGAATGTAGGCGAGCGGTTCGCGAGCCAAGCGCCGCCTGAGCATCGCCTCAAAGGCACCGGACTCGTCTTCGGTCAGTGCTCTGTCGGGATGCGCAATGACATCGAGCCGAGAGCAGCCCAAAGCGTGCGCCATAAGCAGTTGGGCTTCGAGCAGTGGGCTGTCGATACCGGCCTGGGCAAGGCGGGCCGCCGCGTGATCGACGATTGCGGATTGGACGGTCAACAAACCTTGCCCCCGGTTCCTGCGCCGCCGCGGTAGGGCGAGCAGGTCACGCGACCGACTGCAGCCTCTCCGCCTGGTCCGCGGCGATGAGGCGGTCGAGCATGTCGTCGATGTCGCCGTCCATGAAGGCGGCGAGATTGTAGATGGTGTGGTCGATGCGATGGTCGGTGACACGGTTTTGAGGGAAGTTGTAGGTGCGGATTTTCTCGCTGCGGTCGCCGGAGCGGACCATCGACCGCCGCGCGGCATCGATTTCCTCCTGCCGGCTCCTGCGCTCGCGCTCGTAGAGCTGGGCCCGCAGAATCGCCATCGCGCGCTCTTTGTTCTGGAGCTGTGATCTCTCGTCCTGGCACGTGACGACGATGCCGGTCGGCTTGTGAACGATTCGGATGGCTGTCTCGTTTTTTTGGACGTTCTGGCCGCCGGCGCTCGCGGCGCGATAGGTGTCGATCTCGATGTCGTCGGGGTCGATTCGAACCTCTATCTCGTCGGCCTCCGGCAGCACGCTCACGGTGGCGGCCGAGGTATGGATGCGTCCGCTCGATTCGGTCACGGGGACTCGCTGGACGCGGTGCACGCCGCCCTCGTATTTGAGCCGCGAGTATGCACCTCGGCCCTTGATCGCCAGGATCGCGTCCTTGTAGCCTCCGATGCCGGTCTCAAAGGAGCTCATCAGTTCGGCTTTCCAGCCTTTGCGCTCGGCGTATCTGGTGTACATTCGCAGGAGGTCACCCGCAAAAAGACCCGCTTCCTCGCCGCCTGTGCCGGCTCGGATTTCGACGATCACGTCCTTCTCGTCGTTCGGGTCCTTCGGCAGCAGCATCAGCTTGAGTTCGTTTTCGAGCACCGGGATCTTCGCTTTGAGCTCCTCGAGCTCGATCTGAGCAAGCTCGCGCAGGTCGTCGTCGATGCGTTCGCCGAGCATCTGCTCCGTATCGGCCAACTGCCGCTTGACACGCGAATACTCCCGCCACTTGGCGACCAGCTCCGAGAGATCGGCGTGCGCCTTGGCGACGCGCTGATATTCCTCTAGGTCGTTCACAGTCTCGGGATCCGCGAGCTTGCGTTCCAGCTCAACGAACTTCTCTTCGACTTCGGCTAGCTTTTCGAACATGGCAGTCAATCAGGCAGCGGCGCCGTCAGCCTCGCGCGCCGATTCGGTCTCCAGCACACTCTGCAGCGACTTGATCGCGACCTCGATCATCTCCGGCTCGGGCTCGCGAGTAGTAATCTTCTGCATCATAAGACCCGGCAGCACCAACAGCCTTGCGAACCACGAGTCCTTGCGCTTTCCGGCCAGTCGGATCACCTCGTACGCAATCCCCGCGACAAGCGGCAGCAGCGCCAGTTTGTAGACGAACCTCAGCAAGATGCTTTTCCAACTTATGAACATGAAAACGACTATGCTGGTTATCAGCACCACCAGAATGAAGCTGGTGCCGCATCTGACGTGGGCCTTGGTAAAGCCGCGCACGTTCTCGACCGTAAGCTCGGCGTGGGCTTCGTAGGCGTTGATCGTCTTGTGTTCCGCGCCGTGGTATTGGAACACTCGGCGGATGTCCCTCATGAACGAGATCGCCACCACATACAGCACGAATATGGCAATCTTGACCGCGCCCTCAAGCGCCGCCGCCTGCCAGCCGACCAAGCCGAACGACACCTTGATCGGCTTGACGACGAATATCGGGACCAGCATGAAAAGCGCCAAACCCATAGCCAGACCCACCACCATCATCGCGCCGACGGCGACGTCGTTGACGCGGCTCGTGCGCGCGGGCGCTGCGGCCTCCGATGCGTCCGCGTCGCTGCCGCCGTCGGGTGCGGTTGCGTCCTGCATGGCGATCTCGGCCGAGTACTTGAGCGCCTTGATGCCCAGTGCCATCGCGTCTATGAGCGCGAGTGTGCCGCGCAGGAAAGGCCTGTCGAGCCACTTGAACCGACCGATGATCGAGTCCACGTCCTCGCGCGTTGTGACGATCTCGCCGGAGGCCCGTCGGACCGCAACCGCAAAGTCCTTGGGCCCGCGCATCATTACGCCCTCGATCACGGCCTGGCCGCCGTAGTGGAAATCCTTCTTCTTGGGATCCGCCAAATCAGCACCCAAAGTCCCGGGGCACGGTGCCTTTCGACCTCGGCGTTATCCGGGGGAGAGCAAAAGGTCCCGATGCCCTGTATCACGCCCGCCGGACACTTGCCGCCGGGCGGCGAAAAAGCAAAGGAAGCGTGTTACGGCCGCTCGCACGCGCCGCAATCGCTTCCCTCCGCACTTGCCCAGGAAGAAGCTATTGCTCTTCCTTCTGTTTCATGCCGTACTTGGCCATGAACTTCTCCACGCGGCCTTCGGTGTCCACGATCTTCTGTTTTCCGGTGAAGAACGGATGGCACGCAGAGCAGATTTCCGTGCGGATGTCACCTGCGGTGGACCTGGTCTCGAAGGTGTTGCCGCACGCACAGGTCACGACAGCCTTCTCGTATTTGGGATGAATGCCTTGTTTCATCGGATTGCCTTTCTCATACAAAGCCACCAGCTGGCTCGTCGACCATATTATACCACATCGCCGCAGCCGTCGACAAGCACGCGGACGGGCACGCGCAAACGTTCAGTCTGGCAGCGAGCTCATTGCCACGGACCCGCTGTCATTCTGTGCGTGCTTACGTCACTCTGAGCGGAGCGAAGAGTCTAGTTGCTTGGGTAGATCCTTCGCTTTGCTCAGGATGACGAGGTCGGGGAGGCAGGATGACGAGGCCGGGGGGCAGGATGACGAGGCCGGGCGGGCAGGATGACGGGATTGGATGATTGAACAGGTGACAGGCACCGGAGCCGGCCCGTGACGGCAAGAGGGGCCGCGCCGGGGCGGCGAAACGGGATGCCCGGAAGGAACGTAAGCCGGCAGCGGGCAAGAAGAAACCGTTGGGGCGCGTTTGAGGTGATTTCAGAAGAACACATCGACATGAACGGGCGCTTCCACAGGCTTGCGACGATCGCCGCTTTCGCAAGCCTGCTGGCGTACGCGGTCGTCCTCCTGATCACCCCCGCCTGCAACAACGAGATCGCCGCAGCCTACCACGCGTCGCTTGGGCAGCTCGGCGAGCTGTCGCTGGCGACGATGTTGGGCTTTTTCGTGACGGTGATCCCCGCCGGCAGGTTCGCCGACCGCCGGGGCAAGCTGCCCGCGATGACCGCGGGATGCGCCTCGATGGCCGTAGGCGCTTTTGCGTTCGCGCATACTGCCGATTTTCGGTTAGCCATAGTCGGGTCCGCCCTTTTCGGCATCGGAGGGGGGCTTTCGGAGTCGAACTCGATGGCCCTGCTGGCCGACCTTTACTCCGAATCGCGGAGAACCTCGATGATGAACCTCGCGCAGGCGATGTTCGGTGTGGGGGCAGTGA
>Ga0272448_1006185_pt1 | contig 12995 bp, 10 predicted proteins | sample YNPCB0191_FD_202220 | JGI IMG/M metagenome (GOLD analysis project Ga0272448, IMG submission 202220) | Hot spring sediment microbial communities from Yellowstone National Park, WY, United States - YNP-CB-019-1 | ecosystem: Environmental > Aquatic > Thermal springs > Hot (42-90C) > Sediment...
TAATTATTAGGAGATTTATTAATAATTATTAGATTAATGATTATTAAGAGGTAGATGATAATTAAGGGCTAGATAATTATTAAGAGTAGATGATTATTAAGAGGTAGATAATTATTAAGAAGTAGATGATTATTAATCTAATAATTATTAAGAGGTCAATTAATAATAATTATTAAGAGGTCAATTAATAATGATTATTAAGGGGTCGATTAATAATGATTATTAAGGGGTCGATTAATAATCATTAAGAGGTTAAGTAATAATTACTAAGAGGTAGATTAATAACCATCAGATTAATAAATATTAAGATGTTAATAAATGATTCTTAGATTATTAAGAAGTTGAGTAATATCTTAATAATCTAAGAATCATTTATTAACATCTTAATATCCTGTTTATTAAAAAGATAACGTGTTATTTATTGATTAACATCTTAATGTTAATTAATCTCTTGATATTTATTTACCAATCTTTAAATGTTTATTGATCTCTTAATATTTATTTATTTATCAACCTTTTAATGTTTATTAATCTCTTAATATTAATTAATTAACTTATTAGTGTTTATTAATCTGGTAGTTATTGGTTAACCTCTTGATGTTAATTAATCTAATGATTAATAATCTCTTAATATTTATCAACCTCTTACTAATCGTTGATCTCTAATATTTATTTATTAACCTCTTAATAATTGTTGATCTCTTAATAATCATTAAACTAACAATAATTAATTCCACAATCTTTTAATAATTATTGATCAATCACTTAATAACAATTATATATTTGATATCATATTTTATATTTTTATTAAAATATGATATTTAGCTGCAATGTATAATGTATACACCATTACCTTCATAGATAAATAATTTCAATTTTTTTATATCCTTATTAGTAACTAATTGTGATAAAAGTCAAATCTGTATTACATCATATATATTACGTTGTTCATATAAAGTTTAGCATATAAATAGATTAAAGAAGTTAGACAACAAAATAAGAATTATTATCAGTATAATCTAAGTCTTTTCTTTAGATTTTAATGTAATTAATCTCTTTTTGTAACATTAAAATATTTGTACGGTATTATATTATTGTCGAATAATGGATAGTTTCTATTAATTATTTTAAATCTGACAGATATCCAATAATTAGTCAAATTGTGTCAAAGTAATAAAAGATTTGTTAAAATAACTCAAAATTAACAATTATGGAAGTATATTGTTAAAATAACTAAAGATTACAAGTAAATTAGTTAATTCATAGTATATACTTTTAAATTATTTTATAATAGAGTAGATGCATCTGAAAATTATATGTCATCACACATATAAATAAAAGTAATTATACTAATAATTTTAAGTGATTATTTATGATGGGGTTAAGTGATTAATTATGATGTTTGTTATGAATAGGAAAAATTATTAATAATTATAAGTAATAATAAATATATTATAAATGACAACAATTATTTTTTTTGTTAACTGTTGGTTCTAAAGGAGTATCAGTGATATTAAATTCAAGAGGTTTTAAATTATGTTTAGTTAATAATTTATTAATGGCAAAAGTAAAAAGTTCATCAATGTTAATATTATCTTTAGCACTAGTTTCGAAATAATCAATATTTAGTTTTGACACTAATTTATTTATTTGAACTTTGTTAATACTATTATCATTATCTACTTTATTCCCAACCAAAATAATAAAGACTTCATTCTTACAGTAACTAAGTGCTTCTTGATACCAATCTTCTACTTCATCAAAAGAAGATTGCTGAGTAAGATCAAAAACTAATAAAATAATATCAGCAATACGATAATAAGTGTTGGTAATGGATTTAAACTTTTCTTGACCCGCCGTATCCCATATTTGAATTTTAATTCGATGTTCACCATTGAGAATGGTTTTGACTTTAAAATCTAGACCAATTGTACTATAATATTGATCATCAAATATATCATCAGTATATCGAAAAACCATAGAAGATTTACCTGAATTACATGGTCCTATCAAAACTATTTTAAAGAGATAATTATTCATTTTTAGATGGTGTTAAAATCTTTAAATATCAATAATAAAGTTGTAAATCTTTAATACAGTCTTCATATTCATCTAATTTATCTGTAATATAACCTAAAAATACATCATACAGTGGATTGCTATTTGACATTAATATATTATATAACATTTCTTTATCATAATTAATAGTTATAGGACCATTAGGTGTATAATAAATAGTTGGACGTAAAACATATTTTAAAACGGTTTGATAAAAAAATAATTCATCAGGTGTAAATTGATAATGAATATGAGGGTTAATTGGATAATTATTAGTTGGATTAACAGAAGGTAATGGAACTGGATGATAAGGTATATTGTCCACATATTTAAAAAATAGTTGAGAGGTTGCCAATATCTTAGTACCTAAGGTACTGAGTAATTCATTAAATTCATCATCTGAAAGATAGAGAACATATTGAAGGAATTTACTAGATGGATATACTTGATAATTAAATAATTTATTCAATCTAACATTTAATAACATCGTTACTTCTTTCCAGCTCAAAAAAGTTGGGTTGACTGTAATATTGAACATTTCTTTTAAATAGGTTTGCCAAAATTCATCATTAGCACAATATCTTTTAATAATCTTATTTATATTACATTGTTGTAATAAATCATTAGGCATTAATGTTCTAATAGTTTCTATAAATAGCTCAGAAGGTAATATTGGATTCATTTACATCAGACAAAAAATTTTTTCATTTGAATACTGTTAATTGATTTTTATTTTTTATAATCAATTGTTATTATAATGTCTATAATTAAAATTATTAAGAATACTTTATTAACAAGTGCCGGGTTAGGATCTTATATTACTTATTTGGCTTTTAAACGTAACCATGAACTTAATAGATATTTAAATGATAATGATAAAGTTGTAATAATAGCAAAAAAAATGGCCGAAAAAATGGGTATTAACCCTGAGAATATACGAGTAGCCGAAGATGAACATAATGCTTGTGTGTATTTTAATCTTTATACGTGGTCTTATATTATTAAAATATCAAGTTTGTTTACTTTTGGTGAAATATTAAATGTTAATATAATTGATCCTCACACTATTAAAGTTAAAAGTATTACTAGTGAAGCTACCATAACTTCATCTACAAATTTAGATAAATTAAACCATTTAGAAATAGCTAAATTATTTATCCACTATGATTGTTTGGAATTTGTTATTGCCCACGAATTATCACATATAGCTAATCCATTTAATTATGTAAAATCTACATTCTATCAGGTATTAGGAAACTTAACTCAAAGTCGCCAAATATCAAAATTACTTCACAATAATGAACTGAAAGCTGATACTTTAGCTATTAAAACTTTCCCACATTTATCTGATCAAGGTTTAAAATATTTTAAATCATGTCAGAAATTAGATCGATTATTCGGAACTGATAATGGTAAAACATCATATTCTCATCCATCAATTGATGAACGGATTAATAATCTATTAAATTTAAAATGAAATCTTGTACTATCATAAATTAGGTGTTGACATCTAATTTATGATAACTTTATTGTTAAATATATCAATAATTGAAACACCTAACATCATTATTTATCAAGTATTTTAATCTCCACTTTATATGATTAATTATTAGTTTCATTTACTATCAGATAAATTGGCAATTACCCTCCAACTGCAGGATATCTAATAAAATAAATTTAACATTTACTATTTCTAATAATGATACAGATTATTATTCCACTGTTAATTATTTAGGATATAAGTTTTCCTCAACCAATTAGTAAAATTGAATTTATTAATTGATTACTAGATACAAGTAAAAATCAATCTGATGTTTCCATCTATAGGTATACTTAAAGGATTAACTGTCGGTATGTTATTATCCATACCAGCTTATAGTATATCGAGAATAGCATATAACTGGAGTTATTATAAAAATGAACAATATTTAAGTGATGATGAAGAAATAGTAATTAAGGCCAAAAAAATGGCGAAAGAAATGGGAATTAATCCTGACCGCCTTAAATTATCTGAGGATAATGAGGGTATTACTGGAAGCTCCTTAGTATATTTTAATCCTTATACTTGGTCTTATGTAGTTAAAATTACACCCATGTTTTTAAATGGCAAGGCCACTAGTTATAAAATGAATAGCGATAATTCTGTTGTTGTCAATACTAATAAAAATAAACAATTATATATAGATATGCCGCCAGGCACAAATAAAAAAGATTATGAGAAGATAATATCATTATCTGTAACTGATGATTTTACAGAATATGTTATTGCTCATGAATTATCTCATATTTATAGACCATTAGAACTCGTTAAATATTCATTTTATCGAAAATTGGGAAATCTTACACAGAGCCAAAAAATATCTGAATTATTAAAACAGAATGAATTAGCATGTGATACCTTAGCTGTAACTAAATTTCCGTATTTGTTAGATAAAGGCGTCTATTGTGAAAATGCACAATTAAAAAAAGATAAAATTTATGGTTATGATCCAGGATTAGCCTCCTTTACACATCCATCCTCCAAAGATCGTTTGATTAATTTATTAAAAATTAAAATACTAACTACTGGTTGCACTGAAAATCCATATAAATAATAATATTAATTTAACAGATAAAACTCTGTTAAATTCTTTACCGTCATCTAAAATAATACAAATTAACCAGATACCTATTTTAATTGAATAAATATTATCTAAATTAAGTGTGAAGAAGTTATTAATACTATAAACACTTTAAGAAACTATGTTCTAATGATAGTACCTTTAAATTTGACAATGAAATAGATAATCTGGATACCCATTGTAAAGAACTTCGATCATTTTAAATGTTAATACCTAACAAATAAATAAACAATATCTTAATTTATTGGTTTTTACTAAAATTAATAATCCATTAGTTTCTTATGATGATTATTTAAATAGGAGTGTATATAATAATATATTTCATATCTTTGAATACATTAGATATGAAATATATGATCCAATACAGGTTATATTATTGATCATGAAGGAAATGAATATGTATCAATTGCTCAGATTTAACATACATTAAATCTAATAATAACCTATGGGTATTGGAATATAATACTTATTAATATACATTATCCTTATATGGATCTTATTATTTATTCTTCTCCAGGATTATCCCTTTAGGATGAAGTTTGGTATCTGCTTAAATATTAATTTGTCAAATTATAAGGTGTTACCAATATTTTATCTTCTTAATAGATATTAAATGATAATCACTAAACCTTACCATTATTAATAAACATTAAGTTAAAAGCTATCAAACTTCAACCTTCTTAATATCTTGTTAAGTATCACCTTTCTTAAGAGATTATTGAGTACCACTTTTCTTAATAGCTTATCAAGTACCATCTTTTTTAAGAAACTAAAAATGCAACCTTTCTTAAGAGGTTGTAGAATTTCTACTTTCTTAAGAGGTTACAAGTATTACCTTTCTTAAAGAATTATCAAACTTCAACTTCATTTCGTAAGAGGTTATCAAACTTTAACTTTCTTAAAAGGTTAATAAACTTTAATTTTCTTAAAAGGTTAATAAACTTTAACTTTCTTAAAAGGTTAATAAGTATTAATCTCCTTGAGAAATTAATAAACTTTAACTTTCTTAAAAGGTTATTAAGTATTTAATCTCCTTGAGAAAGTAATAAACTTTAACTTTCTTAAGAGGTTAATAATTCCCTACCTTCTTACGTGGTTTATACTTTAACTTACTTAAGGACCCATTGGTATCCCAGATATTAATACCACCATTTTTAACAAACTTCAACTTTTCTTAAGACGCTCTTAAGAGGTTATTAAATACTATTTTTCTTAAGATGTTATCAACCTTCTTGAGAAACTTGTAATTTACCATCATTCTTAAGATGTTAACAAACTATAATTTTCTTAAGATGTTAACAAAGTTCAACTTTCTTGAGATGTTAATAAATTATACCCTCCTTAAGGAGAGTTATCTAACTTATGTCTTTTTGAGAGAAAATAATTATAGTGAATGAGGTTACCAAACTTTAATTCACAACATATTAATTAATATTATCTTAAAAGGGTTTCTTCTTTAACCATTAAGATGTTAGAAAACATTATTTGTAATAAAAAAATAATGTTTATTTGAGAATATATTCACATTAATTAATAATGTCCATTAATCATTAGTTTATTACTGACTATAATGACACATTATAAGTAAATGGATATAATAAATACCAACATTATAATCTCAGAAGTTGTTAAGATTAGCAGCTATTGATAGCATGAAATAAAATGTCTAATCTCATATAATATTTATATGAGATTAGACATTTACTAAATTTATATTCAACTGATCATCAAATGAGACAATTATCTAGATATAATAAATACAAAAAAAACTTGATCTAATCAACATAATTATTAAAAAGACCTCAAAGGATAAGATAATTACCAATTGATAATATAATAAACAATAATTATCATTGACAATGATAATAAGCGTTTATGGAAAAAAAGTAATAATCAAATATTATTACAATGATTAGTTAACCTCAAAAGAAATATCTATAATTATTTAAATGGTTAAGAATTTATAGACATAAATTGTATTATATCAATATATGATTAATATTATTTGTATTGATGATAATTATACTTTTGATTATCTTCCTAAGAAGTAATTATAATTATTGGTGATCATTTATCTTAACTATTTATAAATAGTTAAGATGATAAAATTAATATTTAATAAATAACAACAGCCAACACTGTGATAATAATTAATTAACTATTAAGTATTAATAAATTTGACATGTATTCATTTTCCTTGTATAATTCATAAGGGGAGATGTATCATTGTGATCGATAAACATTTTTTTATTTACAGTAAATTATGAGCAACTACAACACATACCCTTAACCTAATAACATTATACCTATTATGATCTTAATAAACTTAATTACTAATAATATTTTCTTTGTTATCTACAATATCAATACATAGTGTAATTACACTTATAAAATTAAACATTGTTGATGTTGCTTTATATTATCAGATTTATAGAAATAAGCACGACATAACTCTGGATCTTGTTTATATCTTTCTAACCATTGATTTCTTAGATCACTAGGTAAATCTAAATGAACAAGCAATCTAAAAAATGCCATATACTCTGTATCATAAATTAGGGCAGATGTTTCAGAATTCATTAGTATTTATTAACTCTAATAAATTTATTAAAATTAAATTTATCAATTTTATTTTTTAATAGATTACTTATTGTTACTAATTTATTAATAATAGGTTATTTTAAATTAAGATTATTATTAAAATAGTTTTTATCAAGAAAGTATTATTTGTACATATATTGAATGATGTGGATTATTAATATATTAATTCTTATCTTGTTTATAACTAGTAGTTAAACTTAAGATAAAATAAATAATTTTAATTGTTGTTGTTATTAAGATCACCAAGTATAACTATTTAATAGTATTAAGAATACTATATTATTTAATATAATTAATAATAGGTTAATGGGATGTTTATCCTGTCTTCATTTATCTTCTTAAGACATGTTAGTAGCCTTTTTCTTAAGAAGATAATTATCCTTTATTTTATTAATAAAATAAACACTTCCCGCCTTCTTAAGATGATAATCATCTATTTCATTAAGACAATAGTTATCTATCTTCTTAAGAGGTTTTAATTATGTTCATTCTTAATAGGTATAGGTCATCTATCTTCTTAAGGGTATTAATTGCATTTTTTTCTTAAGGGATGTTAGTTATTTCTATTCTTAAGAAATATTAATTTTCTCTTTTCTTAAGAGAGGTTAATTCTCTAAATTCTTGAGAGAAGACATATTATTACTAAATCCAGTTAATCATAATTAATATGTTAAATTGAAATTAGATTCCTATAGTAAAAATTATTAAGGTGGTTATAAATAAATAAATAGTATTATTAAGATAACTAGTGATATTTTAATTATCACTGTTAATTTTAAGGTAATTAATATTAAGACCTTTGTTAATTAAGATAACCATAAGTACTTATGATTATTAATCTAATTAATAATCATAAATCTCAATATTGTTTAATAGATAGTAAAGAATAATTATTAAACGTAATAATTAAATATTATAGTTTACGATTAAGATGTTAGATTGAGTATTAATTAATAAGTTCATTAACAAATATTTAATATTTTAAATGATCATAGTAGATAATATATTAATAATGTGTATTTGACTATAAATCCATAATTATTAATATTAAGTATATTATGAATCATTATGTTAAAAAATACTAAATTACCTTAATAAGTTAATAGTACAAATAGATAAATTTAAGGTATTCTATACATAAACTAAAAATGATAAAATTTAAGGTATTCTATACATAAACTAAAAATGATAAAATTTAATTATTATAATTAAATTTTAATGGATAATAAAAATCAAACGTTTCAATTAACCGACATACCAATCTTAATCGAAGAAATATTATCAAAATTATCTTCGAGTGAACTGTTAAATTTATGTTCAACTAATAAAGAATATGACCGAATATGTCAGAATGATGAAACTTTTAAAATATTGGTGGGTGTTAAATTAGGTTATGATTTAAAAATTCCCAATAATCTAACATATAAACAATTCTATCTGTCATTAATAGACCCTTACAAAGAATCTGATGAACAATTACTTAAACAGATAAAAAGAGTGCTAAATGAATTAGCTAGTGACAAAATGGATAAGCCTATTAAAGCTTATAAATTAACTTATTATGATTCAGATATAAATCATAAGAATTATAATAATATATTTTTAGCTCACAGCATTGAGGAAGCATTAATTAAAATGGATGATCGTTATAATCTATTAACTGATAACCAAGATAATTTAAGAGACGCTCGTTATAATTATTGTGATGAACAGGGAGATGAAATAATGTCACTTTATGATATCATTGATTATTTTATTAGCCTATTGAAAAGAAGTGATACAAACTGGATAGAAGAGTTCAATGTTTATTAAAAGATAATAATTATTAATAATAAAGATAGATGAATTGTTTAATTATTATTGATTTACAGAACGATTTTGTTTCACCTAACGGATCACTCTATGTGCCGACAAGTGAACAATTAATACCCATTGTCAATAAATTAATGAATTCTTTTGATAATGTTATCTTAACCCGAGATTGGCATCCACCTGGACATATCTCATTTGCTTCTAGTTGGCCTGGACACAAAATAGGAGATAAAGTTAGAACTGACTATGGGGTTTTACAAGAATTATGGCCTATACATTGTGTAAGAGGTACATGGGGTGCGGAGTTTGATAAAAATTTAATGATCACCCCAGTAAAAAATATCATTGAAAAAGGAGTGGAAATCAATGTTGATTCTTATTCAGCCTTTTTAGATAATAATCATAAATATTCTACAGGTCTTAATGAATGGTTAAGATCACGAAACATAAATAATTTATATATAATGGGAGTAGCTACTGATTTTTGTGTCAAATATACTTGTTTAGATGCCTTAGTATTAGGTTATAATGTTAATTTACTTTATGATGCAACTAGAGCTATTAATGATCCATTAGTTACATTTAGGGAATTAAAATCTCAAGGTGTTAAATTATATTCTTTTAAAGATTATTTGTAGAGTAAATAAATCTTTAATTAGCCAGTGGTAACTAAATATCGATTTAGTCATAATTACTAATTGAATAAAATTAATTTAGTTTTAATGATTATCAAAATGCCACAAATAAATTGTTTTGGATTTGTAATATTTAATAATAATCAAACAGTGTTGGTTCAAACAAAACAAGGTATTTATGGATTTCCAAAAGGTAAACGTAATAAAGGTGAATCAGAATTAGAAACCGCTTATCGAGAATTAAGGGAAGAAACAGGTATTTCCCCGAATGATATTAATGTGTCTCCAAATATTTATTTTGATGAACAAAAAGAAGGTAAAAAAAATATCAGTGTAAGATACTTTTTAGCCAAGTTGAATAACCAAGTAGATCTTAAAATTCAAGATCCTGATGAATTAGCTAACACCTTTTATATTAACATTAATGAGGCCTTAAAATTAAATAATCTAAGTTCAATTAGAAAGAAAATATTACAGAATGCCTTTAATACTACCAGTTAAAGGTAATATAAATTAACTCATAATTCAATATTTTATTTAATTATGATGAAATAATTAATCATTAATATTATATTTCTTTTTAAGGTTATCAATAGTGTATCTATGTTTAGATACTTTTTTGTTGTCGTATTTAGTCTTAATATTATTGTAAAAGTTGCTCGGTGCGTCAATGACATTATTATACACTTCAGCTACTTTTATAAATGCTGGTTCAAGTGCATCAACTAGTTCTTTTGTAACATAAGTAACTAATGGTACGACTAAAAGGAAAGCCATTTTATATTAACATAGTTAATAATCATATAAATGTTCAATTTTAATGAAAGATATTTAAAAATATTATATTAAGTATAAATGGACCCTTTATTACCACTTGATGTTTTGACACACATCTTAATGCAACTAATGCCAGATGAGCTTCTACAACAATGTGAATTAAATTCTACCTTTAAAAAATATTGTCAACAAGCGTGGTTTTGGCAAGGATATTTAAAAACTAGGTTTAATATTGAATCTAAACCTGATAATTTAACCTGGAAACAAGTAGTTATTTTTTTACGTGAAGTATTCAAAACTTTATTTAAATATCATATTTATCCATCACAGTTATATATAAAATATGTTATATGGTTGAAATTTAAAGACTTTAGGTTCAACATCAACAAAATTCAACCTAATTCTTTGGTTTCAATAGGTCAACTTGAAGGTTTAATTGATATTGAATGGCCACCTATTTCTTTACCCCCTGTGGTTCCTACTAATCAATATCCATCTCCATGTGGTCCTTTTACTCATATCTATACTAAAAGTGAAGTTGATTTTTATCAACCCGTTTTTGATTATGTTTTTCAAAAAAATATTTATTATACCTCACAAGGATCTATTATTATCAAATATAATAAAGATAACTTTGATAATATTAGATCAAATGGTACAGACGGTATTAATTTACAATTAATAGAACATCTAGGTGACATATTTAAAACTCATGAACGTTTATTAATTATGATGTATATTAATACCATCTCAATATAATACTCTTTATTTTAGGATTAATAATTTTAATAGTTTAGTTATAATAACTAATTTTTGTTTTAATAATATATCTCATCAATCAATCCAATAATTATTAAGTTACTAATATCAACACATTTAATATAATAACTTTGTCCTTATAATAAGTTACACAAATTTCATGATTAGATAATTATTCTGTATCATTTTTAATTAAGAAGAATATAATTATTCTTTATCTCTTTAATAAAGAAGAATATAATTATTCTTTATCTCTTTAATAAAGAACAAGATCATAATTATTCTTTATCTCTTTAATAAAGACGAAGATCATTATTATTCTTTATCTTTTTAATGAAGACGAAGATGATTATTATGTATCATCTTTAATGAAGACGAAGATGATTATTATGTATCATCTTAAATGTAGACGAAGATGGTTATTCTTTATCTCTTTAATGAAGAAAAAGATGAAGATTATTTTGTATCCTCTTTAATGAAGAATAAGACGATAATTATTTTGTATCCTCCTTAATGAAGAATTATTTTGTATCATCTTTAATAATGAAGAAGATGATTATTATGTATCATCTTTAATTAAGAATAAGATGATAATTATTCTTCATCTTTTCAATACAGAATATGATAACAATTATTCTTTATCCCTTTAATTAAGAAGAAGATGATTATTATTCTTTATTCTCTTTAATGAAGGATAAGATGACAATTATTTATATCAATTATAATATTGAAAGTGACCTATATGTATCTCTTTATTACTGTTTAAAATAATAATTTTATTATTATCTTAGTTATTAAGATAATAATTTTAAATCGATTTAAAATTAAAAATAACCTATAAAAATAGATATGTTAAATCCTTATTGTACACCAGGAGTTACTTGTTGTTGTCAATCTGAAAAAGGAAAGCATAAACATTCCCATAAAAATACAAAAGACGATCAACTAATAATTAATGGCTTAAGTACGTTAATACGTTTAGAAGAAATACCAATAACTCAATGCGACATTCCATTGACTATTAATAAGTCAGGTAAATATCGTTTAATTGAAGATATTACTTATAATTGTTCAGGAGTAGCTATTACAATATCATCATCAAGTGTTAGTTTAAATTTAGGTAATTATAATATTATATCAACTAATGCCGGGATTACTTCAATATTAATATCAAATGTGTCAGATATTGAAATTACCAACGATTTAATTATTAATCAAGGTAATAATGGTATAGGTGTTTATATCCGTAATTCAAATACCGTTACTATTAATGGTGTAACTATTAATGGTCCAAAAAATGGAATATTAGTCGAAAATTCACAAAACATCAAAATTATTAATTCATCTTTATTGGCCAATAAAGAAAGTGGTATTAAAATTTTAGCCTCTGACACTATTGATATTATCAATAGTACATTTATTGATAATAATAATGGACTCACTATTGATAATAATTCAAAAAATGTTAACCTTACTGGTAGTAAATTTATTAATTCTGTGGTTTATAATCTATTAGCTAATCAAATTAATGGATTAGTAATAGATAACAGTGTATTCTCTACTAACGGTAACGGCAACCAAATTAATTTAGTGCAGTTAGGTAATGTTTTAAATGGTCAAAATGCTAATGATGTTATAATCACTAATAGTACTTTTATTAACCAAAGTTTTAATCATTCACTAGAAGGGCTCTATATAGCCAATGGATCTGGTTATTTAATTCAAAATAATA
>Ga0272448_1006187_pt1 | contig 12994 bp, 10 predicted proteins | sample YNPCB0191_FD_202220 | JGI IMG/M metagenome (GOLD analysis project Ga0272448, IMG submission 202220) | Hot spring sediment microbial communities from Yellowstone National Park, WY, United States - YNP-CB-019-1 | ecosystem: Environmental > Aquatic > Thermal springs > Hot (42-90C) > Sediment...
CTTTCTGCCTGGGTCGGAGGCAGTCGTGCGCAGCGTCGGCAACCTCGACTTCGATGTTGCGGTTCTGGTCGATTCGGAGTTGACGAAGCGCGTCGGCGAAGCGGGTAGGCTGCTCGAGAGTGCGCCCGTGCAGGTCCGCATCGATCATCATCCATCCCCGGATGGGTTCGGAAAGATTAGGATTCTGGATGCCAATGCCAGCTCGACCTGCGAAATCGTCGCGGAGACGTTTCAGGCAAACGACGTTTCCATCGACGCAGATGCCGCGACGCTGCTGTTTGCCGGCATTGTCTTCGATACCGGCGGATTCCGGTTCGGCAACACCTCTCCCAGAACGCTTGAGATCGCGTCGAATCTTGCCGCGCGGGGTGCCGAACCTTCCGTGATCGCCCGCGAGCTATTCGAGAGCCGGTCTCTGAGAGCGATGAAGCTGCTGGGCATCGCGCTTGAGTCGATGGAGATCGAGGACGATGGGCGTATCGTTTCCGCCAAACTTGCGCACGAGGATTTCAAGGCCCTTGGAGCGACGGACGGTGACACCGAAGGAGCGGTTAACATGGTTGCCTCAGTGAAGGGGCCAATTGTGGCGCTTCTGTTCCGCGAGATCGAACCGGGGATAGTGAGGGTGAGCCTGAGATCGCGGGACGGCTTCGACGTCAACAGAGTGGCGCGAGCATTCGACGGCGGTGGTCATGCGGCGGCTGCGGGCTGCACTCTGAACGGCACGCTCGACGAGGCCAAGCTGCGGGTGCTTAGCGAGGTTCGCAAGTGGATGGCGTCCTGAACATCAACAAGACTGCTGGCCCAACCTCGCACGATGTCATTAACCGTGTCCGACGAATCTTCGGGCAGAGGCGAGTGGGACACGCTGGAACACTTGATCCCATGGCGACGGGCGTCCTGGTTGTATGCCTGGGTCAGGCGACCAGGCTGGTCGAGTATTTGTCCAGCTATGATAAGGAATACCGCGCAAACTTATGCCTCGGTGTGGCCACGGATACGCAGGATTCGACCGGACAGGTAGTGAGCGAATCCGACGCATCGCACGTGACGCTCGACGCGCTTAAGGAAGCCGCGAAGGCGTTTGTAGGTGATATCCGTCAGGTTCCGCCGATGGTATCGGCGGTCAAACATAATGGTCGAAGGTTATACGAACTTGCACGCGAAGGCAAGACTGTCGAGCGTGCGGCGAGGAACGTAAGCGTCTACTCGATCGACGTTTTCGACTTCCGTCCGGGCTGGCACGCTGAGGCGGAAATCGTTGTCAGATGCTCGGGCGGGACGTATATCCGGACGTTGTGCGCCGACATTGGGGGGGCGCTCGGCTGCGGGGGCATAATGACGGCGCTTACCAGAACGCGAGTGGGTAAGTTCGCGCTGGATGACGCTGTCACCGTCGAACAGCTTGCGCAGGCTCCACAGAGCTACGTGATTCCGATGGCGGACGCACTTGCCGACATGCCTGCGGTAGTGCTCGATGGGGATGCCGTGAGGCGCGTGATGCACGGCATGGATGTCAGAGCGGAGGGAGCACGGGCGGGGGCGATGGTGCGCGTGTTGTCTGACCAGGGTCTGCTTGTGGCCGTGGGCGTAGTGGTCGAGCCCGGCGTTGTGAAGCCGCGAAAGGTGCTGGCGGGATGAGCGTAATCCGCGGAATTGAGAACGTCGGTTTCGCGGCCGACGGTCGGGCTGTGGCGGTTGGGGTCTTTGACGGTGTTCACTGGGGTCACAGGGCGGTATTCGAACGGCTGACGGCGGAGGCCTCGGAAGCGGGCATCGAGGCTCTGGCTTTAACATTCGAGAGACATCCGGCGGAACTGCTTGCGCCGAACCGCGCGCCGCTCTACATCAACACCCTCGATCAGCGGCTGGAATTGATGCAGGAGGCGGGGGTGGACTCGATCGTGGTCGCGGATTTCAACCCTCAGCTTGCGTCCCTTACGCGCGAGGAGTTTCTCGGCAGCGTACTCAAGGAGCGTTTGCAGGCGAAGCGGGTCATCGTCGGTGCGAATTTCCGATTCGGTAGGGATCGCGCGGGCGATGTCCGGTATCTTAAAGACGCTGGTCCGGCACTGGGTATGAAGGTGATCGTCGTGCCAGCGGTGATCGTGAGCGGCGGGCCTGTATCTTCAACGCGTATTCGTGCTCTGGTCGAGCGCGGGGATGTGGAAGCGGCATCGAGGCTTCTTGGCCGAAGGTTCGTGCTGCGGGGAACGGTGGAGTCTGGCAGACGGATTGGTCGCAAGCTCGGATTTCCCACCGCCAACATTAGAACCGAGCCCCGACAGCTCGTGCCAGGTCGTGGTGTTTATTCGGTAGAGGCTACCATCGCCAACACGATGTATTCGGGTGTGTGCAACATCGGCACCAGGCCGACGTTCGACGGCGGCGAACTGTCAATCGAGGTGCATCTGTCGGAATTTGAAGGCGACATTTACGGCAATCGGCTGGACGTAGTGTTCTGCCGACGGCTGCGCGACGAGATGAAGTTCGAAACCCCCGAACGGCTTGTGGAGCAGATCAGACGCGACCTGGAGGCGATATGAGTTTCGAGTTGCGAGATGTGAACCGCCCGGTCTGGTCTGCCGATTCGCAATTGGTAGCTGGTCACTCGCAATTTCGCGTAAGCGGCAAGATCTCAGAAATGATGATAGCTGCGTACGCACGTCATTAGTAACGTGTGTGAAGAATCTGCTTTTGAGTGTAGTAGAAACCGGACCTGCGAGTCTCGGAGCCTGCAATGACGCCCCGCGGCAGGTTGTGGTCACCGAGGCTGAGCAATTACGGTAAGCGAGCATGTTCAGTCTTCTGGGAATGTCCACCGCGCTAGCCCTGAGTGCAAAGCGTATCGAAGGGCGGTCAAGGCTCCACCGCGCTTCGATACGACCTTCGTTGACGGTCTACTCAGCGCCAGCGGAGTCCTGTCCCGCAAGACTGAACAGACACGGTAAGCGCTCTCGTTTGACACGACGAGCGCGGATATGATAGACTTGGTTGGAACACAAGGGATAAGAGCGGCTTTTGGAGGTGCGATCACTTGGCGCTCGTTAAGGAAAAAAAGACCCAGATAATCGAGGAACATAAGCAGCACGACGGCGACACCGGTTCGCCTGAAGTCCAGATTGCGTTGCTGAGCGCCCGTATCAACCAGCTTACGGAGCATCTCAAGGAACACAAGAAGGACCACCATTCCAGGCGTGGCCTCTTGATGATGGTAGGGCAGCGGAGACGCTTACTCAACTATCTGAGCAACAAAGACATCAATCGGTATCGCGACATCGTCGCGCGGCTTGGCCTCAGAAGGTAGGAGAAAGCGTACTCTATATGGCAATCAACAAAACCGAATTCGAGCTTGGCGGCAAGACCGTTGTTCTGGAACAGGGCAGGGTGGCCGGACAGGCTGATGGCGCCGTGCTTGTTACATGCGGTGACACCGTCGTACTTGGAACAGCATGTATGAGCGCCGAACCAAGGGAAGGAATGAACTTCTTCCCTCTCACGTGCGATTATGAGGAGCGCAAATACGCCGTGGGCAAAATCCCCGGCGGCTTTGTCAAGAGAGGCGGACGCCCGTCCGAGAAAGCGATCCTCACGTCCCGCGTAATCGACAGGCCGATTCGGCCGTTATTCCCCGAAGGCATGCGCAATGACGTTCAAGTCATCACCATGCCGCTTTCGATGCAGCCCGAAGTCCCCGCAGACATGCTTGCCGTGCTTGCCGCATCGTCGGCATTGGCCATCTCGCCGATTCCGTGGGAGGGTCCGATCGGCTGTGTAAGGATCTGCCGTGTTGACGGCGAATTCGTGGTGAATCCGTCGCTGGAGCAGATCGCAGAGTCGGATATGGAGCTGACCGTGGCCGGCACGAAAGGCACGGTTCTGGAAATCGAACTTGAAGCGAGCGAGGTAGGCGAGGACGTGCTTATGGCGGCTCTCGATCTCGCGCTGGCCGAAAATGCCAAGATGATCGATGCGCAACTCGATCTGGTTGCCAAAGTCGGCAAGCCCAAGGTCGAAGTTCCGCTGGTGAAGCCGGACGCGGATCTTGTCGAGGAAATCGCGGCGAAGCTGGACGGCGAGATTGCGCAGGCAGTCCGCAATCCGGATCTCAGCGTCAGCGAAAAGGCGATATTCGATCTCAAGGATCGTTGGATGCGGCAGCTTTCGGAAGAGTATCCCGATCGAATTGCCGAACTCGACGAAATACTCGAGAAGCTGCTCAAGAGGCAGGTGCGCAAGCTGCTGCTCGAAGAGGGCAGACGTGCGGACGGTCGGGCTATTGACGAAATCAGACCGCTTGCGTGCGAGGTCGGATTGCTGCCGAGGGTTCATGGGTCAGCGCTTTTCTCGCGCGGTCGCACCCAGGTGCTGACGACTCTTACGCTCGGATCGTTGGACGAAGCGCAGATCGTGGACAATCTGGAAGAGGATTCCGAGAAGCGCTTCATGCACTTCTACAACTTCCCGCCCTATGCGACCGGCGAGGTCAGGCCGCTGCGCGCGGCCGGCCGGCGTGAAGTCGGCCACGGCGCGCTTGCTGAGAAGGCACTCCGTCGGATGATTCCGTCAACCGAAGAGTTCCCCTATGCAATGCTGATGACCTCGGAGGTTCTTGAGTCAAACGGCTCGACATCGATGGCCAGCACGTGCGGGTGCACGCTGGCGCTAATGGACGCGGGCGTCAAGATCAAGGCGCCGGTGGCAGGAATCTCCATCGGCATGATCTCCGATCAAGATAAGAAGGTTCTGCTCACCGACATCCAGGCCCTAGAGGACTTCTATGGCGACATGGACTTCAAGGTTGCCGGCAGCCGAAAAGGCGTGACTGCGATTCAAGTCGATACGAAGCTGAAGGGGCTGGATCGCGAGGTCGTTGCCGGCGCGCTTGAGAAGGCAAAGGCGGCGAGGATGAAGATTCTCGATGTGATTACCCAGACAATCGCCGAGCCGAGGGAGTCTCTGAGCGAATACGCTCCGAGGGTCTTTGTCGTGGAGATACATCCGGACAAGATAGGCGACATCATCGGACCCGGCGGCAAGGTCATCAAGAAGATTGAGGCCGAGACCGGCGCCAAGCTCGATATCGAGCAGGATGGACACGTCTACATCACGTCGGTGGATGCAGCCGGCGGCGAGCGTGCGAAGAAGATTGTCGAAGACCTTACCAAAGAGGTGCAGGTCGGCGAGGTGTATACGGGCAAAGTCACGCGCATCGAGCCCTTCGGAGCTTTTGTGGAGATATTGCCCAACAGGGACGGACTCGTCCACATCTCCCAGCTTGCCAGGGATCGCGTCAATCGCACCGAGGACGTCTGCAAGGTCGGTGACGAGCTTCTGGTCAAGGTCATAGAGATCGGCGAGGATGGCAAGATTCGCCTTACTCGGCGCGGGCTGCTTGAAGGCGACGAGGACTACGTCGCTGCTCCGGCCGCTCCAAGACGCGAGGGCGGCAGTCGCAGCGAGCGCGGCGGTCGAGGTGATCGCGGAAAGCCGCGAGGCGGAAGCGGCCGGCCCAGCGGCGCGTTTAGGCCCCGCGAAGATGATGAAGCACCCAAGGTCAGGTTTCGCCCGAAGAAATAGAAAACATGTGCGATCTACGATTGGCTAATCGACAAGCGTAGGTTGCTTCTGATTGGGCGGGGACACAGTGTCCCCGCCCAAATGGGTTTCTGAGATCATGTCCTGTCAATCGTCCATCAACAAGACCATACTGTCCAACGGGATACGCATACTGAGTGAGTCGGTGCCATACGTAGATTCGGTTTCGGTTGGAGTGTGGGCCGTGGCCGGCGCGCGCGACGAAAACGAAGCCCATCACGGAATGAGCCACTTTGTGGAGCACATGCTCTTCAAAGGAACTACCAAGCGCACCGCCCGCCAGATCGCCGACGAGATGGATTCGCTCGGCGGACACCTCAACGCTTTCACGGACAAAGAATTCACCTGCTACTATGTGAAGGTGCTTGGCGAGCACCTGCACAGCGCGCTCGATGTCGTCTCGGATATGGTGTTGAACTCAGTGCTGGATCCTGACGAGATCGAGCGCGAGCGCAATGTCATACTCGAAGAGATAAAGCGGCATCAGGACACACCCGAAGATCAAGTTCACGACCTGCTTGCCCAGACGATGTGGAAGGACCACCCGTTAGGTAACTCGGTGATAGGGAGCAGGGCGGTTGCGGAGAGTGTCACACGTGATGGTCTTATCGAGTATATGCAAGAGCTGTATCGGCCGGACGCGCTAGTGATCACCGCGGCGGGCAACGTCGAGCACCACAGCCTCGTGGATATGGTGGGCGCTCGATTCGGCGGTCTGAATGGCGCGCGGCCTGTCAGGGCGTGCTGCGATGTGAAGCCTCACTTCGGTCTCAGGCTGGTCGATAGGGATACCGAGCAGGTGCATTTCTGCTTGGGCGCACCGGGATTCGCTCAGGATCAGCCGGAGAAGTACGCACTGGCAGTGATAGACTCGGCTCTGGGCGGAGGGATGAGCTCCAGGCTGTTTCAGGAAATACGTGAGAACCGCGGACTGGCCTACGCGATTGGTTCGTATGCCGTTTCGTATCAAGAGGCTGGACTGTTTGCGATCTATGGCGGCACGAGCGTGGATAACGTCAAGACCGTGATCGAACTGACGCGAAAAGAGTGCCGGGCCGTCGGCCGCGACGGCGTCACCGACGCCGAGCTCGAACGCGGCAAGAACCAGATACGGGCGGCGCTAGTGCTCGGACAGGAAAGCATGTCCAATCGAATGAGCAGGCTTGCAAAGAGCGAGATCTATTACGGGCGGATCATCCGAATGGAGGAGATCATCTCTGCGATAATGCGGGTAAGCAAGGATGATGTCGCCGAGGTCGCTTCGAGGCTGTTTGACGGATCGGGTTTCGCGGTTGCCGCGATTGGACCGCTCAAGAAAAACGCGTCGGCGCTCAAGAACGCGTTTGCATAACTCCCCGCTGTTGCGCGGAGGGGCGGGTCGGGATCGGCGCTATCGCGACCTTTCCCGAGTCGCAAGGACAACTGGTTGAGGTGGAATCGCATGATCAAGGTAGCGGTGCTGGGTGCGTGCGGAAAGATGGGGCGGGAGGTCGTCAAGGCCGTCACCGGTGCCGACGACATGGAACTGGCTGGAGCATGTGATATTGCGCCGGCGGACGATTTGGGTATCGCCGTTGACGCGGACTTTGAGGTTATGCTGAACCGCGCGAAACCCGATGTGGTAGTTGATTTTGCAAAGCCGTTTGTCTTGCGTAACGCTCTGACGGCACTGAGCAGGGGAGTCGTGCCGATCATAGGCACGACCGGGATCGGTTCCGAGGAGCTTGTCGTATTGGAAAAATCGGCCGAGAAATCCGGCGTTGCAGCCATGGTGATACCGAACTTCGCAGTGGGCGCGGTGCTGATGATGAAGTTCGCGGCCGAGGCGGCCAGGTATATGCCCAACGTGGAGATCATCGAACTGCACCATGACAATAAGATCGATGCGCCGTCAGGTACGGCAATCAAGACGGCCGAGATGATCGACGCCACGCGCAAGGCCGCCAATATCGAACCGGATAAGCCTGCCGGCGGGGCCGACCCGGCTAGGGGCGAGGCGCGAAACGGCGTTCATATCCACAGTGTGCGACTGCCGGGACTCGTTGCGCATCAGGAGGTACTCTTCGGCGGCACGGGGCAGATTCTGACCATTCGACACGACAGCATAGATCGAACAAGCTTCATGCCCGGCGTGCTGCTCGCGATCAGGAAAGCAGGCGAGTGCCGCGGGCTGATACACGGTTTAGACAAACTGATGTAGCCGCCGGCCTCCGCCCCGGCCCGTCGAATTCCTGGCGGAGAAATTACCAGGCGAGTTCGAGCTTCTCTGCGGGGAGGCGTGGGTGGCTCGCTTTGGCTGAGGAGGAAGTTGCGTGTCTAAATTCAGAGTTGCCGTCGTCGGAGCCGGCGCGGTCGGCGAAGAGATGGTGAGGGTGCTTAGGCAGAGGGGTTTCCCGATGTCGGAGCTGGTCATACTGGCGCGGTCCGCGCGAAGACAGATAATTGACGGAGTCGATTACGACGTCAAGGAGACCGCCCCTGACGCATTCAATGACATCGACATCGCGTTCTTCGCGGGAACGGAAGGAGTCAAAGGCGCCAGCCAGGTGTTCGGGTGGGAGGCAGTTGCGCGTGGAGCCTTCGTGATCGACAACGGTGACGACTACCGCATGGATGATCGTGTGCCGCTTGTTGTTCCCGAGGTCAATCCTGATGCGTTGGCGAACCACCAGGGCTTTGTCTCCAATCCCAATTGCAGCACGATACAAATGGTTCACGCGCTCGCGCCGCTGCATAAGCTGGCCGGGCTTCGCAGAATCGTCGTGTCCACTTACCAGTCCGTGTCGGGCACGGGCAGCGCGGCGATCAAGGAGCTGGAACGGCAGATCGCCGACTACGTTGCGGGCAACGAGATCGTCAACGAGCAGTACCCGTATCAGATTCTATGCAATCTCATCCCGCAGATAAGCGGCTTGAAAAACGAGTTCGAGGGCTACTACGGCGAAGAGATCAAGATGATCAAGGAGACGCGAAAGATATTCGGGCTGCCGAATCTGGCGGTGTCGGCGACGTGCGTGCGGGTGCCCGTGTTTCGAGCGCACTCGGAGGCGGTCAATGTCGAGTTCGAAAAGCCCATCACGGCCGATCAGGCCCGTGCTGCGCTGGCGGCTTGGCCCGGCATCGAGGTGATCGACGACCCGGCGAACAGCAAGTATCCGATGCCGTTGTTCGCCCAGGGCAAGGACCCGACCTATGTCGGCCGAATTCGTCAGGACTCGTGCAACCCCAATACGCTCGATATGTGGATCGTCGCGGACAACATTCGCAAGGGCGCCGCGCTCAACGCCGTTCAGATCGCCGAACTCGCCATTGAGCGCGGCTACATTGGGGCGAAGTAGAGGCAAACGGGACGAGTTGTCTGTTGTTGCTTTCCTATTTCTCCCTTTCGCGGTTGTCCGTTCGTGCTGCGGTAATAAACATGCATGGTTGCTAAGAGCAAACTTCAGATAATCCCGCTTGGCGGGGCGCTCGAGATCGGCAAGAACATGACCGCGTTCGTCTACGACGACCGGATACTTGTTGTGGACGCGGGGCTGATGTTTCCCGAAGAGGAGATGCTGGGGGTCGATATCGTAATTCCGGACATCACCTACCTCGAGGAAAATGCCGACAAAATACTCGCCATCGTTCTTACGCACGGCCACGAGGATCACATCGGCGCGCTGCCCTACGTTCTCAGGCGCATCGATGCGGCGGTCTATGGAACCGCGCTGACGCTTGCATTCGTTTCAAACAAGCTCCAGGAGCATAAGCTGCTCGAGGTAGCGCGGCTGCACGAAATCGAGTGTGGCGATGTCCTGCAGTTTGGCGACTTCTCGGTGGAATGGGTGCGTGTGTCGCACAGCATTCCGGACGCAGCCGGGCTGATAATCGAGACCCCGGTCGGCACGGTGGTTCACAGCGCGGATTTCAAGTTCGATCGGACGCCGATCGACGGCAACCTTGTGGACACCAATCGGCTCGCCGCCGTCGGCGACAATGGCGTCCTGCTGCTGTTGTGCGATACGACGAATGTGGAAAAGAGCGGCTTCACTCCGAGCGAGCGCGTCGTGGGCGAGAGCTTAGACGAGATATTCGCGACAGCTCGCGGCCGGATCATCATCGCAGCTTTCGCATCGAATATCCACCGCGTGCAGCAGGTCTACAACATCGCCGCGAAGTACGATAGACGGGTGGCGGTGATCGGTCGGAGCATGGCCGAAAACAGCCGAATCGCCGAGGAACTGGGTTATTTGACCGTCCCGGATGGTGCGCGGCTTACTGTGGAGGAACTGGATCGCGTGGAGCGGGCCCAGACTGTGATCGTCACGACCGGCAGCCAGGGCGAACCGCTTTCGGCGCTGTCGCGTATGGCTGCCGACGAACACAAGCATATCAAGATCGAGCCGGGCGACACAGTTATCATCAGTGCGACCCCCATCCCCGGCAACGAAGACCTCATAATGCGCACGATCAATCGCTTGTTTAAACAGGGAGCCAACGTCATCTACGGTCCCGACCGTTCCATCCACGCGTCCGGTCACGGTAATCGAGAGGACATCAAAACGATGCTGGGCTTGACGAAACCGAAGTTCATCGTGCCCGTCCACGGTGAGGAGCGTCATTTCGCCAAGTTCGTGGAGTTGGCTGCGTCTGTTGGCTATCCGCGAGAATCGGTGTTGCGTGTGGGGATCGGAGACGTTGTCGAGACCGACGGCGGGCAGGCGCAGGTTGTCGGCAAAGTGCCGGCTGGAAGCGTGATGGTGGACGGCCTGGGAGTGGGCGACGTGGAGGACGTCGTACTGCGCGACCGCTGGCATCTCGCTCAGGACGGGGTTGTGATAGCGGTGGTCGGGGTGGATGCTTCGTCCGAGGAGGTAGTCTCCGGTCCGGACATTTTCTCCAGAGGATTCGTCGAAGCCGATAAGGCGGAAGAGCTTCTGGAGGAGGCCAAGGCTGCCGTGAACGAGACCCTGCAGGGATTTGCCGAGAACGATGCCCTGGGCGAGTTCGACGAGGTCAAATCCGCCTGCAGAAAGGCCCTAGCAAAATTCATCTACGAGCGCACTCACCGCCGACCGATGATCGTGCCTATCATCATGGAAGTGTAAGTGCCGTCACAGGACGTGCTGAGGAGCGGGCGGTCTCCTACGACCCCAAGATTAGCACGGCTAATACCTAAGCATTACGCATAAATCAGACTCAAGCCCAATTGATGTCCGGCCCAGGATGCGATAAGCTGTTAGTGGAGTGGTACGCTTGACGGGTTCCATCCGGCGCTCGGTGCGGTTTTCTCCCATCGCGAGGCACTCCCTCTCCTCCTTTCATCATGTGCGCTAGGACGGCGCCAAAAAGACGAAGGCGTGATGACCCAGCTTCCCAGTCATCACGCCTTTTCTTTTCGAGGTCTTGGGTCAGACCTCTGCACGACACGGACTTGCTTTGTCCACGGAAGGTCCCCGGCATCGCCGAACCACAGGTCAGCTCCCCTGCGAAGCTCTAGAGCGAAGACGTAGTCACCCGGCCGGGGTGGGGCGATCACTTCGATCTCGAAGACCGCTCCGCCGCCGGGCTCGATATCGTGGGGGAGCGGGACCGCGATTGCTTTTGACCTATCGCCGAAGCGTGCCGTGAGCACGACCGCATCATTCCCTGCCTTCGACCAAGTCTCCCAGCCGTCATTGCGAACTCCCGCCCGCACAATCACGGTCCTGCGCGATTCGATCTCCGCGGGCAGTGTGTCAAAGGTATAGGTGGCGCGCATCTCGTTGCGACCGCCGAGGTGGTGACGCAGCAAATAGAAGTAGGTATACGGGTCGACCGGTTCGAAACGGCAGTCCGGCCTGAGCTTGCGAATGAGGTCGTTGACAGCCTTGATCCAATCAGGAGGTTGCAGAATGGTACGGAACGCAAGGAAGGCTACCTGGCCCGGCCTGGCGTGCTTGATGATTTCCTTGGCCGAGATTTCGGGCGTCATGCCGAGGTCTTGTTTCATGTGCGCGACGGGCATGCCGTCGAGCAGATGATCCTGCTTCTTGTCTTTGGGCATCCACATCTGTGTCATCACGCCGTCAGCAGAGAAGCGGGTATACATACGATTCGCCTCGTCGGTCAGCTCACCGCAGAAGCCGTTAATCAGGAACCCGGTGATTGAGTAGTTGAGGCGGTTGAAATAGCGTATGTTGTGCTCGATCCACGCCTCGGCGGCGGACGGAAGGGCGGAGGGCCTGCGAGGAGGCAGCAGGTTGGTCGGGTTCACGTAACCCGCGCCGGAGTCGCCGGCAACGAAGTAATCGAGCGGGGTCCTGGTATCATAGCAGTAGTCGAAGATCATCGGCGCACGCTCGATGAGGTTCGGATTGAATGCCCATCCCGATGGAATTTGGCCTCGGACCGGACTGCTCCAGATTCCGGGTATCTGGTTGTACATCCATGCCGCGGAGTCATAGTCTCCGAGGTAATAATATACAAAGTTGAACGGTGCAACCTTGCCGTCCCGGTCGATATAACCCTTTTTCTCGAGTTCGGCACGGTTGGGCGGCCGGTTCTGGATGAGGCGATCGGGCAGGGGATAGTGCATGAATACCGATGCATTGGCCATGTCCACGGGCCCGATTGCGTCGGCGTCGGTGTAGCAGTTATAGGAGGTCGTGACACGCACCATCTCCCACTCGGTCGGAACGCCTCCGTGCCTGCCGCCCGCATTGGCGTGGTCGGTGTATTTCATTGCCCAGGGCGTAAAGCCGGCGAAATGGATCATCCGACCGTTGTTGGCCTTCGAACAAGCCGCGAGAATCTCTTCGAGGGTTTCCAGGTCGAGACCCAGGCGCTGATTGGGATCGTCACGGGGTGCCTCGTCACCCCAACAGTGCAAGTCGCAGACGAAGCCCCTGCGTGCGACAACGAAGTCGTGATTTGGCAGGCCGACGTTGTCTATGCCCATGTCCTTGGGAGACTTGAGCCAGAACGCGTCGCACCAGTAGCCGATAAGGGCGGGATTGCACCTGCCGGTGTCGATGTAGCGCATCTTCGCCCAGAGGTATGAATCGCACTTGGCGCTCCCTGTGGACGGGCGGTCACTGTCGGGAATCGTGCCGCTGCCGTCAAACTTTCCGGTCAAATCATGGACAATCTTGAGCCTCGGGCCGTTGACTATCAGGCGGTCATACAGCGATCCGGGCGTGGGATCATGGCGAACAGGTACTAGGTCCTCTACGCCGCAGATTGTTGAAGCGATGTTGCTTGTGGAGGGCACGTCCGGATCCCACACGACAGCGCCCCGGATGCTGCGCGCAAACGCAGAGAGCGCTTCCTCAACCGATTTGAGCGGCATTAGCCGCACGTGCTCCAGGTACGCGCCCTTTGCGCGCATCTTGTCCAGCCAGAAGGAGTCGGCGTCACCGTAGTATATGTAGAG
>Ga0272448_1006188_pt1 | contig 12990 bp, 13 predicted proteins | sample YNPCB0191_FD_202220 | JGI IMG/M metagenome (GOLD analysis project Ga0272448, IMG submission 202220) | Hot spring sediment microbial communities from Yellowstone National Park, WY, United States - YNP-CB-019-1 | ecosystem: Environmental > Aquatic > Thermal springs > Hot (42-90C) > Sediment...
GAGTCTCAGCCACTTTCTTCAGGTATTCTTTGGAGATTATCCCTTTATCCAGATTTTTCAGGCCCTGGTGCATTAAATTAATGACATATTGGGCTTCCACGGCAGCCAGGTATTCAGACTTGGAGCCCTGGGTCATCTCATATTCCCTGAGGCTTTTTCTGGCTTTGTCGGCAGCAATTTTCAGAGCGAAATTTCTCAAAGCACCTTTGCTGGCTAAGAACTTCAAAGTGTTGATGGCCAGAGCGGTCCTAATTTTGGCTTTGATTAACCCTTTATCCATGATGACCTCCTTTCCTCTATGAAGGAATTTCAATAATATGAATAAACCTTCATATGATTATATTATATTTCAGATGTCAACATTATTTCCATAGTCAACATTATTTCCATCTTCCCGAACGTAAAATTGAGACAATCAAACCGAGCCCTATTATGCTGGCCAGAAGATAGCCCAAAATGCCTAAAGCCGAAAAACCAAATATTGTTGGTCCTATTTTTTGTTGAAGAATGAGTGAAGAGCCGATAATCAGGGCCGCAATATTGGCGTTTTCTTCTGCTTTTTCTCGCGTTAGCGAAATTAATCCCAGGCCAGCCAGAATGGTCTTTTTGATTACCTCTGACATAGCTTCCTCCTTTTAACGGCTAATCTAATCCTTAATAGCCGAATTTAGCTGAAATTCAAGAGAAAAGCAGACATAATCATATTGGCGATTTTTTCTGATTCTATTTTTTTATTAAAAAATGAATATTCCAGAATCAGGCCATCCATCGTATTGATCAACAAAGAAGCCAGGTTCCGGCTATCAACTTTTTTAGCCGGTTCTCTGGTGGATAAAGCTTCGGCGATTATCGGCTGAACAAGATTGATTATCTGTTCACGAATCGAGGCAATGTGACCAATAATATGAGAATCATGAGGAGCGACTTTCACCATAAGTGCTTTTATCAGATTTTTTTCTCTGGCCATGAAGTCCAGATAGCCTTTTATTAGACTATATAATTTTTTCTGGGGTGAGACTTCTTTGATAGCCAGAGAAATGGTCTTCATTAAATCAGACCATACCTCGTCCAAAACTTTTTTATAAAGTTCGACTTTGCCACTAAAATGGTAATAAAGCGCGGCTTTGGTGATATTTAGCTTTTGGGCTATATCGTTCATAGAGGTTCCCAGGTAACTGTATTCTGAAAAAAATTGCCGGGCAGCAGTTACAATATCTTTTTTTGAATTACCTGAGGAATTGGGAAGACGGGAACTAATTCTTGGCATTAGTTGATTCTCCCGGATCTACCAAACTAACTTACCGATAGGTAAGTTTATTAAAAATTTATCAAAGCCGAATAAAATTGTCAAGCGGGTTTCTGTTTGACTATATTTTTTACTTATTTTATTATCATTACTCAATATTATTTTGGAGGTAATAATGGAGAAAAAAGTTACGGTAGAAGAATTGTTGGCCAAAGCCCAACAGCCCTCAAAAGACGCCCTCAGGCTTCATCCCTACTACAGGGGTAAAATTGGCGTTACTTTAAAGTGCCGGGTGCGCAGTTTCCATGATTTCGCTATCTGGTACACACCTGGTGTGGCCGCTCCTTGTATGGAAATTAACAAGGACCCGGAAAAAGCCTATGAAATGACCAACAAAGGCAACTTCGTGGCTGTCATTTCGGATGGCACGCGTGTTCTGGGACTTGGTGATATCGGTCCGGAAGCTGCAATGCCGGTTATGGAAGGCAAGGCCCTGCTTTACAAGTATCTGGGCGGTGTGGATGCCTTCCCCATCTGTCTCAGAGAAAAGGACCCGGACAAGTTCATCTACATTGTTAAAGCACTTCAGCCAACTTTTGGCGGTGTCAACCTGGAAGACATTTCTCACCCGAAATGTTTCCACATCCTGGACACTCTGAGGGCCGAGTGCGAAATCCCCATCTGGCACGATGACCAGCAGGGAACAGCCTGTGTGACCGTGGCCGGATTAATTAATGCTCTGAAGATTGTCAACAAGAAAATTGAAGAAGTTAAGGTCACGGTTATCGGTTCTGGCGCAGCCGGCATTGCTATTGCCCGCCTGCTGATTGCTGCTGGCGTTAACCCCAAAAATATGCTGGCCGTGGACTCCAAAGGTATTCTGTCCAAAGACCGGGCTGACCGCGAAACCCTGCAGACTAAATTCAAAGAGAAATGGGACCTGTGCTTGAAGACCAACCCCAAGAACAAACAGGGCGATATGGCTGAGGCCATTAAGGGAGCTGATGTGTTGATCAGTGCTTCCGCTTCCGGTCCCGGCGTCATCAAGCCAGAATGGATTAAAACCATGGCCAAAGATGCCATTGTTTTTGCTGAAGCCAACCCGATTCCTGAAATCTGGCCCTGGGAAGCCAAAGAAGCTGGCGCCAGAATCGTGGCCACCGGGCGTTCAGACTTCCCCAACCAGGTCAACAATTCTCTCGGCTTCCCCGGCATCTTCCGCGGCACGCTGGATGTCAGAGCTAAAACAATTACTGATGAGATGTGCATTGCAGCTGCTTATGAATTAGCCAAGGTGGCTGAAGACAATGGCATCCATGAAGAATACATCATTCCCAATATGGACCAATGGGAAGTCTTCCCGAGAGAAGCAGTGGCCGTTGGTCGCAAAGCCATTGAACAGGGCGTAGCCCGCAAGGACATTCCAGCCGACGAACTCTACAAGATGGCAGAAAATACCATTCGCAAAGCCAGGGAAGAAGTCCAGTTCCTGATGAAAGAAGGCTTCATCGCCGACCCAGATAAATAACACGAATCTATAAAATCGTAACATCCCTTTTGGGGTCGGACCATGGTATCTTATTTAATATCAATGAGTTCGGTTATTTTTTCTGGCCTGGTATGACCTTAAAAGCTAATTTTGATAGGAGTATGATTGCAAATAATATAATCAGGTTATGCGACGTCCAGTTGAATAAGATAGCGAGCTTTTTACCTTCAAAAATAGTTCTAAGGATATTTTCAGGCCACTTATTTCTGCTTAACTTATTGATAATAAATGATTACTTATGGTCCGACCCCAAAAAAGGATTAATAAGGACCAAAAAAGGACCAAGGAAGAAGATAAGATTTGACAAGACGGTTTATTTGTGATAATAATCTTAACAATCTTCACCGGAAGGGTGAAGGGAGAAGAAGGTTAAACAATGCGTGGAGATGGAGAAAGCTTTCTGCCAGATTTTTTAAGCCCTCCATAGTCTGTCAGCGAATACTTAATCATTTTTCAAATCTCGCTATTAATATTTAAATATATTAAAAGGATTAAAGAGGCGAGATAAGAGAAATCGAGGATAAGTGTATTTAAATAGCAAGTAGGCCATTTAAATAATTAAAATTCATCAGAAAGGAGGAAAAGAGAATGAAAAATCTGATGAAACTTTCAGTTCTCGGCCTTTTAGTGGTTTTCCTGTTCACCAGCTGCGCCAAGCAGCCGACCCAGCAAATAAATGATGCTAAGGCTGCCATAAACGCAGTGGTAACGGCTGGTGGTGAAACTTATGCCAAAGACGAGCTGAAGAAGCTCAACGATGATTTCAACGCAGCCATGGATGAAATTAATGCTCAGTCCAAGAAGCTGTTCAAGAAGTATGGCAAAGCAAAAGAAATGCTGGCCAAAGTTAAATCTGATGCCGACGCTGTAGTTAAGCTCATCCCTGCCAGAAAAGAAGAAGCCAAGAACAATGCCATCAATGCTCAGAATGAAGCCAAAGCCGCTTATGAAGAGGCCAAGGCTCTCCTGGACAAGGCTCCAAAGGGGAAAGGGACCAAGGCTGACATCGAAGCTATGAAAGCTGATCTGGCCGGCCTCGAATCTCAACTGAATGAAGTTCAGGCTTCCATTGACAAAGAAGATTATTTTGGCGCCAAGGACAAGGCTGTTTCCATTAAGGAAAAAGCCAACGCCATCTCCGAACAGGTTAAAGCTGCTATCGAGAAAGTAAAAGGCAAAGCGAAGAAGTAAGAAGCTTCTTTAATTCAGCAGGAGTCGAGTTGGTTAGTGGAATTACGTGCAATCAGAGTAGCGGTTGCCCTGATATTACAGCTTAGTCTGATTATTTTTGTCCAGAATTGTACAACCCCACCGGCTCCTTCAGAGGTAAATGAGGCTCTGGCTCAAGAGCAGAACCTCTGGAGGGCCGGTGCTTCTTTTTTTGCTCCCGCCGATTATGATAATTATCGGAAAATGTTAGCCCTGGCTAAAAAGCATTTCGAGCAGGAGGAGCTAAAAGTTGGCTATTTCAGAAATTATGTCCGGATTAAAGAAGAGTTCCGCCGGGTAATCGAAGAAGGACAGCGAATCCAGAAGTTAATAGATAACCTGAGAGCTTCTCTTTCTAAAGAAATTTTTTCAGAAAAAAACATCCTCTATTCAAGGTATGAAACTCTTAATACTCTGAGCCTGGAGCTTACTTTAAGAAACTTTTCGCGTCAGCATCTGGCCCAGGCCGATGTGATGTTTAAAGAGATCGACAGGTTAGTAGCCGAGGATAAATACGAAGAAGCGAAATCAAGGCTTAAAGCCATTTCCAGTCTCCTTAATCAGGCTGAGAATGTTCTGAAAAGTCAACTGGAAAGGTATATGGATCCGGCCCAGATTGTTCGCTGGAAAAGATTGGCGGAGAGGGCCATAGAAAAATCAAAAGATACCGGTGAAGTAGTTATTCTGGTCAGTAAGCTGGAAAGAAAACTGACCGTCTATAAATCAGGTATTCCGATTAAAACCTATGAAGTAGGTCTGGGATTTAACGGTCTCAGTGACAAGCTTCATGCCGGTGATGATGCTACTCCTGAGGGAGAGTATCGGGTAATTAAAAAAATTGCTCCGACTAAATATGGCAACGCTCTATTAATTAATTATCCTAACGAAGAAGATATAAAAAGATTTAATGAGGCCAAAAAAAGGGGTTATATTACTCCTTCTACCAAAATTGGCGGGTTGATTGAAATCCATGGTGGTGGCAAAGACGGATTGACCAGGGGCTGCGTTGCCCTGGATGATGATGAAATGGAAGAGCTTTATAAGATGATTCCCGTAGGAACTCAGGTGACGATTGTGGGAACGACTGATCCCAATAATAAAATCATAGCCATATTGAAAAAGAATAATCAATGAAGTTCTGGAAGATACTCATAGTCTTTTTTTCTCTTCTCTACATCTCTGTCATTTTAATTCTGGCTTTGTCCTGGATAAACAATTTAAAAATGGTAGGCGAATGGAAAACAGCCTATAATTTTAAGCCAGATCCCAGAGCCAAGATAAGCCCTGAAGCCCAGAATGTCGCCTGGAAACAAAAAATTCAAGCCCTACAGCCCAAAGGCGTTTATATTATGGTGGATTCTGCGGAAAATAAATTTTATTTAAAAAAAGATGGAGAAACCATAAGGGAAGGTTTAGTATCAACTGGCAGTGGAGTAATTCTGGTTGACCCTTCAGGAAAGAGAAGCTGGGTTTTTGATACGCCAAAAGGCGAGTTTTTTGTTAAAACCAAAATTCAAAATCCTTACTGGGTAAAACCGGATTGGGCCTTCATCGAGGAAGGTGAGCCCATTCCCAAAAATCCAGAAGATCGGGTAGAAGGTGGAGTCCTCGGAGATTATGCCCTGGGCTTTGGTAATGGTTATTTTCTTCATGGTACTCTTTATACCAGGCTCCTCGGCCGAAATGTTACCCATGGATGTGTTCGCTTTGCTGATAAGGACCTGGAGGCAATTTTTAAGGCGGCTAAAATCGGGACAAAAATTTATATTTATTAAAATTTATTAAAATTAATTAAGATAAAAAGCTGGAGATAGGATATTCAGGAAACGACGATGTTAAAAGATAAGTTGGAAGGAGAAAAAAGCCTGAGAGGCAAAAAAGCCTTTCTTCTAACTTTCCCCTTTCTTTTTTCCCTGATATCTATTGATGGCCTTAAGCCCCTGATAAATCCTATCAATTTTGAAAATCAGACCCGTATCACTATTAAAAAAGTCGTAAACCATCCTCTTAAAAAAACCGGCCAAACGCAGCTTTTAAATAAAAATGAGGAAAAAAGCAGAGTTAAAAAAAGTTCAGAAAATCAACCTCCAGCGAAAATTCAGCCGAAGGGTCAAGTAAATTTGCCTCTCTTAATTGAAAATAAATTTTTGGAAGAAGAATACAGTCTGGCTAAAAATCCCCAGTATTATTTTGTTCTCAACCTAAAAGATAAAAAGACCGAACTTCGTGCCAGAGGAATGGTCCTTAAATCCTGGACTGCCAGCCAGGTCAGATATTCAGGGAGGCCTGTTCCTTTGAAGGTAGCCACTTTAAAACAAAAATCGGCCCTGAATCCTCCCCAGCGCAAGATGATAAAACCAGGAGAATCTGAAATTGTTACCACTCAGAGCCAGGTTAATCAGGCTAAAAAGCAGGAAAAAACAAAAAGTGACAAGGCAGTCACTGCTGCCAGTCCTGATTCGCAGGAATTTCAATTAGAAGCTCTGGAGATAACTGATATGCCAACCTCTTATGAATTAATTCTGGATAATGGGCTAAGAATTTCTGTGCGCTCTAAAATCAGCGGCCGTAGAAAAATGCAACAGGCGGTAGAAAATATTCTCTGGTATATCTGGCTTCCTGTTAAAAATTTTGTTATTAACCGTAAGAATCCGGAAACCAGGATGATATTGTATTTCGACAACCCAAGAGATGCTCAGGGACTTTACTGGGCATTTATTGATGGAATAAAAGGTATAATCTGGCTTCCCTGAGCGGGGTAAGCTTCTTTATTTTTTCCTCCCCGAAATTTTTCCCTTGAAGCTTTCTCCAGATAAAATCCCTTAAAATCCCTTATAGTCCCTTAAAATCCTTTATAATTTATTTTTATAATTTGGCTCTTATGGGCTTTGATATCCTTTTAATTTTGGCTGATATGGTCCAGGAAATAAAGAAAAAATCATAACCAACTGAAAATAAATAAAATAAAAATTATTAAAAAACTTGACAAAAGCATACTCAAATAATATATTAATATAAAGCTAAATAGAAAACAGGAGGAAAAAATATGGGTAAGATAATCGGAATCGATCTCGGCACCACCAACTCGGTCGTAGCTGTCATGGAAGGTGACAAAGTTACGGTCATCGCCAACGAGGAAGGCGGCCGGACAACACCTTCCGTGGTCGGTTTTACCCCGAAAGGGGAAATTCTGGTTGGCCAGGTAGCTAAGCGCCAGCGAATTACCAATCCTGAAAACACCATTTATTCCATCAAGCGCTTTATGGGAAGACGCTATAGCGAAGTGTTGAATGAGATCAAGCAGGTTCCCTACAGGGTAATTGAAGCGCCGAACGGCGATGTCAGAGTTGTTGCTCAGGGTAAAGAATATTCTCCGCCTCAGATTTCGGCTTTTATTTTACAAAAGCTCAAAAAGGCAGCCGAAGATTATCTGGGTGAAAAGGTAGAAAAAGCAGTAATTACCGTTCCTGCTTATTTCAACGATGCTCAAAGGAAAGCCACCAAGGATGCTGGAACGATAGCCGGCCTGGACGTTGTTCGCATCATCAATGAACCCACAGCAGCCGCTCTGGCCTATGGTATGGAAAAGAAAAAGGATGAAATTATTGCTGTCTATGATTTCGGCGGCGGTACCTTTGATATTTCTATCCTGGAAGTGGGCGAAGGGGTGGTTGAAGTTAAAGCTACCAACGGAGATACTCATCTTGGTGGAGATGACATTGACCAGCGGGTTCAGGACTGGATTGTCAGTGAATTCAAGAAGGAAACCGGTATTGACCTATCTCAGGACAAGATGGCTCTTCAGCGCCTCAAGGAAGCAGCGGAAAAAGCCAAAATTGAGCTTTCCACTATGATGGAAACCGAAATTAACCTTCCGTTTATTACCGCTGATGCTACCGGGCCAAAACATCTGTTAATGAAGCTGACCAGAGCCAAGTTAGAGCAGCTATCTGAAGACCTGATTATGCGTTCCATACCGCCAGTCAAGCAGGCTCTCCAGGATGCTGGCCTTAAGCCCGAGGACATAAATGAGGTAATTCTGGTTGGCGGGCAGACCAGAATGCCCAGGATTCAACAGCTGGTTCGCGATTTCTTCGGTAAAGAACCTCATAAAGGTGTTAACCCGGATGAAGTAGTGGCAGTTGGAGCGGCCATTCAGGGTGCGGTTCTTGGCGGAGAGGTCAGGGATGTTTTGCTTCTCGATGTCACTCCTTTAACTCTCGGCATTGAAACTCTGGGCGGCGTTTTCACCAAGATGATTCCTCGCAACACCACCATTCCCACCCGTAAGACCGAAATCTTCACCACGGCTGCAGATAACCAGACCAGCGTGGAAATTCATGTTCTTCAGGGCGAGCGAGAGATGGCCGCTTATAACCGCAGCCTTGGACGCTTCCATCTTGATGGTCTTCCACCAGCTCCACGGGGTATTCCCAAAATCGAGGTGACCTTTGATATTGATGCCAATGGTATTCTTCATGTTTCAGCCAAAGATTTAGCCACTGGCAAGCAGCAGGCCATTACCATTACGGGTCATAGTGGCCTGGATGATAAAGAAATCGAGCGCATGGTTAAAGAAGCTGAAGCTCACGCTGCTGAGGATAAGCGCCGTCGGGAAGTAATAGACGCACGCAACCAGGCTGACCAGCTCATTTACAGTGTAGAAAAAATAATCAGTGATAATCGGGACAAGATTCCATCTGAGGAGATATCCCGGGTTGAACAGGAAATTGCCAACACGAAAAAGGCGATAGAAACTGATAATCTGGAGGCGATTCGGGGAGCCATTGATTCTTTAGCCAGGGCATCTCATCGCATCAGTGAAGTTCTCTACCGTCAGGCAGGAGCTCAGCAGCAAACCCAGAGTCAGCCCGGAGGTGATTATCAGTCTTATACCCAGGGTGGAACTGGCAGTAGTAGCGGAAGCGGCGATGGCAAAGGCGGCGAGGATGAGGTCATTGATGCTGAGGTAGTTGATGATGACAAAAAGCATTGAATTAAGCGGCCAGCCTGAGAGTAAAATCTCAGACTAAGATAGGCGGTAGGTAAAATCAGCCAGAGCTGCATAGAGAAGAAGGCTATTCTGCCGGTCTGGGATCGGGATCGGCAGAATAGCTTCTCACCTTGGCTGTGAAAGGCGAGGAGAGAAATGGCCAAGAAAGATTATTATGAGGTTCTTGGGGTACCGAGAACAGCCACTCTTACTGAAATAAAAAAAGCCTATCGCAAGCTGGCCCGTAAATATCACCCCGACCTCAATCCTGGCGATAAAACAGCCGAAGCCAAATTCAAGGAAATCCAGGAAGCTTATTCAGTTTTAAGTGACCCGAAAAAGCGCGCTCAGTATGATCAGTTTGGTTTTGTGGGTGAACATCCACCCGGTGCCGAGGCCGGAACTGGCTATGGAGCCGGTACCGGACCTTTTACCGGTGGTTTTGAAGGTTTTGATTTTTCAGAATACGGAACTTCTTCTTTCAGGGATTTCTTCGAGAATCTGTTCGGTGGTTTCCGTGAAGAAGGTAGAGCCAGCGGTCCTCAACGTGGCGAGGACCTCAATTATTCGATGACCATTAGCTTTGCCGATGCCATAAATGGGCTTCAGACCAGAATCAAGGTGAACCGCCTGGTGCCCTGCCCGGTCTGTGGAGGAAGCGGTTATTCCACTCTTGGTGGAGAACGTGTTTGCCCCGACTGTCATGGAAGCGGAAGAACTTATGTTCAAAAAGGATTTATGAAATTTTCTTCTACCTGCCCCACCTGCCTCGGGACTGGAAGGATAAGCGGCCAGGTTTGCTCCAATTGCCGGGGCGAGGGCCGGGTTCCGGGTAGCGAAACAATAACGGTAAGGATTCCTAAAGGCGTCGATAATGGCTCCAAGGTCAGAATACCGGGAAAAGGAAATGCTGGGCTGAACGGTGGCCCGGCAGGGGACCTTTATATTAACCTGGAGGTTACACCCCATCCTTTCTTTAAGCGCGAAGGCCATAATATTTATGTTCGAGTGCCAATTACTGTGCCCGAAGCCACTCTTGGAGCTAAGATTGAGGTCCCGACAATTTATGGCGAGAAAAAGTCTATAAGAATACCACCGGGAACAAAGAGCGGTCAGAAATTCAGAATAAAGGGCGAGGGAGCCCCGATCGTGGGAAGAAACAGCCGCGGCGATATGTTTGTGGAGGTTACTATCGTTCCGCCATCTCACCTGGACCAGAGAGTGCGGGAATTGATGAAGGAGCTGGAAAGATTCTATGAGACTAACCCCAGAAGCAACTTAGGAAGTTGAAGGAGGTTGAACCATGCCCAGAAGAAAGAAGAAGAGCGACGAATGGACTGAAAAAACACCGCGTGGATATTACCACATCAGTGCTGTAGCCCGAATGTATAATCTCCATCCTCAGACTTTGCGTCTTTATGAGCGAGAAGGTCTGCTTAAGCCTTCGAGAAGCCAGGGTAATACACGCCTCTACACCGAAGAGGACCTGGAAAGGCTGGAGCTCATTCTTAACCTGATTCGCGACCTGGGCGTCAACCTGGCCGGAGTTGAAGTGATCTTGAACATGCGGGAGAGGATGAAAGAAATTGAAAAGCAGGTCAATGAGCTTCTCGAGTACATAAAATCTGAATTTTTTAAGGGCCGGGAAGAAGAGTTTGAAGCCCGGCGCCAGAGTCTGGTACCGGTTCGAATGGGAAAGCCAATGCCGGTGGCCCGAACTGAAGATAGCAAGAGCGGACAAAGTAAGGCAAGAGAGAAATAGCTTTTAAACTCCAGCTCGAAATACTCTCGCCAGTAAGGCTTTTCCCCGAATTTTATCCTGATAGAAACATTTACCAGCTATCAAACGTTATTTATAATAAAAGAAGCTTATAATCCGCTGGAAAAACGTGCTACAAAATACTAAAATAATTTTGTAATAATGTCTTATCAAGATTATTTAGAATCAAGGAACATCAAGCTTTATCTGGAGGAGATTTCTAAAATACCGCCCATTACTGAAGAGGAAGAAAAAGAGCTGAATAAAAGAATAAAGGAAGGTGACCCTGAAGCCATCAAGCGTTTAATTGAGGGGAATCTTCGCTTTGTGGTCTCGTATGTGAAAAAGTATCAGGGAATGGGGCTGAGCCTCCTTGATTTGATCAACGAGGGCAACTTGGGGTTGCTGGAGGCAGCTCAGCGCTTTGACCCGGAGCGCCACGTGAAGTTCATTTCTTATGCCGTCTGGTGGATCAGACAGGCCATCATTCATGCTCTTTCTCAGTATGCCCATCAATTCAATATTCCCCAGAAGACTTCGGACAAAATTACCAGGATGAATCGGGAAATAGAATTTTTAAAAAAGGAATTGGGCCGGGAACCCACCAGAAGTGAAGTCGCCGAAAGAATGCAGATGACGCCAGAAGAAATTGCCGACCTGGAATTAATCCAGGAAAAGGGAGTTTCGCTCAGCGATCAGCTCGGCGATGAGGATAATCTGGTTATTGAGAATCAGGTATCTGATGAATTAGCTCCTTCGGTTGAATATCAAATAATAAAAAATTCCATAGAACAACAGATCAGGGAAGCTCTGAATGAGCTGGATGAAAGAGAAGCTACTGTGCTAAAATTACGATTCGGAATTGACTGCGATGAGCCAATGACCCTGCAGGAAATAGGTGAGCGGCTCGGCCTGACGCGGGAAAGGATCCGGCAGATTGAAAATAAGGCAATGAATAAACTGGCTAAGTCGCAAAAACTTAGACAACTGAGAGGTTATCTGAATTGACCGAAGAAAAAGTTTGTCCGATTTGCCACGGGACTGGCTGGGTGGTGAAGCAAACTGAAAAAGGTCCGGTGGCCCGGCGCTGTGAGTGCTTTACCGAAAAACAGGCTCTCATATTGCTGCAGCAGGCCCGGATTCCCAAGCGCTACGAGAATTGTACGCTTGATAACTACGAGATCCATCATCCGTCGCAGGGCGATGCCCTGAAGATTGCCAGAAAGTTCGTCAAAAATTACCCGGCTCAGGAAGTGGGGCTGCTGTTTATCGGACCATGTGGAGTGGGGAAAACTCATTTAGCGGTGGCGGTGATAAGGGAACTAATAATCAAAAAGGGCGTCTACTGTATGTTCTATGACTTCCGGGAGCTCATAAGGGATATCCAGAACAGTTACACGCCGGACAGCGAGGTGAGCGAGACCGACATTCTGGCTCCGGTTTTTAACTCCGAAGTCCTGGTGCTGGACGAACTGGGCGCCAAGCGGCCGACAGCCTGGGTGGAAGAAACAATTTTTTACATAATCAATTACCGTTACAATCAAAAGCGGGTGACCATTTTCACCTCCAATTATCTGGATATTGAAGATGAGCCGGACAGGCGCGAAATTTATTACAAGAAAGGTGATGAAACGCTGGTGGACAGGATTGGAGTGAGGTTGAGGTCGCGCCTCTATGAGATGTGCAAGGTGGTGAATATTGTTGGCGAAGATTACCGGAAGGTGGCCAAGCAGGCCAGCTATCGGTTTTGAAGAGGGCTTGAGGTAATAAGTTTGAGTTGGCAAGTTTGGCGGGGGTGGGGATAAGTTGAGCCAAGCCGGTTTAAGTTTAAGATAATTCAGTTTGAGGTAAATTTTTTACCGCATTGGTATTGAAAAAGAAATCAAATTTTGTTATAAATAAAAAGCCTGCTCCTCGGTAGCTCAATCGGCAGAGCGGGTGGCTGTGGCTATCGCAGCTTCCACGGGAAACCGTGGTTGAAAAACCGGGTGAATTCAGGGAAGCCTGCCCTTCGCCGGTGGCGGAGAATGGTAACCCTGAGCCAAGCCCTGAGCAACGAGCTCAGGGAAGGTGCAGAGACTAGAGCTTCGGCTCGTACTCCGGAGGTAATCCGGGGGAAGCGCCCGGCACCCTCCCGTCAGGTAACTGACGCGGGTGATGAGATAGTCCAAGCCCAGGAGAAATTCTGGGGCACTTGTAACCACTAGGTTGGGGGTTCGAGTCCCTCCCGAGGA
>Ga0272448_1006191_pt1 | contig 12988 bp, 12 predicted proteins | sample YNPCB0191_FD_202220 | JGI IMG/M metagenome (GOLD analysis project Ga0272448, IMG submission 202220) | Hot spring sediment microbial communities from Yellowstone National Park, WY, United States - YNP-CB-019-1 | ecosystem: Environmental > Aquatic > Thermal springs > Hot (42-90C) > Sediment...
GTTTTTTGTTGTAAGCTCATCAAATAGCTCTAAAATAACATTTAAAGTCTCGTTCGCATTTATATTGGTTCTTTCTTTCTCTACTTTGGCTATTACTTTTTTATTATTATCCAATAGAATAGCAGACGCATCAAAAAGATTCAAACCTATCCCGATAACAAAACCTTTATCTATTTTTTTCATAAATAATTTATCTTTAGAAAAATTTTATCAAAAGTAAAAAATATTGCAAATATTTTTTAAAATTATTTTTCTACTTTAAATTTTAAATTTCTAACTCTTAAAGAAGGTCTTGATTTCCACCTTCTATGTATCCAGCCCCAACTATTTGGATGTTCTCTTATCCAAGACTCAATTTTTCTTGTAATATTAATTACATTTAAAAGAATGGTTTTGTCTTTATCCTCTGTGATTATAAGTTTTTCTTCTTCAAATAATTTTATCTTATGAATATAGCGTCTTTCTCTACATATATAACCACATATTAAAGAAGAATCTGTTTTTAATGCTAAATTAACCGGACCTGTTGGTGTTGCTGCGAGTTTTCCAAAAAATTTTACCCAAACGCCTGTGCTTCCAAAATTTTGATCCATCTGTATTATAACTATTTCGTTATTTTTTAAAGCTTTTATAATATTTAATAAGCATTCCCTTCTTGGATAAGAAAAAATTGTCTTTATGTTTGCTTTTGTCCTTAATTTATAAAGATAATCTCCTGTATTTTTATCCCGCATAGGTCTTGTAACAAAATTAACAGGATAACCCAAAGAAACAAGCTTTAGCCCTAAAAGTGGGAAATTGCCCATATGTGCTGTAACTAAAATAACACCTTTTTTCTTACTTAATGCTAAATCTAAATATTCTTTTCCTTCAACAATTACATTTTTAGAAATTTTATCTGTATGTCTTAAAAAATAAATAAGTTCAAAAGAACTTTGTGCCATAAAAATGAAAAAATTCTTTGCGATTTTTTTTATTTCTTTTTTGCTTAAATTAGGAAATGCTATGCTTAAACTTTCAAAAGCAATCTTTCTATGTCTTCTAATTAAAAAATATGCAAGAGTGCCGAAAATCTTACCAATAAAATAACTCCACCACAAAGGAAATAAACTATGTATAAATTTAGATAACCTTAACAAAATATAACTCAATCTTCTTGTAAAAAATTTTCTTTTATTCTTATCCATTTAATTTATATCCAATCTTTCTCAAAAAATCTTTTCGCCACTTGATGTCTTCCTCTTTCTCTATCCCTTTTGGAGAATTACCGTCAATAACTCCAAGTATTCCTCTTCCCTGTTCGGTTTTAGCAATTATAACTTCAACATCGTTTGCTGTTGCACAAAAAATTCTACACACCTCTTGTATATTTTTTATCTGGTTTAATATATTTATTGGATATGCATTCCTTAAAAAAATAAAAAAACTATGTCCACATCCAACATTTTGCGCATTTTTTATAGATATATCTTTAAGTTCATTATCGTTCGATTCTGTTCTTATAAGGCATTTACCCGATGATTCACAAAATGAAATAGCAAACTTTGAATTAGGGACAGTAGACACTATGGTCTCGTATATATCTTCAACTGTTTTTATAAAATGTGCCTGCCCAATAATAACATTTGCATCTTGCGGTTTTATAATCTTTACTACATCAAACTCTAATCCCATATTTCACCTCCTCCTAGTTAAAATTTCAAATTCCAAACACAAAATAATATAGATTGCACAGATTAAGTTTAGATTGCACAGATTTTTTAAATTTAATTTTAATCAGTTTAATCTGTATTTAATCTGTGTAATCATATTTATAGATATCAATATAAAACTAAAAAGACAAAATATATCTTTAAATCTACTATAAAAAGTCTTTTCTCTTTTTATTGGTATATATGTTTTAAAAATATCTCTAAAATAAACCTCTTTATCTTTGTTTTTTAAAATATTATATCTTCCGGTAAACATAACAACCCCGCTTATCCCACTATTGGCGCATCTTACAATTGAAATTCTATTCTCTATAGCTCTAAAAACTAAAATTGCAAGATGTTGTCTAGCTTCGGGATTCCCCCCAAACCATGAATCATCTGTAATATTCACCAAAAAATCAATATCTTTGCTTAACTTGGAAACAAAATTTGAGAATATATCTTCAAAGCATATAATTATAGAAAAAATTTTATCTTTGTATATAAATTTTTTATTAAGTTTTCCTCTCTCTATATCTCCTATTGAATTTAATACCTCTATAAATGTTAAAAAATTTCTAAGCGGGACATATTCTCCAAATGGCACAAGTTTTATTTTATCATAAATACCTAAAAGTTCTCCGTTTTTATTAAAATAAAAACAAGAATTATAAAAATTATCTTTTTCTTTTCTTATTGCCCCAATTAATATATCTCTTTTTATATCATTTACAAAACTATTTAAATTAAAAATTTCCTGCTCATCTATAATATTCGGCCAACTAGCTTCTGGCAAAATTACAAGACTATCGCTATCTGTTTTAAAAATCATATCTTTTAATGTGTATAATATAAAGTTTTTGCCAAGTTTTTCTTCTTTTAGACTCTTAGAAAAATTTGGCTGAACAATTGAAACTTTTACATATGAGTCTTCTTTTAAATAATTTAATTTATAAAGTGAATAAATTATGCAAAAAATAATAATTAAAAAAAATATAAATAGTTTTTTTAAACTTCTTTTTCTAAAGATAAAATCATAAATAACAGCGTTATTCATTACAATTAAAAAAGAAATAAATTTTACTCCAAAAATATCTGCAACCTGGTTTATGTATAAATTTTTGTATTGTGTATATCCTAAATTCGGCCATCCAAATCCACACCATATATTTTCTCTTAAAAATTCAAGTATTACCCAAATAGAAGGAATTGTTAATATAAAAAGTGGCCTCTTTAAAAAATAAAAACTAAATATAAAAAATAAAACACTATAAATACAAAGATAAAATAATAAAGCAAATAAACCAATTATACTTACATTACCTACCCAAAAAAATATAAATAAAAAATAAGAAAAACCAAATAATAAACTAAAAAGTAAACCTTTTTTAAAATTGCTTTTTTCTATTACATATAGAAATAAAACCAAAGCAAACCAGCTAAATAGACTTAAATTAGAAAAATTAAAACTTAAAGCCAAAAGCAACCCGCTTATTACAGAGAATATACTATTTACCACAACATTTTTTATATTTTTTCCCACTACCGCAGGGACAAGGGTCATTTCTTTTAACTTTTTTATCTTTAAATTTAATTTCTTTTTGTGGCACTTTATCCTGAGTATTTTGAGGGGTGTTTTCAAATTTATTTATATTATAGGTTGGTATAAATCTGGATTTAAAAAGAAATTCTAATGTAGTTTCTTTTATTCTCTTTATCATATCTTCAAATACTGCATAGGATTCTTTTTGATATTCAACTAAAGGCTCAACCTGTGCATAACCTCTCAGATGAATACCTTCTCTTAAAGAATCCATAATTAAAAGGTGTTCTTTAAAATGCGTATCTATAGACCATAAGGCAATTACTTTTTCAAATATTCTTATATTTTCGCTTAAATTTTTTTCTTTGGTTTCGTAGTGTTTCTTTAACTTATCTTTTAGATAATCTATTGCCTCTTTTTCGTTAAAATTATTTATTTCATTAATAGAAATTTCTAAATTAAATTTTTGTTTAAACCAATGAATCAATTTAATTAGATTTTGCTCCTCAAAATATTTTGGTATATCTTCCTCTAAAACATCGTCTATCATCTGAATTATATAATCTCTTATATTCTCACTTTCTAAAATATTCCTTCTCTGTTTATAAATAATTTCTCTCTGTGTATTCATAACTGTATCATATTCTAATAATTGTTTTCTTATCTCGAAATTGTGTTCCTCAACTCTTTTTTGAGCAATCTCCAACGATCTGTTAATTAAAGGATGTTCTATTGGTTCATCTTCTTTAAATCCAAATCTATCCATTAAAAAATAAATTCTTTCTGAACCAAAAAGCCTCATAAGATCATCTTCTAAGGATATATAAAATCTTGAAGAGCCTAAATCGCCCTGTCTTCCAGCTCTTCCTCGCAATTGATTATCAATGCGCCTTGACTCATGTCTTTGTGTTCCTATTATATGCAAACCACCTAAATCTACTACTTTTTTATGTTCATCTTCAAAATCTTTCTTGTATTTATTGTACAATTTTTCATATTCTTCTTTATAATTTAAATCCTCTTGGTTTATATTATTTTTTTTAAGCAAATCTTTAATAAAATAATCAATATTTCCTCCTAAAATTATATCTGTTCCTCTACCTGCCATATTCGTTGCAATTGTAATCTGTGACAATCTGCCAGCTTGGGCTATTATATAGGCTTCTTTCTCATGATATTTTGCATTTAAAACATTATGTGGTATTCCTTTTTTCTCAAGCAAAAATGACAAATATTCAGAATCCTCAATAGAAGTTGTTCCTACTAAAACAGGTCTTTTAATTTTATATAATTCTTCTATCTCTTTTACTACTGCATCAAATTTTGCTTTTTTTGTTTTATAAATTCTATCAGGATAATTAATCCTTCTTAAAGGCTTATTTGTAGGGATAACTACAACATCTAATTTGTATATATGTTTAAATTCATTAGCCTCAGTATAGGCTGTTCCTGTCATACCTGCTAATTTTTTATACATCCTAAAATAGTTTTGTAAACTTATTGTAGCGAGTGTCTGAGATTCTTCTTCTATTTTTAAATTTTCCTTTGCTTCAATTGCCTGATGTATTCCATCTGACCAGCGCCTTCCGGGCATAAGTCTTCCTGTGAATTCATCTACAATAATTACTTTTCCATCTTTAACAATATAATGCACATCCTTTTTAAAATGAAAATGTGCCCTTAACGCATTTATAATATAATGAAGCCAGGGGTTAGAGAAATTGTCTGGCGCTTCCTCTAAACTATTAACCCCAATTAATTGTAAACATTTCTTTTCCCCTTTTTCTGTAAGGTATGCGAACTGGGATTTTTCTTCCACAATAGCATCATATTTTTCCTCCAACTCTGTTGGGTGTATAGTAATCTGAGAACCATCGGTGTTTTTCAAAACCATAAGTCCATCTTTTGTCTGAAAACTTTCAATCAGAGTTTTTACATTTAAATGTTTAATTAAACTATTTGCTTTATAATATTTTTCTACAGATACCTCAGATGGACCTGAAATAATAAGTGGTGTCCTTGCTTCATCTATTAAAATAGAGTCAACCTCATCGACTATAGCATAAAAATGTCCTCGCTGAACTATATCGTCTAAACTCATTGCCATATTATCTCTTAAATAATCAAAACCAAATTCACTATTAGTTCCATAAATTATATCGCAACTATACTCCTTTTTTCTCTGGGATTTATCCATATCATGTTGAATTACCCCTACAGATAAACCCAAAAATTCATAAATAGGACCCATCCATTCTCTATCCCTTTTTGCTAAATAGTCATTTACAGTTACAATATGAACACCTTTATCCGCCAATGCATTTAAAGAAGCTGCCAAAGTAGCTACTAAAGTTTTTCCTTCTCCTGTTACCATCTCTGCAATTTTGTTTTTATGCAAAACTATTCCACCTAAAAGCTGGACATCAAAATGTCTTAATTTTGTAGTTCTTTTAGAAGCCTCTCTTACCATTGCAAAATAAAAAGGTAATATTTCATCAAATGTTTTTTCCAAAACCTCCTTATATTCTTTTTCATCCAAATCTTTTGTCCTTTCATAAATTAATTTTTTGTATTCAAGTGTTTTTTCTTTAAAAAAACTATCTGGTTTTTTTTCTAATTCCTCTTCGTAAGAATTTATTATACTTACTATTTTGGCTAAATTAGAAACCTCAAAAAGAGATGGGGTTGGAATATTTTTTGTTAATATAATATTAACTTTTGGCTTTAATCTGTTTATTCTTGATTGATTTATTTTTAAAAAAATATTTTTTAACATAATCAATTCTTTTTACTAAATATATATCTTAAATATGCGAAGATAAAATCATCTATCTTACCATCTAAAACGTTCCAGGCACTAGAAGTCTCATAACCTGTTCTGTGGTCTTTTACTAAAAGATATGGGTAAAGAACATAAGAACGGATTTGACTTCCCCATTCTATCTTTCTCTTTTCTCCTCTAATGTTTTCTAAAGTTTTTTTTCTCTCCTCTTCTTTAAGTTCATACAATTTTGACCTAAGGATATTTAAAGCTAATTCTTTATTTTGATGTTGAGAGCGTTCATTTTGACAAGAAACTACAAGACCTGTTGGTATATGGGTAATTCTGACTGCTGAATCAGTCCTATTTACATGCTGACCTCCTTTACCAGAAGCCCTGAAAGTTTCAATTTTTAAATCCTGTGGACTAATTTCAATATCTATATCATTTTCTATCTGCGGTATAACACTTACTGAGGCAAAAGACGTATGTCTTCTTTTATTTGCATCAAATGGAGAAATTCTAACCAATCTATGGATACCTTTTTCAGATTTAAGAAAACCATAAGCCCTGAAACCCTCTACTATAAATGTAATGTTTTTTAAACCGGCTTCCTCATTTTTTAATTCCTCAATAACTTTTATTTTAAAATTTTTATCTTCTGCCCATCTACAATACATTCTAAAAAGCATATTTGCCCAATCGCAAGCCTCAATTCCACCGGCACCGGAATTTATCTCTACAATACAATTAGAATTGTCAAATTTTTCAGAAAATAAAATTTTAGTCCTTAAATCTTCTAAATTTTTATTAAAATTTTCAATTTCTTTATTAATATCATTTTCATAACTTGGGTCATAAATAAGTAAAAATTCCTTTAAATGATTTATCCTCTGTTTTAAATTTTCTATATCCTCTATTTCAGATTTAATAGATTTTAACTCTTCAATAGTGTTTGTATCTTTATTTTTCCAAAAATCCGGCTCTGATATTTTTTTCTCAAGTTCCTTTAATTTAAATTTTTTTTCCTCTATCTTAAGCAGTTTCTCTAAAGATAAAACCTCTTCTTCTAAATCTTTTATTTTATTTTCAAACTTTTCAATCATATTTAAATTAAACCTTTATTGTGTAATTCTATTTCTAATTCCTCTTTTTTATCTGAATTTTCTAATGCATCCTCAACTTTAATTTTTTTTGTTTCAATTAACTCTAAAAGACATTGGTTAAAAGTCTTCATCCCGTATATATCTCCTTTTTGTATATATTTTGGCATTTCCCAAATCTTATTTTCTCTTATCAATCTTGATATTGAAGGACTTAACGCCATAACCTCATATGCCGGTATAAGACCGTAAATATCAGCTCTTTTTATTAATCTTTGAGACATAACACCCTGCAATAGAAAAGATAATTGATTAAGTATAAGGTTATGCTGATGCGGCGGAAAGAAATTTATAATCCTTTCAATTGTAGAAACAGCATTTACTGTATGTAATGTAGATAGTACCAAAACGCCTGTCTCTGCTGCTGTAAGTGCCGCGTAACAGGTCTCTGCATCCCTTATATTTCCTATATATATAACATCCGGAGAATGGACTGTAAATTGTTTTAATGCATCTTTATAAGTTAAAACATCCACACCCAATTCCCTTTGTGTTATTATAGAATTTTTATCAGAAAATGTAAATTCTATAGGCTCTTCTATTGTCATAATATGTCTTTTAAAATTTTGATTCATATATTCAATCATACTTGCAATAGTGGTAGATTTCCCGCTCCCGGTTGTGCCTGTAAGTAAAATTAAACCACGCTTCTTAAAACAAAAATTCTCAAGTATTTTGGACGGAAGATTTAACTCCTCAAATGTCGGTATCTTTAAATCAATCTTTCTTATAACAATTGCAGGAGTATTTCTCTGATAAAATATTCCTACCCTAAAACGCCACTGGTCTCTATAGTATATTGCAAATTCAACATTTTTTTTCTCCTCTAAAGTTTTATTGTATACTTTTAATTCTTTTAATATATTATTTACATCCTCAAATGTAAACTTTCTATCATCTACTATCTCAACTTGCGAATATAGTCTTCCCCTTAAAACGCTATTTACCCTTATAAACATATCAGATATATCTTTTTTAATCTGAATCTCAAGTATCTCTGCCAAATTCATAACTTTCCTCCTCTTTTATTTTATCATATCTTTTATTTTTTTCTCTAATTTTATAAGGTCCCTTTTTAAAGATTTCCCTAAAGAATAACCCCCTGTATCTTTATCTGATCTAATTACCCTATGGCAGGGTATAAATATAGGGAAAGGATTCTTCTTTAAGGCATTTGCAACAGCCCTATAAGCGTTTGGTTTTTTGATTTTTTTGGCTATCCACTTATAAGTTCTAACTTCCCCAAGTGGTATTCTTAAAACAACTCTTAATACTTTTTTTTCAAACTCAGTCATCTTTTATAATTTTGCCCCTTAACAATAAATGATACTTATGGGCAAATCTGTGCGCCTCATCTCTTACTCTTTGTATCAAATGCAATGCTGGATTATCTTTAGGTATTAAAATCCGCTCTAAACTGTCTTTATATATTTCTTCGTTCTTTTTTGCAATTGAAATTACTTCCACATCTACACCCAAATTATTTAGTTCTTTTTTTACTATATTTAGATGTCCTAAACCGCCATCTATTATAATCAAATCAGGCAAATCATTCTGAATAATAAGTTTTTTATATCTTCTTCTTACTACTTCAGCCATACAAGCATAGTCATCGTTTTTATTTACCTCCTTTATCCTATATCTTCTGTAATTACCTTTATCCGGAAAAGAACCCTTAAAACGAACTACAGAACCAACTAATATCTTTCCACTAATAGAGGATATGTCTATACCTTCAATTATTAAGGGGATTTTTTTTAAATTCAATATATCTTTTAACGCTAAAAGCTCATGCTCGTAGGTTCTACCTTTATATATTGCCTCCAAAGAAAATAATTTATCCCTTAATAATTTTGCCTTTTCAAACTCCTGATTATTTGAAAAAAATTCTATTTTCTTTTTTAAATCCTCTATAAGAGACAATCTATCTCCGCTTAATATCTTACAAATGCTATCTATGTTTTCTTTATAATCCTTTAGAGAAATCTTTCCAATACAGGGAGCAGGACATAAATTTAGATAAAAATAAAGACACTCTTTTTTAGGCATATTCTTACAAGACCTATAAGGAAATATTTTTCTTATTAATGCAAGGGCAGATCTTATTAAATTTACTTTTGGAAAAGGACCAAATAAAATTCTATCTTTTTTATCTCTTGGACGAGAAATAAAAACTCTTGGGAATAACTCTTTTGTTATCTCAACATAAGGATATATCTTATCATCCCTAAATACAACATTATATTTTGGTTTATTCTCCTTAATCAATGCTGCCTCAAGCAATAAAGCCTGCTCTTGACTATTACACTCAATATACTCTATATAATTTACCTCTTCCAATAAAAATTCTGTCTTTAGCAAAGATTTATTTGAAAAATAACTTCTTATCCTTTTTTTTAAAGATACAGCCTTACCTATATATAATATTTTATTATCCTTGTCTCTCATTATATATACACCGCAACTGTCTGGAATGTTTTTTATTTTTTCTTTAGAAAGCATTCTTTTAAATAATTTAATTGTCTTAATTTCAATATATAACCTAAAATGACAAATACAAAACTATCTAAAGAAAGAACAATTAAAATCTTTAAATATCTATTAAAATAAAACAATGTCCATAAAATTTTAGATAAAACACCTATAATTATACTTAAAAAAATAATCTTTAAAAATTCTCTTTTTAAATCCTCTAAAGGAATATTACCAATTTTTCTTTTTAAAGCAAAATATAAAAGAAAAAAATTAAAAGCAGCTGAAATTGAAGTACCCAAAGCCAACCCGCCTGCCTTTAGCGGGAACATAAAAATAATACTTAAAATCCCGTTTACAATTAAAGACAATGTGGCTGTCTTTGCCGGAGTGATTGTGTCTTTTAAGGAATAAAAACAACTGACCAAAAGTTTTACAGCACAGAAAAAAAACAATCCAAATGAATAAAAGAAAAAAATAGAAGATGTGATTTTTAAAGAATATAAGTCAAATTCTCCTCTTCTAAATATAACATCAATAACTGCTTCCGGGATAAATAAAAATATAGAGGCAATTGGAATTATAAAAAACATAATATTTTCAAAAGAGAATACCAAAAGTTTTTTAAAGTCATCTAAATTTTTTTCTTTATAATAAATAGAAAAATCAACAATAACTACAGGCGCAATAGCCAAGGCTATTAAAGCAAAGGGTAGTTGTGTAACTCTATTTGCATAATAAACGCCGGCTAAAGCACCTTTTCCAACTATATCTGTTAAGGATGCCAAAATTGTGTCCAAAAATACACTTAAATGGTAAATTATACTTGACCAGATTCTTGGGATAAAAAGTTTAACCATCTTTAATATAATATTATCAGAAATTATCTCTTTGATTTTTTTTATAGAACCTCTTATATTTAAATTAAATAATTCTTTCTTTAAACTAATATATGGAAATATAACCTCCAAAATTCCGGCAAATATAACACAAAATACAAGTGTATAATTTTTAAAAGTATTTTTAAAGAATATTATCCCTATAATAAAACTTATATTTAAAAAAACAGGATTTATTGCCGGTATAAAAAATTTTTTCAAAGAATATAAAGTTGAAGTAAATATACTGGAGATGCATATTAAAAAAAGATATATAAAGGTAATCTTTGTAAAAGAGACTGCAAGATTAAATTTAGAAACATAAGAAATATAACCCGGCGCAGATAGCATTACTAAGTATTTACTAAAAATTATTCCAAGTATCACAAAAACAAGACTTAAAATAGAAAATAAAACAAATATTTTATTTACAATCTTATATAAAGTATTCCTATCTTTATGGTACTCAGAAAGGGTTGGCGTTAAAACAGAATCAGTAAAACCTTCAGCAAAGATATTTCTAAATATATTTGGAAGTCTAAATGCAACCAAAAAAGCCTCTAATATATCTGATGTCCCAAAAAATTTTGCTATTAATAAATCCCTTATAAAACCAAAAATCCTTGAAACAAACGTTCCTAAACTTATTATAGATGTGTTTTTTATTATTTTTTTAAACATATTATTTTTAAATAAAAACTTGACATTTTTTAAGTATTTTTATAAAATCTATACATTTAATTATAAGGAGGAGAAATGCCTCAGAGAAAATGTGCAAAAAAAGAATTAAAAAAAAGTTTAAAAAGGAAAGCATACAATTTAAATTTTAAAAGAAAAATCTCTTTAACTATCAAAAAGTTTAAAAAAGCCATACTTGCAAAAGATATAAACAATGCACAAACTGCTTTGAAAGAAACTTATAAAATCTTAGATAAGGCGGCTTCTAAAAATGTAATCACAAAGAAAAAAGCATCAAGAGAAAAAAGTAAACTTGCAAAACTTTTAAATACAATAAAAAGTTAAGCATTAAATATCTTTATAATTGCAAGTTCAATAGCTAACTTTGGATCAAGCAAACCTTCTTTAATCTCTCTATCCAAATCAAATAAATAATTAAAGTTTTTCTTATTTTTTAAAAAATCACCGGCATAAGAAATTTCACTAATCAAGATTCCCAAAATATGGGTAGATAGATTTTTATTTGTGGTTGTATTAAATAAATTATTAATACTATAAATTATTAAAGGCAGATTCCTCTTTCTAATGGATTTTCTAAACATCTCAACGTAATCATTTTGATTATACTTATTTAATCTTAAAACATTTGTATTTTTTAAAATAAATTCTAAAAATATATCTTTACCATCTGGATAATTATACAACTCAAAAATAATATAATTATTTTGAGGAATTTTTTTAAAATTATCTATAAAAAATTTTTTTATATCAGGGGATAAATTAAAAGCATCTTTAAAAATCAACAATTTAATTTTATCTAAAGAAAAAAGATAAACCTCTTCTTTAAATTTTTCAAAAGACAATTCTTTACTATAAAAGACAAAAGTATCAAATTCTGAAAATTTAGATTTTATTTTTTCTATTGTATTTTGTCTTTCAGAAAAATTATCTCCAAAAATTGAAAATATTTTACCCATATCAGCTCCACTCTTCTACAATTGCCTCAAAAATTCTTCTTGATGTATCATCTATAAGGTCTTCCCAGGCAAGTGTTTCGCTCTTACTATTAGGGCCTTCTAAAAAGAAACTTGTTTCTCCAACTATATCTTTTTCTTTTAAAATCTTGCCATATGAATCAAAAAGTTTAATATGAACAGTAAGCCGCAATTTTTGTTCTGTTATATTATCCTGATCAGAATATCTTAATGCCTCTTTATCATAATTTGTTATAGAACAATCAAGTAAAAGAGCATCTTCTTTTTTATTGGAAACCTTCAAATTGCCATATACATTAAATTTATTTATCAAAGCATTGGTAAGTCTTTTTTCTAAAAGAATCGGATAAGTCCTATAATTAGAATATCTTCTTCCCTCTGAGGTAATATCTATTTTATTTACTATAGGTTCAATAAAGATCTTATCTTCTTTATATATAAATGCTCTTGTTGTATAACCACAACCTAATAGAAAAATAAAAAACAGGAATAAAAAAAATCTATATCTCATAAATCTTTTATTGTCCCATTAATTTTTTTAAATATTTAACTCTTTCTTCTGCTAATTTATAATATTTAGTATCATAATAATTTTCAATTATTATATTATAATAAACAATTGCACTCTGATATTTTTTTTGTTTCTCATAAAATTTAGCAATATCAAAATTTTTTTTCGCTTCTCTTTCTCTTAATTCAACAAGTTGTGATTTTGCCTCTTCTGATATATCAAGATTTGGATGTTTTTTTACAAACTCATCAAGTCTTTTTTCCGCATCTTTTAAATCTGTTGAATCATATCCGGGC
>Ga0272448_1006192_pt1 | contig 12987 bp, 9 predicted proteins | sample YNPCB0191_FD_202220 | JGI IMG/M metagenome (GOLD analysis project Ga0272448, IMG submission 202220) | Hot spring sediment microbial communities from Yellowstone National Park, WY, United States - YNP-CB-019-1 | ecosystem: Environmental > Aquatic > Thermal springs > Hot (42-90C) > Sediment...
GCGCCTTCGACGCCTTACGACGACCCCACGGTGGGCGAGGATCCGGAGTACGGCGCTTCGATCAACTACTACCTCAAGGCCCCGGTGTCGGGAGGCGTTAGCCTCACGGTCCAGGACGCGAAGGGCGAGGTGGTGCGGCGGCTGTCCGGCCCGAACCTTGCCGGCCTCAACCGCGTCTACTGGGATCTTCGCTACGAACCCAGCAGGGAAGTGCGCCTGCGCACGAGCCCGCTCTATGCGCCCCATGTGCGTGTCGGGCCGGAGGGCTGGCGCCCGGCGCCCGGCGCCGGCAGGCTCAGCATCCTCGCGCCGCCGGGCACCTATACGATCAAGCTCTCGGCCGGGGGGCGCGAGCTCGCGCAGACGCTCACGGTGCTCAAGGATCCGCATTCGGGCGGCACCGAAGCGGACATCCAGGCGCAGACGAAGGTCCTCTTCGAGCTGCGCCGGGATCTCGACAGCGCCGCCGACATCGTCAACCGCGTCGAGATCGTGCGCAGCCAGCTGGAGAGCCTGGTGCGCATCCTCGACGATCCGGCCGTGCGCAAGGCCGCCGAGGAGCTCGACCGCAGGCTTATCGAGGAGGAGATGAACCTCGTCGACCTGCGCCTCACCGGCGCCGGACAGGACAGCATCCGATTCGGCTCCAAGCTGATGTCGAAGCTCAATTACCTGGCCAACGGGCTGGCGAGCGGCGACTTCCGGCCGACCGACCAGCAGCTCGAGGTGCAGAAAGTCCTGGAGGAGCGCCTGCGCGATTCCGCCGGGCGGCTGGAGGGCCTGCTGAGCAAGGAGCTGGGCGCGTTCAACGAGATGCTGCGCAAGAAGAACGTTCCCAACATCATCGTCGCGGCACGCTAGAGGCCGCCGGGAGAGAGCCGGGAGCGAAGATCGTGCACAACCACCTGAAATCCTTCTTGCAGGCGGGGGAGTTCTTTTGCTCGGCCGAACTGGTGCTCGAGCGCGACCATTCGGCCCCGGAAACGGAAGCCTTCGTGCGCGAGGCGGCGCGCGAGGCGCGCGGCATCCGGATCATCAGCCTGACCGACCTGCCCGGCGGCAACCCGTCGCTGCCCCCGGAAGCCTTCGCCTCGTTCGTGCTCCAGCACGGCCTGACGCCGCTGGCGCATCTCACCGGCAAGGACGGCAACCGCAGCTTCCTCGAAGGACGCCTGCACGCGCTGGCGCGCATGGGCGTGGAAAACATCCTGGCGCTCACGGGCGACGCGCCCCGGTCGGCCTACCAGGGGAAAGCGAAGCCCGTCTTCGACCTGGATTCCGTGTTGATTCTGTGGCTGATCCAGGCCCTGCGCAGCGGGCTCGAGTACAGCCTGGGCAAGAGGCAGGCGCGCACTTCCCCCTTCGACTTTTTCGCCGGCGCCGTCGTCAATCCCTTCAAGCTGCGCGAGCCGGACCAGATGATGCAGCTTTACAAGCTCGAGCTGAAAGTGGCTGCGGGCGCGCGCTTCATCATCACGCAGATGGGCTTCAACCTGCGCAAGCTGGTCGAGCTCAGGCAATACATGATGCGCGAGGGACTGGGTCACATCCCGGTCATCGCCAATATCTACGTGCCCACCGCCACCATCGCGCGCATGATGCAGGCGGGCGAGCTCGCCGGCTGCTTCATGCCCGATGCGCTGCTCGCGCGGCTCGAGGGGGAGAAGAAGCCCCAGCGCCTGGAGCGCGCGGCTTTGATGCTGGCCGCCGTGCGGGATCTGGGTTTTGCCGGCGGCCACATCGGCGGCTTCGGGCTCACGCACGCCGACTTCCTCGAGATCATGGATCGCGCGGGCGAAATCGGCGCGGGCTGGCGCGCGCGCATCGACGAGCTGATTTTCGAGACACCCGGGGAATTCTACCTGCTTCCCCGGGGAAGCGACGGCCTGAGCGACGGCGCGGGTGCATACCAGGCGGCGCGCACGCGGCCCCGGCCGCTTCTCAAGCAGCGGCTGTCGCGCGCGGTGCACCGGCTCTTGATCGACCCCGCTTCTTTCGGCGCGCGCTTCCTGAGGCCGCGCCTGGAAAAAGAGCGCCGCGGCGCCGGAGGGCAGGGGAAGGGTCTGTGGCACGCCGCCATGGGGCTTTCCACGCTTTTCCGCAAGGCGGCGCTGGGATGCGTGAGCTGCGGCGACTGCATCCAGGATCACCTGCACTATGCCGGCTGCACGATGAACCGATGTTACAAGAACCTGCGCAACGGCCCGTGCGGGGGATCCCGCCCCGACGGCAGTTGCGAAGTGGACGCCGGTGTGCCGTGCGTATGGAACCTGGTCTACGCCGCCGCGCTCGCCGCGCGCGACGACCCGCGGCGCTTTGCGCGCACGCTGATTCCGCCGCGCGACTGGTGCCTGGACCGGACCAATGCCCTCGCCAACCGGCTCATGGGCCTGGACAATTGCTGCCGGCGCACGGCACTCGCCTCGGCGCAGGACAGGCCGCCGGCAGCTCCGGCTCCCGGTGCCGGCGCGTGACGGCTTTACGAAGCCGCCAGCAGCCTGCGCGCCAGGGCGACCGCTTCGACCGCGCTCTCGCCGTAGCCGTCGGCGCCGATTTCTTCGGCGTATTGCCGTGTCACCGGGGCTCCGCCCACCAGCACCTTGACCCGGTCGCGCAATCCGGCGGCGCGCAGGGCGTCGATCGTGGTCTTCATGACCGTCATGGTCACGGTCAGAAGCGCCGAAAGGCACACGAAGTGCGCATTGTGCTCCTCGACCGCCCGGACGAATTTCTCGGGCGCCACGTCCGAGCCCAGGTCGATCACCTCGAAACCGCCTCCCTGGAGCATGGAGCCGACGAGATTCTTCCCGATGTCGTGCAGGTCGCCCTTGACCGTGCCGATCACGACCCGCCCGACGGGCTCGGCTCCGGAAGCCGCCAGGAGCGGGCGCAGCAGTTCCATGGCGTTTTTCATGGCCCGGCTGGTCAGCAGCAGCTCGGGCACGAAATATTCCTGGCATTCGAAGCGCCGGCCCGCTTCGTCCATGGCCGGGACCATGTAACCGGTGATCAGGCGCATGGGATCGACGTTTTCGGCGAGTGCGGCGCGCGTGATCGCGACCGCCGCCGCGGCATCGCCCTTGAGGATCGCTTCGTAGAGCCCTTGAAAGTCCGCCATCGCAGCCTCCGCGGCGCCTGCCGGCGCCGAATTGTCCGGCCTATGGTAAGTGCTCCGGCCGCCCTTGTCGAGTGCCGTGCGTGCCGGCCGACATGTGCTACAATGCCGCATTCGTTTGCGAACCGATCGGGGAGAATCCCGGATGGACGAGGCGCAGGATCATCGGGCGAGGGCGGAGCGGCAGGGGGAGATCCCCGTTTTCTTCATCGAGGCGCACTCGATCCCCGAGGCCTGCTACCGGGCACTGCGCGCGGTTCACTTCGGCGGCTGCACGCTGCGCACCCAATACGACCGGCGCAATCCCGACGGAAGCTTCGTCGATCCGCCGGGTAAGGACGCCCGGGTGACGATCCGCATACGCGAGCCGTTCGCCCAGCCGCGCTTCCCGGTGCTCAGCTACTGCGAGCGCGGCAAGTACATCGCCGAGTTCCTGGGCGCCAAGGATCACCTGGTGGTGCCGTACCGCGACCTGGTGCGCATGGTGCGCACCGGCGAGGAATTCGAGGCGACGCAGTGGCCTTACTGCTATCACCAGCGGCTCACGGCGTATCCGCGCTCGGACGGCACGACCATCGACCAGCTCGAGCTCATCCTCGACCGGCTGGCGAAGGAGCCCATCACCCGGCGCGCCGTGGCCACGACGCGCGTGCCCGAGATCGACCTGTTCATGGCGGCCGACATGCCCTGCCTCGGGGAGATCCAGCTGCGTGCGATCGAGGACGGCCGGGGCCGCCTGCGCCTGCACCTGCATGCGCTGTGGCGCAGCCGCGATCTCTACAAGGCATGGAGCGACAATCTGATCGGCATCACCAACCTGCAGGCGCGCCTGGCGGCCCGGCTGGCGGAAAAGACCGGGCGCGAGGTGCTCGTGGGTTCCTACAGCGAAAACAACGGTTCTCTTCACATTTACGGGCAGGACTACAAATCGAAAGGCGTGGAGCGGTTTTTCGAGCGTTTCCCGACGTGCGAATCCTTCGTGCAGCGCGCCTGGACCAGCGCCGAGGCGCGCGACCGGGAGATCATCCCGCAACTCGAGGAGCTGCTCGGCGAGACGACCTGGAAGTTTCCGCCGGCGGCGCTCGAACTGATCCGGGGGCTGATCGACGACTTCCGTTCCGGCCGATTCCTGCCCTGAGGGATTCCGGGAAAGGATGGCATGCCATGGCGATTGCGGGCCTGACGATCATCGGCGAGTCGATCAACGATTCGGTGCCTTCGACGAAGAAGCTCTTCGATGCCGGCGACATCGAGGGCATCCTGGCGCTGGCCAAAGGCCAGGATGAAAAGGGTGCGGCCTATATCGACGTGAACGTGGGGCGGCGGCCGCCGGCCTTCATGGCCGAGATGGTCGAGCGCATTCAGGGCGTAACCGCGAAGCCGCTTTCCATCGATACGCCCGACCTCGCGCAGGCCGAGGCGGCCCTGCGTGCCTACGATCCGGAACGGGCGCAGGGCAAGGCGCCGATCCTGAACTCCATTTCGCCGCTGCGCACGGAGATGTTCGGCCTGTACCGGCTCCGGAGCTTCCTGCCGATTCTCATGGTTTCGGAGCGGCTCGAGGGCGGGACGCCCATGCCCAACCGGACCGCCGAGGAGAGCTACGAAACGGCGCGCCAGCTTCTGGCCGAGGCGCGCCGGCGGGTGCCGGGGATCGCCAACGAGCAGCTGATCGTCGATCCCGGCATCGGCCCGATCGGCGCCGACTCCGAGGGGATGCTCGGGCGGGTGCTGGAGACGATCCGGCGCGTGCACGGGGATCCCGATTTCCGGGGAGCCCACATCTCGGTGGGATTGAGCAACTTCACCGTGATGCTGCCTTCGAAACGCGCCGACGGCACGCCGGTCAAGAGCGCGCTCGAGAGCGCATTCCTGACGCTTGCCATCCCCCTGGGCCTCGACATGATCATCGGGTCGACGATACGCAAGTACGAGATCCTGCCCGCGGATCATCCGGCGATGCTCTGCCTGCAGGATTGCCTGCGCTCTCCGGGATTCGATGCCATTCTGCGGGTCAAGGAGTTCTATTCATAAACCGGAGGGCTGCCGTTCGCCGGCGTCCGCCCCGGGCGCTCACGTGCGCGGGCCCAGCGCCTCCAGGACCTCGCACGCCAGCTCGTAGCGGCCGAAACTGGGCATCAGGTATACGCCCTGCACGTACGGGAGGCTGCGGAGTTCGGCGAGCAGCTCCCGTGCCATGCGCACGCCCTCCTCGCGGCCGTGCGCCCCGGCGCGGCGCATGCGCTCGAGCGCCTCATCGGTCAAGGTGATCCCCGGAACCTCGTGATGCAGGAAGCTCGCGTGGCGGTGGCTCTGCAGCGGCAGTATGCCGATGAGCACCGGTATCGCGAGGTTGCCGTGACGCTCTTCGTACGTGCGCACGAAGTCCAGCCAGAACCGCGGGTGGTAGATCGGCTGGGTCATGGCGAAATGCGCGCCGGCGGTGATCTTGCGCTGCAGGCGGTCGGCTTCCTCGCCGATGTCGAATACCGTGGGATTGCAGGCCACGGCGATGGCAAAGGCGCTGCGCTGCCCCAGTTCGCGGCCGGACATGTCGCGGCCGCGGTTGAACGTGTCGATGATGCGCACCAGCCCGATGCTGTCGACGTCGTAGACGGGCGTGCTTTCGCGGTTGTCGCCCAGGCTGGGCGGGTCGCCGGTGAGCGCGAGGATGTTGCGCACGCCGAGGGCGTGCGCCCCGATGAGATCTGCCTGCAGGCCCATCAGGGAACGATCGCGCGTCGTGAAGTGCAGGATGGTCTCGATGCCGACGCGCTGCTGGATCTGGGCGCACAGGGCCAGGGGCGACATGCGCACGCGCGCCATCGGGCTGTCGGCCACATTGACCGCATCGGCGCCCATGGCGCGGGCGTGCCGTGCACCCTCGATCTGCTTTTCGGCCGTGAATGCGCGCGGCGGGTCGATTTCGACGCTGACGACGAACCGGCCGGCGCGCAGCTTGGAGAGCAGGTCCGTGGGAGGGGCTTCCGCCTGCGGCACGAGCTCGGCACCGGATACGACCTGGACCTGCGGGAGATCCTCGCCGGTGCGTACCGCAGACCCGGCCGGGGCGCCGCCGCCCGCGAGGGAATCCAGGCCGCGGCGCATGGCGCGGATGTGCATGGGGGTGGTGCCGCAGCAGCCTCCGATCAGGCGTGCGCCCGCGCGCGCGAACTCGAGCGCGTGTGCGGCAAAGTATTCCGGACTGGCCGGGTAGTAGAAGCGCCCCTCGACGCGCTGGGGGAAGCCGGCATTGGGCATGGCGCTCAGCGGCAACGAGGGGGCGGCCGCGTGCATGGCCTGCAGTATTTCCAGCGTCCTCGACGGTCCCAGCGAGCAGTTGATGCCCACCAGATCGGCGCCTGCGGCCCGCAGGCGATCGACCACGAGCTCGGGCGCCTGCCCGGCCGGAGTACGGCCGTCTTCCGTGTAGGTCATGGAGGCCGCGACGGGCAGGTCGCACAATTCCCTGGCCAGGCGCACGGCGGTTTCCAGTTCCTCCAGGTCGCTGAAGGTCTCGAACAGGAGCAGATCGCAGCCCGCTTCCCAAAGTGCGCCGATCTGCTCGCGGAATGCGTCGAGGACCGCGGCGCGCTCGGCCGGGTCGTTCCAGCGGAGCCGCCTGCCGAGAGGCCCGATGTCGCCGGCGATGAAGAGCGCGCGCCCGGCGACCTCGCGCACGTCGCGTGCCAGGCGGACGGCCTTGAAGTTGAGCTCGCGCACCCTGTCCTCCAGTCCGTGCTTGGCCAGGCGCATCCGGTTGGCCCCGAAGGTATGCGTGGTGATCACGTCCGCGCCCGCGCTGGCGTATGCCTGGTGAATGCCGCTCACCCAGGCGGGCCGGTCGGCGACCAGCTGCTCGAGGCATTGCTCGCTGCTGGCCCCCTGGGAGAGCAGCATCGTGCCCATGGCGCCGTCGGCCAGCAGCGGCTTCTCGTTCAGATTCCGCAGGAAAGGGTGCATAGCCTGAAGTATACGCGCTTCACCATGCGCGGTGCAGTGTGCCGCCCGCTTCTCAGCGCAGGTCGCGGATGCGCACTTCGATCCCCTTTTCACGCGCGAGCAGGCGCACCAGAGTCGAGGTATCCGTATTGCCGTAATGGTACGGGTACAAGATCGCGGGACGGAAGGCCCGGGCCGCGTCCGCGACCATTTCCGGCGTCATGGTGAAGGGCAGGTTCATGGGCAGGAATGCGACGGCGATCTGCTTCAGGGCCTTCATCTCCGGGATGTTTTCCGTATCGCCGGCCACATACACCCTCGTGTCCGCGAAGTGGATGATGTATCCGTTGCCTTCGCCCTTGGGATGATAGGGAATTCCGCCGGGGCGCAGGTTCACGATGTTGTATGCGGGGACGGCTTCGATAGTAAGGCCGGCCGCGGTGCGGCTTTCGCCGTTGGCCATGATGACGGCGTTCGGCAGCGCCTTGGCGCAGCTGCGAGCCGCGACCACGACGGTGCGCTCCGTGCTCACGGCGGCGATCGCCTTGGCGTCGAGATGGTCCCCGTGTTCGTGCGTGACCAGGACGAGGTCCGCCTTGGGCATCCGGGTGTAGTCGGCCATGGAGGACACCGGATCCACATGGATGACCTTGCCCGCATAGGTGAACATCAAAGTGCCGTGCCCGATGCAGGTGATCTTGAGATCGCCGCCCGACGTGCGCACGACATCCTCCTGGTATTGTTTCGGAGTCTGGGCTGCGGCGGCCGCCGCCAGGCACAGCGTGACTGCAAAGACGATGGATCGCATCATGTCGCTCACCTCCCGCAGAATTCTCGCGCGCGTTCGCCCGGAAAACAAGAGGAGGGCCGCCCGGGCTTTTGGATTGACAGTTGCGCGCTGCGAGGAAGAGAATGGCCGCGTTCTGCGTTTTCCGGCCCGAGGAGCGGGTTCGAGCCGCTCATGGCTCCGGAGATCCGGGAGATCGAAGCGCCCGGCGCCGAAGAGAGGCGCCTCTTGCGCCAAGCGATCGATCCGAAGGGTTGATACGTACCGATCCGCCGGGATGGCCGCCGGCCGCCCCGGCGCCGCGACAGGAGTGGTTCCCATGAAAAGTTGCATCCGTGCGTTGACGGCCGCCGGGATACTGCTGGCGGTCTCCGGTCCCCTCTGGCGGCTGCCCGCGGCGGAGCAGCGGGCCAACCGGCTGATCGCCCTGCTCGAAGCCGGCAGGCCGGCGATCGGCGTGTGGACGGGAGCGCTCGCCGCGCCGCGCATCGCCAAAGTTCTGGCCACGAGCGACGTGGACTTCATCGTCGCGGACGTCGAGCACGACGTCCTCGATTTCCAGGCGCTGCGCCGTTTTCTTTTGGAAATCCCGGATTTCAGCCTTCGTTATAGGACCGAGCCGCGGCCGGCTCCGGTCGTTCTGGTGAAGCTCGGGATGCGTGGCACCTGGGACCCGCGCTACGAGATCGCCGAGACCCTCAAGGTCGGTCCGGCGGCGGGCGTGTGGATCCCCTTCGTCGAGAGCCGCGCCGACGTGGAACGCGCCCTCGCGGCGGTGCGCAACGCGGAGACCTCCGCTCTGGGGGGTCTGAATGTCCCCAGGGAGAGCCGGGATGTCTGGCCGCTCAATCCCAAGGGCGAACTGCTGCTCGTCGCGATGATCGAGTCGGAAGCCGGAGTGCGCAACGCCCGGGAGATCGTCGAGACGCCGGGCGTGTCGGCGATCCAGACCGTCCACATACCGGACGCCGATGCGGCGCGTATCCTGAAAATGTGCCTCGAGCGCGGCGTGGTGGCCGCCACGGACGCCGGGCCCGAGGACGTGCGCGCCAAGGTCGAAGCCGGCTACCGCATGCTCAGCGTGGGCTGGGATTTCGACCTGTTGCGCCGGGGATTGAGCGATACCGTCAAGGGCATGCGCTCGGCCGTGCGGTAGCCGCAGCCTGCGCGATCGGGGTATGGCGCGCGTTTTCCAATCGGCCCGGCTTTTTCTCCGCCGCCACGAAACGACCCTCTGGTGGTTGCACAGCGGCTACGCGCTGCTCGTCGGCCTGCTCGCCATGTGGCTGGGCGCCAGGGACTTCACATGGCTGCGCCTGGTCGTCTTCTACATCGCCTTCATCTGGGTGACGAGCCTGTTTTTGCCCTCGATCGGGCGGCATCCGCGGCTCTCGGCGGAATGGCGCGAGCGCGTGCGCCTGGCGGTCAACTACTTCCACAAGAATTTCTATCAGCAGCTGCTCTTCTTCGTGCTGCCGCTCTATTACGCGAGCACCACCTTTCCGTCGCGCAATGCGCTCTTCCTGGCGCTGCTGGCGCTGTCGGCCGTCTTGTCGACCCTCGACATCGTCTACGACCGTTATCTTTCGGTGCGGCGGCCGCTCATGGCGCTGTTTTTCGCCTTCAATCTCTTCGCCTGCATCAACGTGATGCTGCCCGTGCTGTGGAGCGTGGGCAATTATTGGGCGCTTTGGGCCAGCGGCATCCTGGCCACCGCCGGATTTGCGAGCGTCCTTTACCGCGGAACCGAGCGCGGCGGGCGCGCGCGCATGCTGGTGCTGGGGGCGGCCGCGCTTCTGTTTCTCCTGGTCGTCCTCTTTCGCTCCTTCATCCCCCCGGCGCCTCTCAGGCTGGCGCGCGTCGAATTCGGACGTTCGGTCCGGAACCTGCGCGTCGTCGCGCCCATGGCATGCCTTCCCGCATCCTTTTCCGGAAGAGTGGCGGTTCTGACCTCCATCGTCGCGCCGATGGGCCTGCATGAACAGGTGCGCCACCGCTGGTACCTGGACGGCCGCCTGCTCTATGCCTCGCCTCACTATTCCGTGACCGGCGGCAGGAAGGAGGGTTACCGGATCTGGACCCAGGTGACGTGGACAGCCGGCCTCGCCGGACGGGTCTTGACGCTCGACGTCGAGACGCGCGGCGGCCAGCTGATCGGGCGTGCGGCGCTCGCCGCCTGCCCGGCCGGGAACGGCGGTCCCGATCAGGGACGCCTTTCGTCGCATTGAAGGTCCGTCCTCCGCTCCTCCCCCGCCGGGTCGGGCCTGCCGGCGCGTGGCGGATGGCGACGGCCGCGCGGATCTACTGGGGCTTGCCCACGGCGGTTTCCCACCGGCCCCAGTCCCCGCCGAACGGCCGCAGCCCCAGATGCATCGGGTTGGTGGCCGGAGGAACCAGTGCTTCGTAGACCTGCATCGCGTGCGCCTGGGCGCGCGTGAAGGCGGTGGCCGCCTCGGCCAGCAGTCGCAGCGCTTCGTGGCCCTCGGCAAGCAACGCCCGGTTCAAGGCGCCGTTGCCCTGATAGTACTCGGCGTTGGCGCCGGAGAAGATCTCCTCGAGCTTCGCCGTCCCGGGATCGGCCGGTTTGCGATGCATCAGTTCCTTGTAGGCCGCGGCCAGGTCCTCCCGTGCGGCGCGGCGCGCTTCCCGCACGACCGAGGCCGGGTCGACCGCCAGGCGCAGCCGGTAGAATGTGTGGGTTCCGTCGACAAAGAGATAGTTGGAATGCATGGTCGAGCCGTCGGAGGCCGTCGAGGAGTGGATGACGCGCCCGGCCGGCCCCGTGCAGATGTGCGCTACGCCCTCGTCGCCCTTATGAGGCTGCAGGACCGCCACCCAGTTGTTGGTCGGGCGGCAAATCTTGGCGTCCCATCCTCCGGGCGGTGCGTAGGGAGGAGGCTCGCCCGGGAAGCGCAGGATCATCTTCATGAATTCCACATCCACCTGCCCGTGATAATTGTGCAGCATGTCCCACAGCACGAGATTGCGCGGGGCGGAATAGGCGCCGTAGCCGCCGTGCTGTTTGATGAATTCACCCTCCTTGGTGATTTTCATCTCCTTGTTCAGGTAGTTGTTGGTCGAAAACAGGAAATCTCTCTCGCCGAAGTCGCCCGGCTTGCGCACGCTCTGCACGGCGGCGGTCTTCTCGACCACGAAGGCGCCGCCCGCGGTGTCCACGAAGTGGAAATTCTCCGGGACATTGATCTGCCAGCCGAGAATCATGTCCCGCGCCTCGGCGGCGCTGCCGGCGAAGCGCACGATGTGCGTGAGCGAACAGGACCAGGAGAGTCCGTAATTGTTGTCGATGTCGCGCGGCGATCCGCCCCCGCCGCTGTTGCCGACCATCAGGCCCTGGTTGTTCATGAGGAAGTGGTCGCCGATTTCCCCTGCGCGCGCGGCGCACATGTAACGGTGGCCCTTGTCGGGGAAGGCGACGATCACCACTCCGTAGAATGCTTCGCCCGAGCCGTCGAGGGTGTCCATGCCGACAAGGCGCCCGTCCTTGGTGGCGCTGCCCCATGCGGAGCATACGGAACAACTCTTGGGCGGCAGTGCATCCTTCTCGGCACCGGCGGGGTAGGTCGAGGTCGAGGGCTTGGGCAGCGTACAGTTCAGCAGCAGGATGTCCGTATAGGTAACGGGGAATCCCGCGGCTGCGGCACCTTGCGCCATGCCTTTCATCATCTCGATCCACTGGGGCGTGTATTGCCGGATGTAATGCTGGTTGGCGCGCAGAGCGCGCAGCACTTCCTCACGGCTGTACTCCCGCAGCGCCGAAGCCCAGGCCTCGATCCTGTTTTCCTCGATATAGGCTGCCGCCTGCATCCCGTACTGGTAACCCATCTCGTAGTCCGAACCCTTGAGCAGCACGACCGGCAGGATTCCCGGCGGCACCGGCCGGGATGCGGCCGGCAACAGCAGCGACCCGGCCGTCATGCCGCACAACAATGCGACGATGCACACCCACTTTCTCGTCATGAATGCCCCTCCGTTGGAGAACGGTCCCGCGCCGGCAAGGGCGCTCCGGGTTGCGCCGCGCGCCTGGGCGCGCCCCCGGTGTCCGTTCCGGGCGCATCGTATCACCGGGACCGCGTCCGCTCCAGCATCGATCGTGGATCGCTGCCGGACCTGGAAGCCCCCGGCGGCGCGGACTGGCCGGGCGCAGGCAGGACCGGTGTCCGGCGCCGGTCGCTCAGGGCTTGCGGGGCGGATTGTAGCGCAGGTCCGGCGCCGGGATCCCGAGCTCGGCGCGCGCTTTGGCAATGACGCTCTCGAGGCCCTCGAGCGAGTTCTTGTGCGTGACCTTGTAGAGCTCCTCCAGGACGCCGCGCGCGATGGCCGCCATGGGGCCGTTGAGTGCGACGGCCTTCGCCAGGCTGGATTCCGCTGTGGGGTAGTCGTTGAGGATCGCGGAAGCCACCCCGAGGCCATAGTAGCTGAAATCGTCGCGCCCATTCTGCTCCAGAGCCTTCCTGAACGGCAGAACCGCCTGGCCGGCGGCCCTGCTCTTTTCGGCCGCCGCCTGCAGATTCTGCGCCCGATGCAGGTGCGCGAATCCCAGCGTGGAGAAGTTGGTTCCCAGGACCGACTTCCGGGCCTGCTGCCATTGCTCCGCATTCACCCCTTCGGGCATCTGGGCTTTCTGCGCCAGCTCCAGAGCGCGCAGCGCCAGCTCCTCCGCCTTGTCGGCATTCCCCTTGCGCACGTAGCCGTAGCCGAGCTCGGTCATCAGAACGAAGTTGTCGGGCCGCATGGCGAGCGCCTTTTCGCCGTATTCGATCATCATGTCGGCGTCGTTCGCCTGCCGCCCGGCATAAGCGCCCTGCTCATAGGCGAAGGGAACCAGCTCCGAATCGGGATACTTGGCGACGAAGGCGTCGATGTGCCGCTTCTTGCGCGCGGGATCGTTTTCGAACTGGATCCTGGCGAAATCCGTGTCGGCCGGGGTCATTTTCTTGAGCTCGTAGCTGAGCGGCGTGGTCTTGGCTCCGATGCGCAGCTCGGCCGAGCCGACCAGAGAATCTTCCTTCATGACGAAATCTATCGTGACGGTCTTGGGGCCCTCGACCGTGTTGACCTCGAACTGGGCCCGGACCTTTTCCTTTTCGACCGTGATGCCGGTGAGCGGGACTGCAACGTCCCC
>Ga0272448_1006193_pt1 | contig 12985 bp, 12 predicted proteins | sample YNPCB0191_FD_202220 | JGI IMG/M metagenome (GOLD analysis project Ga0272448, IMG submission 202220) | Hot spring sediment microbial communities from Yellowstone National Park, WY, United States - YNP-CB-019-1 | ecosystem: Environmental > Aquatic > Thermal springs > Hot (42-90C) > Sediment...
TCCACCTGATCTGCGCGGAAGAGCTTTTTACACTGCCGGCAGGTTTGCATCATGTCCAGAAACAGATCGTAATGGCCGGAACATTTCCAAACCTGAGGATGCAAGATAATCGCGGAATCGAGGCCTACCATTTCATAAGTCCCCGGTGCGCCGGGCGGGACAAGCAATTCGTTATGTCCCGTGACCATGTCCCGCCACCAGGCTTCGCGGATGTTGCGTTTTAATTCCACGCCCAGCGGGCCATAGTCCCAGAAGCCTTGCAGTCCGCCGTAAATCTCGCTCGATGGGAAGAGAAATCCCCGCCGTTTGCACAAGGCTACAAGCTGATCCATTTCCACCATCTCAGGCATCGCTCCTCTTCAGTTCGACGAAAGCCCTCAGTTTACCTGCTCGGCAGTCAAAAGGCCAGAGAAAAACGACGACAATTGCGTGTGCGTTGACGCTGTCCCCCTTCGCTCAAGCCGCCGTGATTTGACAGGTTCTGGCCTCCAGCCTGGGCACAATATCGAAACAATCAATTTGTGCCGCCGCAAGAATATCGTCTTCATAGCCCAAGGCCGTCAACTTTCGGCCGCCGAGATCGGTTTGCAATTCTCCGGCAAGACGTTTCGGGTGCAGGTCCTCTACGCCCAGGGCCTGGGGCAAAGCGAAGGTGCTGAGCCAGGTTTCGCGGGCAGTCAGCGCCTGACCATTCTGAAGATAGCTTAACCCGCTCTCCCGCGACAGGCGTTCCACGAGCATGCCCGCCAGCAGAATGTCTTCGCGGCTGAACTTTCCGTCTGTGCCGGCACACAGCAGATGCACATGTTCGCAGGTCAACAGCCGTCGAACCACCGCAGAGGCATTGACGAAAGCAGCCAGGAGAACTTCCTCCGCTTTTCGGGCATGAAATATAGCACGGGTACCGTTGGTGGTGGTCAGCAAAATGGTTTTGCCTGCCACGCGATCCGGCGTGAAATCCTCCGGCGAATTGCCCAAATGAAACCCTGGTATGGGTTTCGACTCGCGCTCGCCGGCCAGCAGAACCTCGTCTCCGGCAACTGTAAGCTGCTCGTAAAGCCTTCGCGCATCGGCCACTTCCAGGCAGGGGATAATCCGTCGGACGCCGGCGGCCAGAGCAAAGACGATACACGTGGTTGCACGCAGGACATCTATCACCACCGCTGTCCCACCGGCCAGTTCTTCCGGCTCGACGTATCGCGGTAAGGCGTGAACATTCAGGCTGGGTTGCATCGTTCCTTCGGCCTTATTCGAATGCCTTCTCTTGCAAGCGATATGCAACGATACTACACTCCGGCGTCCTGGGCAAGTTTATCTGCGTGGCAGGCGCCCCCGCTTGCCACGCGATTTCGCCGAAGCGAAAGGAAGCAACCTTACATAAACTCCAGTCGCTGCCGCCTTTCTTCATCCTCCCCCGCCTTTTACAATGAGAGCACGAAACATTCGGAGCAAGCCGCAAAAAAGTTGCTGGTCGTCTAAGAGATTATCTGCACATGCTGCTGGACAAGTCCGCACGTCGTATTCGCCGCATGTTTGCTGAGATAGCCGGGCGGTATGATTTGCTTAATCGGCTCCTTTCCCTGGGCATCGACCGGAAATGGCGCCGGCGGACCGTCCAATTGGTTCCCCCGACCGGGGCGGCGCCTATCTTAGATGTTTGTTGCGGGACGGCGGATTTGACGCTGGCTTATTGGCGGGCAGGCAGGGGGCAAGTGGAGGTGTGGGGAACGGATTTTTGTACCCCTATGCTCGCCCTGGCCAGGCAGAAACTCGCCCGACATGTCCCTGCTTGTGCCGCCCCCCGGAACACTACCGGCATCAAGCTGCTGGCCGCCGACACTCTCCAACTGCCCTTTCCTGACGACACGTTCCAAATCGTTTCCATAGCCTTCGGCCTAAGAAACCTGGCCGAAACGAACGCCGGCCTCAAGGAGATGGTTCGCGTGTGTCGGCCGGGCGGCAGGGTAGTGGTGCTGGAGTTCTCCATGCCGCGGGCAAAGCTTCCGCGAATGTTTTTTCAGTTTTATCTACGCTTTCTCTTGCCTCGAATCGGCCAATCTTTGGCACGAAACTCGCAAGCTGCCTATGACTATCTCGCCCAAAGCATCGGCTGTTTTCTCCAGGGAGAAGAGATGCTCGCCCGAATGCGTGCCGCCGGTCTGGATAAACTCTGTTGTTATCCTTTTAGCCTAGGGGTAGCCACACTTTATGTGGGCACAAAACCTTAAGCACCTGAAAGGGGGTTTTGACCGGCCCGAGGCGTGCTTTCCGCCCCGGTTTTCGCCTTGACCCGCTCCGCCAAATTGGTCTATGTTGCCCTCATGAGTATCATGGACCGCTACCTGCTGCGGCAGTTTTTGCGCGCCTTTCTTATCGGCTATTTGAGCCTGACGGGCTTGTATGTCGTTTTCGATTTATTCACCAACCTGGACGAGTTTTTGCGCTGTGGGCAGAAGGTCGGCGGCGTCGCCTCCTTCGTCGCTCAGTACTACGGCTACAAGACGATTCTGTTCTTCGACCGCACCAGCGGCCCGCTGTGTTTGGTTTCGGCGATGTTCCTTGTTGCGCTGCTACAACGACATAACGAAATGACGGCCTTGCAGGCGGCAGGCATATCCAGGGTGCGGGTATTGCGGCCGATTTTTTTCGCCGCCGTCGCCCTCAGTCTGCTTGCGGCCGTCAACCGCGAGACGCTGATGCCCTGTTTTCGGTACGAGCTTGCGCGGCGTCCGCAAGACCCGTTAGGCGACCAGCCGCAATCCATCCAGCCGCGCTATGACGGTCAGACCGACGTGCTTATGACCGGGAAGTATTCTTACGCTGACGAGCAACGGATCGAAGAGCCGCAATTTTTGCTCCCGCCTTTGCTGCGCCAGTACGGCAAGCAGATCACGGCGGAAAACGCCTACTACAAGCCCCCTAGCGGCGACCGACCAGGCGGCTATCTTTGTGTAGGAGTGCGCGAGCCGCGAAACCTCGAAAGTCGGCCTTCACTCTTGCTGGACGGTCGGCCGGTGTTGATTACTCCGCACGATGCCCCGCAATGGCTTAAACCCCATGAATGTTTTCTCGTCAGCGACGTAGATTTTGAGCAGTTGGCCGGCGGCGATAGTTTCAAGCAATTTTCTTCCACCGCCCAACTGATTCGAGGATTGCGAAATCCCAGCCTGAGCTTCGGCGCCGACGTTCGGGTAACGATTCATGCGCGGTTTGTGCAACCGTTGCTGGACCTGACGCTGCTGTTTCTCGGCTTGCCACTGGTGGTGCATCGTGAAAGCCGTAACGTATTTTTGGCGATGGGCATGTGTCTGATTCTGACCACTACTTATTCGCTGGTAGTGATCGGCACGCAGCATCTCGGCGCGATGCTGTTGTTGTCGCCGCCGCTGGCCGCCTGGCTGCCGCTGATGATCTTTGTTCCGCCGGCGGTGGGAATGTGGGAATGGCTGGAGAAGTAAGCCGCCTGCCGACGCATTCGTCAAATTGCAATAGCAGGAAGAACGCGCCGGCCTGTCGCTGCTACACTCGTCCTACCGCCCGCACAAAAGGATTGCTACGTTTCTCTTTGCCTACTGTGGTCGGAGGGCCGTGGCCGGGATACAACTCGGTTTCGTCCGAAAGGCGGAAAAGTTTCTCCTGAATCCCCTGAACGAGCTTCGGAAAGTCGCCGTCAGGGAAGTCGGTTCGCCCGATGCTGCCGGCGAAGATAACATCGCCGACGAAAACCTTCGCCGGCCGACGCTCTTCGCAAAGATACACCACGTGCCCTGCCGTATGGCCGGGAATTTCCAGTACTTTCCAGTCAATACCGGCGGCGGAATATGTTTCGCCGTCTTTTACCGTAACATCGGCGGGAGGGCTGACCAGAGGAATGCCGAAATCGGCGGAGAGATTTTCCCGCGCGTCCCCAAGCTTCGGGGCATCGCCCTGACCGATAACCACAGGGCAAGTCGGCCAGTGTTTTTTCAGCACCCCGTTGCCGCCGATATGGTCGCCGTGTCCGTGAGTGTTAAGGATCGCAACCGGCGTTAATTCGTGCCGCTGAAGCTGTTTAATGATTTTTTGCGGTTCCAGTCCCGGGTCGATTACCACACATTCCTTGCGAGCAGAAAGCCATACTACGTAAGTGTTTTGCTCAAAAGGCTGGCTGACGACGACAGTTATCTTTAGTTCCGGCAACTTCACAAAATTGGACTCCCTGAGATGCCAAAACCTGGGTAAAATATGTCGGTTGGATTCAGTTCTCCGGCAAGGCATACAGCAACGGTTAGGCAAGCCAACCTTGCGGAAATGAACATTGTAATCCTGAAGCGGATAAATTGCGATAAGGTGGGTGAAGATAGGTTACGGAAAGGAGCGACAACCTGTAGCTGCCGACGGAAACAAGGCCGGTATAATCTGCCTGGTTTACCTAAACCTCACTACTTGCCCTTCTGCTTCTTCTGAGGACTAAGGGACGCAAAAAGTGGGGCAAACTAAGCATGTGGGAAACTACAAGGATGGAAATAGTTCATTGTCCGTAGCCAGGAGTTTCAGTGCTATCACTACATCAGCTTGCACGACGGCTGCGTTCAAGGAGGAAATACTGGATGACCATGCGGAAGCTTTTAGTCCGTTATTGGGTAATAATCGCAATCGTTTCTACTTTATGGGGGATAATTTTCGCAGGAAAGGCTATGGCTGTTCGACCCGGCGGTTTGCTGCATCGGCAACAAGGCGAAGAACCGAAAGCGAGTGAGCCGCCTGCTCCTGCGCCGACTCCCGCTCCGGCTGCGCCGCCGAACCAGCCGGCGCCTGCGGCTCCTACCCAACCGGCTGCCGCCGGCCAACCGACGCAGCGTCCGGCCTATCAAGTAGCGGAGCGTTCCGAAGCTGCTCTTTCGGCGCCGATGGCGCCCCAGCTTGACCCTGCTCAGCCCGGCGAACATCCGCTAATGCCGGCTTTGCGTTGGGCGTACTCCGGCCTGAGCAACATCGAAAAAATCCAGGATTATTCCGCCACCCTGGTAAAGCGCGAACGCATCGGCGGCAAGCTCATGGATTACGAATACCTGTTTATCAAGTTACGACAGAACCCTTTCAGCGTGTATATCTACTTCCTTGCACCGCCGGAACTTAAAGGGCAAGAAGTGATTTTTGTGGAAGGGCAAAACAACGGGAATATGTGGGCGCATACCGTAGGAATCAAGAACACCATGTTCGGTACCGTTTCGCTGAAGCCCGACGGACCTATCGCCATGCGCAACCAGCGGTATCCTCTCACCGAACTGGGGATTCTCAATCTCACCCGCCGACTGGTGGAAGTGGCCGAAAAGGATGTGAAATACGGCGAATGCGAAGTCAATTTTTATGAAGGGGCGAAAATCAACGGCCGCGTATGCACCTGTATCGAAGTCATCCACCCTGTACCCCGCCGAAACTTCCTCTTCCATCTCGCACGCATTTTCGTGGATAAGGAATTGAACTTGCCGATTCGCTATGAATCTCACGACTGGCCGCGCGAGCCGGGCGGCGCGCCGGAATTGATGGAAGAATATACCTATTTGAACCTGAAGCTGAACAACGGCTTTACCGACGCCGACTTCGATATTCGTAACCCGAATTACAAGTTCCGTTGATCTGCGTCGGCGGAAACGTTTTTGTCGCCTCCGCGGCGACGGCTACCTATTTCGCGGGAAAGAAGAGCATGAGACCGGCCGCCGGCCTGGGCTCGTGGGTATGGCAAGCATTCCGCCTCGGATTGGTTGCCTATTTGTTGATCGTTCTCGGCGCCATGCTCCTGGAAAATCGGCTTATATTCTTTCCTTGCCCTTATCCGATAGGAGAGTGGCGGCCGCCGGTAAAGAACGTTGAGGACGCCTGGTTTCAGGCCGCCGACGGCACAGAACTCCACGGCTGGTATGTGAACAATCCCGACGCCGTAGCCACGATCCTTTTTTGCCATGGAAACGCCGGAAACATTACCCATCGCGCGCACGTCCTCGAAGCACTTACCCATCGTGTGGGCGCTTCTGTGCTCATATTCGATTATCGCGGCTACGGCCGCAGCGAAGGCCGGCCCAGCGAGCAAGGGGTGCTGGCCGACGCACGAGCGGCACACGACTGGCTCGCACAACGCGAAAACCTCTCTCCAGACGAAATCGTCCTTATGGGCGAATCCATCGGCGGCGCCATTGCGACGATCCTTGCCGGACAGCAGGGCGCCAGGGCCTTGGTCCTCGAAAGCTCTTTTAACAATCTGCCTGATGTGGCCGCCTATCATTTTCCATGGCTGCCGGTGCGCTGGCTGATACGCAGTCGCTTCGATGCCGCCGCCGCCATTCGCAATTTTCATGGACCGCTGATGCAGGTTCACGGCGACGCGGACACAATCGTCCCCTTGAAATTCGGCCGGCGGCTGTTCGACGCGGCTAACGAGCCGAAACGCTTCCTGCTCTTGCCAGGCCACGATCATAACGATCTCATGCCCCTGGAATACTATCAAGCGCTGGCCGATTTCTTACGTTCGCTGGGGAATGCCTCGGCGCAATAACGCCGGCAGGGCAAAGAGACTGTTGGCGAATTCCCTCTTACCGCCTTTCTATCGCCATGAAAAAAATATCCGTCCTAAACCATTCCTTTGCGGCGGATTGCTATTGTCGATTGCCGGGAAATGGCATAAGCTAAAGTCTCTGTGCCGGTGAAGCGTGCCGGGCTTTGGCTTCTTCTCCGGCAAAGAGCAAGAAGAATCCGAGGAGGCTTCGCGGGAGGGAAACCATGAGTGCGGCGTGGCGGGGGGAGCTGATTTCGCAAAGAGAAAACGCTATGTCCACCGGCGGAGCTTCGGGCGATTCGCCGGTCGTTAAGATTCCGGCCGCTGCCGAGCCGTTGGAAAGCGAACTGCGTCGGGCTTGCCGGCGCACCCGAAACTGGTTGCTCGCTCGTCAAGAAGCCGACGGCCATTGGTGTGCTGAGCTGGAAGGCGACACTATTCTCGAGAGCGAAACCATCTTGCTGTTGACCTTTCTCGGCCAAGAAGACTGTCCTCTGGCCAAACAATGTGCCGCCTATCTGGTGGAAAAGCAGTTGCCCGGCGGCGGGTGGGCGATGTTTCCCGGCGGCGACGTGGAAATCAGCGTCAGTGTGAAAGCCTATTTTGCGCTGAAGCTGTGTGGGCATGATCCCGACGCCGAACACATGCGACGTGCGCGGGCGGCAATTCGCGCACACGGCGGGGCCGATGCCGTAAACAGTTTTACGCGCTTTTACCTCGCCTTGCTGGGCCAGATTTCTTACGAGCAATGTCCGGCGGTTCCGCCGGAGTTGATGCTCCTGCCGCGTTGGTTTCCGGTGAATCTCTATGCGCTAAGCGCCTGGTCGCGGACGATGGTCGTGCCGCTGATGATTGTTTCGGCGTTGCGGCCGGTGCGTCGTTTAGCGCCGCGTTTGGGAATCCGCGAGTTGTTTTTGCGCGAGCCGGAGCATTGGCCGCCTCCGCGATGTCCCGGTTTAGCAAAAGAGCGCGGCGCCTTGAGCTGGGAGCAATTCTTCCGCCTGGTAGACCGTGGGCTGAAATGGGCGCAGCGCCGCTCCCTGCTTCCTTTCCGCCGTCGCGCGCTCCTGGCCGCCGAACGCTGGATGCTCGCCCGTTTCGATTCCAGCGATGGCCTCGGGGCCATCTATCCGCCTATCGTTTGGAGCTTGGTCGCCCTGAAGGCCTTAGGTTACGGCGATGATACCGCCGAGGTGCGCTATTGCTGGAAGCATTTGAAGGAATTGGTTCTCTTCGACCCCCGAAAGGGGACCGTGCGTCTGCAACCATGCAAATCGCCGGTGTGGGATACGGCGCTGACGATTCGTGCGCTCCTCGCCGGCGGTGTAGAGCCGGAACAGCCCGCCCTGCGAAAGGCCTTCCGGTGGTTGCTCCAGCGACAAATTCTCCGACAAGGAGACTGGGCGATTTCTGCAAAGGCGGAGCCGGGCGGATGGTGTTTTGAATATGCCAACGATTTCTATCCCGATTGCGATGATACGGCAATGGTCCTCCTGGCTTTGGCCGGGCAATTCGGCAAACATCCTCCAGCCCGTGGGGAGTTTTTTTCCTCCATCCGCAACCAGCGTGGGCTAATCGATGAATTGGAGTCTTCCTGCACCGCCATCGACCGCGGGCTGCGATGGTTGTTGGCGATGCAAAACAGCGACGGCGGGTGGGGGGCTTTCGACCGAAACAACAATCGGGAATTCCTCTGCCATGTGCCTTTCGCCGACCACAACGCCATGATTGATCCGAGCACGCCCGATTTGACCGGCCGCGTGCTGGAAGCGCTGGGACGGCTCGGCTATCAGGTGGGCGACGCGGCGGTGGATCGCGCCGTAGCTTACCTCCGCCGCACACAGAACGAAGACGGCAGTTGGTTCGGCCGCTGGGGAGTCAACTACATTTACGGCACCTGGCAGGCCCTTTGCGGTTTAAGAGCGGTAGGCGTGCCTGCCGCCGACCCTGTCGTGGCCGCCGGCGCCGCCTGGCTCCTGCGATGTCAGCAACCTTGCGGCGGCTGGGGCGAATCTCCGGAAACTTACCGCTCTCCCCAACTCCGCGGGCAGGGGACGCCGACCGCCTCGCAAACCGCCTGGGCGATCCTGGGCCTCATTGCCGCCGGCCACGAGCGGTCCGCCGCCGTCCGACAAGGCATCAGCTTCCTCTTGCAGCGGCAAAAGGAAGACGGTTCCTGGGATGAGCCGGAGTTCACCGGCACCGGCTTCCCCTGTGTGTTTTACTTGAAGTATCACTTTTACCCCATCTATTTTCCTTTGCTGGCGATCGGCCACTGGGCGGAAAAGATGGGCTGGCGATTGGAGTGATTCCCAGGCAACGTCAACGCCGGGGAGGATGTTCTTGGAAAGGGCTGGGAAGTGCGGTTTCCTTTCTCGCTGATGCGCTCGATGGCCGGATATTTGCTGCGGAAGCGATTGGCCGGCGAAAGGTTTTTTCCTCTCGTGCTGATGCTGGAGCCGCTCCATGCCTGCAACCTGGCTTGTGCCGGATGCGGTCGGGCGCGCGAGTATGCCGACGTATTGCATCAAAGACTTTCCATCGCGCAATGTCTCAGCGCTGTGGAAGAGTGCGGCGCTCCGATCGTCAGCATCTGCGGCGGAGAACCGCTGATTTATCCGCAAATCGAACTTCTCGTCCGGCGGCTCTTGCAACGCGGCAAACATATCTACCTCTGCACCAACGGACTGCTGCTGGAGAAAAAACTGCCCGACTTGCCGCCGCACAAACGCTTCATGTTGAACGTCCATCTCGATGGAATGGAACCCACCCACGATCGGCTGGCAGGCCGGTCAGGCGTCTTTGCCGCCGCGACTGCCGGTATCCGCACCGCGAAGGCCGCAGGCTTTCAAGTCTGTACGAACACGACCATCTACCGTGAGACGGACATGCACGAAATCGCCGTGCTGTTTACTTATCTGGAGCAGTTGGGCGTCGATGGGCTGATGCTTTCGCCGGCTTACGGCTATGCTTCGGTGTGCGAGGGCAAGATCGCCGATTCGAGCTTGTTTCTCACGCGTTCCGAAATCCACGAAAAGTTTCGCGCCGCTGCTGAGCTGCTGCGGCATTTTCGACTTACGGCCACGCCTTTATACGGCGATTTCCTCTGCGGAAAACGACGGTTGCCTTGCGCCGCCTGGGCCAATCCGACTTATAACGTGCGCGGCTGGCGCGGCCCGTGCTATTTACTCGGCGACAGGCACTACGCCAGCTACAAGGAATTGATCGCCGCTACTGATTGGAGTCGTTTCGGTCACGAGGGCGATCCCCGCTGCGCACATTGCCTGGTACATTACGGCTTTGAACCGGCGGCGCTGTTTCAAGCCGGAAAATCCTTCCGCGACGCCCTCCGTTTAGCCCTCTGGCAACTGAGATAGAAACCATTCCCCGACATCCTTGACGGTACTTTCAAAGACAATATAATCTCTCTTCATGCCGCATCTGGGTGTAAATATCGACCACGTGGCCACCGTGCGTCAGGCACGCCGCACTTATGAACCCGACCCGGTCTGGGCGGCGGTGCTGGCCGAATTGGGCGGGGCGGATGGCATTACCATCCATCTCCGCGAAGACCGGCGGCACATCTCCGACCGCGACTTGCGCATCCTCCGCCAGACGGTCGCCGTAAAACTGAATCTCGAAATGGCCTGTGAGCCGGAAATCATCGACATCGCCTGCCAGGTCAAGCCGGATCAGGCGACGCTCGTCCCGGAACGGCGCGAGGAAATCACCACCGAAGGCGGACTGGACGTTGTCGGCCGAGAAGAAGCAGTTGCAAAAGCAGTTCACCGTCTCCGCGAGGCCGGCATTTCCGTCAGCCTCTTTCTCGATCCCGACCCGCGACAAATCGAAGCCGCCGGCCGACTCAAAGTCGATGCCGTCGAACTCCACACCGGTCGTTACGCCGAGGCCGGGCGGGAAGCCCAACAACGGGCCGAACTCGAAAAATTGCAACAAATGGGCCGCCTGGTCCGCGAATTGGGCATGACGCTTCATGCCGGTCATGGGCTGACTTATCGGAACGTGCGCCCGGTCGCCGCCATTGAAGGCATGCACGAATTAAACATCGGCCACAGCATTATCGCCCGCGCCATCATGGTCGGTTTGCAACAAGCCGTTCGCGAAATGAAGCAATTGGTCTCTTGAAGCCGTTTTTCAGCCGCTAACCCTTTTATCTTGCGACAAAAAAATGCGCACACGTGCCGAACAATTCGCCGGTCTTTCCGTGGCGATGATTACGCCGTTTAAGAACGGCCAGGTGGACTACGAGGCTTTGCAACAACAGGTGGAATACCAGATCGCCGCCAGCACGCACTGCCTTTGCCCTGTCGGCACTACCGGCGAATGCTCCACGCTGTCGCACGAGGAGCACGAGCGGGTGATTTCGGCGGTTATCGAAGCCGCCGGCGGCCGCATCAAAGTCATGCCCGGCACAGGCTCCAACTCGACGGAGGAAGCGTTGCGGCTGACGCGTTGGGCTGCCAAAGCCGGTGCCGACGCCGCGCTCGTCGTGGCCCCATATTACAACAAGCCGACGCAAGAAGGCTTTTACCAACATTTCAAAGCCATTGCCGAAGCGGTGGATATCCCGCTCTGCATCTATAACATCCCCGGCCGCACTGCAAAAAACGTAGAGCCGGAAACCATTGTCCGCCTGGCCGCCTTGCCGAATATCTGCCTCGTCAAAGAAGCCGGCGGTTCGCTGGATCAGGTTTCGCGGATTATCAACGAAACCGATCTCACGGTCCTCAGCGGCGACGACAGCCTGACGCTGCCGATAATGGCCGTCGGCGGTCGCGGCGTAATCTCCGTCGTAGGCAACATCGTGCCCGGGGACGTGATGGCCATGTTGAGCGCATTCGACGCAGGAGATTTAGCAACCGCCCGACAATGGCACCACAAACTCTTCCCCCTGTGCCGCGAAATGCTGGGCCTGGCCACCAATCCCATTCCCATCAAGGCGGCGATGCGGCTGCTGGGCAGGGACAGCGGAGAGTTGCGGCTGCCGCTGACGCCGCTCGGCCCTACGGAAGAGGCGAAACTTCGCACCACCTTGACTGCCTACGGCCTGCTGCTAATTTAACCCTTTCACTCCAGGTCCTCGGTCAATGCCTCTTGGCGTCAACATCTTGGCATCGATAGCTGAACGCTTTCGATGTATGACATTCTCACTTTTTGGGGATATCAAAGTCAAAACGGCCATCTCCATCGGCAGTAATTGTAACTGTGAGCGGCGATTTCGATCCGGCATAAGCGGGGTTCCCAATCTCGACGGCTTCTTCCACAGTTTTCTCTTCCGGAGTGGAAAATTTTCTACCAGTAGGACGCTGGGCAAATATCTCCACGCGGTGCTTACCCAAGGGCACTCCGCCACGGTTTTCGACGCGGTATTGCCCATCAATAATCCTCGCTACGGTAGCCGGCCCAGCCGTGCCTTCGATAGGCACAAATCGTACCTCACCGAAAGCAACTTTTTCTCCGCCGCAAGTAACGGTTCCATGAATAATTAACCGCGGCAACTCGTTACGGCGACAGCCGTTCAGGAGCAGCAAGCACAAGCTCCCACAGAAAAAGCACCAGAAATAGCGCATAATGGAGACCTCCTTCCTTGGAAAAGCAAGCCTAATAGGCGGTCTTTTCGTCGATGACTTCTTCACCTGCACGCGTAGCCAAGGCTTCGAGTACTGCTTGGTTAATATCTTCGGAAATAAAATGCACACTTGCGTCGCCCATTGAAAAATGACAACCGCCAGGATGCCAACTAGCAGGTCCGCTTTCGCGGAAACCATGAATTACTCCAGGAGAATAACCGAGATAAGTACCGCCGCCAGGAAGTGTATGAATACCGTTAATCCATTCCCGCATGTCAACAACGGGCATACCTACCCAAGTAAATCCCTGTCTTGAGCCGAGGTCTCCGCCGGTTACCTCGAAGAGCATTAGCGTATGACTTAAACCATCCTTGACGTCGCTGGTTTTACACCCAGTTAAGCGACCGAACATGCCGTTAGGTCCGCCGTCCTGTCCGCCGGTAAGACGTTTACTAAAGACCCGCAGCCAATTGCCGCTGGAGTAACCGGAAGCTGGAGAGTCGCAGGACCAGTCAGTAGAATCGGCAACGGCAGCAATATTAGTTTGGGCGGCATCCCCCGGCGGTTTATTGTTTGGGAGAGTGCACATCACGAGGGATTGCTTAGTAACGATATCAGAGGGACACAAATAAGTTTCGATTTGCACTTGAAATGTTTTTGCCCATACTTCCGGCCCCCAACTCCAGATACCATTGCTGTTGTTACAGTGCGCCGCATCCCAATGAGGTTGTCCCTCGCGTAGTTGAAATAGAAAATGGCGGTTTCCCAGGTCCGGGCGGTGTAGCTCGGACCACTTTACACCATGAAAGGAGAAACCGCCATGAGGAAAAGGTACACGAAACAAGGTAGAGTTCGCAAGGCT
>Ga0272448_1006194_pt1 | contig 12985 bp, 11 predicted proteins | sample YNPCB0191_FD_202220 | JGI IMG/M metagenome (GOLD analysis project Ga0272448, IMG submission 202220) | Hot spring sediment microbial communities from Yellowstone National Park, WY, United States - YNP-CB-019-1 | ecosystem: Environmental > Aquatic > Thermal springs > Hot (42-90C) > Sediment...
ACGCGGTTAAGAACGCAATCGAAATGTTAAACATGCTTGATAAGGCTAACTCCAAACAGCTATCGGTATTGAATAAAATAAAAGATTACTGGAGACAACCTCTTAACAGACAAGAAGTGAAGCCTTTAGAGTCTTTCAGCCTCGATAAAGAGAGCGGGGAAGGGCTGAGCATATCTGACATGCTGTTAAGGTTTACGACCCTCTCTAGACTTCAGAGGGCTGAGGAGATTCCAGATAGTGAACTAAGTTGGAGGATCAACAGTAACGGAGGGATTGATGCGAGGGTCAAAGAGTATCGAATAGAGGTTGACCCGGAGGCGAAAAGGATCAGACATGACTGCGATGATTGGGCTAAGGGGGCTTCAGTCAAACGAATGTGTAAACATGTGAATAAACTCTTCCTTGGCTTGCCTAAGAAGACTGCTGAAGAGATGCTTAGCAACATCTGGGAAGATAGAGATAGATGGAGCTTCGAATAGTTCGAAAAACTTCAATATCCAATTTCATCAATCCTCGGTTACCATAATATCGTCGAAGTAGCACTTGTAGTATCTTGTTCCCACCCCAACTTGCCCACTCTTTATTGAACCCCTCATATCAATGTTCGTTAGGTAGGGTATATCGTCAACCCAGACATTTACGATCTGGCCATCGATTCTTATCTTAAAGCTATACCAAACTCCCTCATCTACGACAATATTCGCCGAGCCTCTCAGAAGCCCTTCTCCTTCCCCGCCTTTCTCATATAATTTCATCGAATCGGAGTATTGCTCGATCCTAAGATAATAGTAGGTGTTACCGTTAACGTAACGGAAGATTAGAAGGGCTCCGGCATCAGGTTTCTTATCGTTTCCTGTTATGAATTTTAGCCTAACATGATATGTGAAATTATACCAAGTTTCATTATAAGTTGTAGCGATCGTCAGAGCCTTCTTGTCGCTTTCATCGTCTTGCTGATAGACAACGTTTCCCCCATCATAGCACGTCGTCCAATTACCGTCTATCTGAGACCATCCTGGAGGATTCTGCGGTGGAGTAAGCTCATCAAAATCCTCAATCATGAGGATATTTCTGTTTATGATTAGCTGAAACATGGATTGAGAACCATTTTCGAAAAAATATGCGGAAACCATTAGGGGAAGAATTAATATGGTAGAGATAAGACAAGCTTTCAATAGAATGAGAGCTGATTCTTCCGACTCTCTTTTAGCTTTATTATTTATTATTGTTAAATCCAGAAGAAACCTTTTATAGGTAGATGAAGATAATTTAGTGGAAAATACAAATAATTTAGAACATTTTTTAAAAAACAAACCTAAGGATCCAGAATAATTAATGATCTGAAAAAAAATTGAAGATATTATCAGATTATTTCGATGATTATTCATAAAAATTCTACCTCAGAGAAGAGTAAATTTTTCTTTAATGGGTTTACTAACCCTCTTTGAATATTTGTCTGAATCCAAGATAAAGAGAATACAATGATGTAACTGTTGCAGATGTAAGAAGTAAAACTAATTTAGGATACTCTATGCGAGCGGGATAAACAGGGATGCTCCAAAGATGAGTGACTAGTGCAATGTTTCCAACAGCTACTAACCATATCATAACGAGCACAATCAGTACATAGTATCTTCTCTTCAACAATCTCACCTTAAGAGCTTTGAGCTGAAACGACTATCGTGATGCTGGTCGGCGTATCTTCATCTACTGGGTTTGCGGTGGTGGTTATTTCAAAATTGAAACAATATGTGCCGATAGAATCCAGGTTGACTGAACTGTAGTCTGGTGATGAAAGGCTTAGGGTACACATAGTGCTCCCCACTTCGAGGTTTGATCCGGCAGGCTTCTCCACGAGCACGACGTCTATAGTATATGTTGAATAGGCTCTGCTATATTCGTCTAGGTTGCTATTAAAGTGGAGCTTAACATTTTCTTCTGTTATAGTTATGGAAATTGCATTTCCCAAGCTTGGAATAGTCTCATTAGTATAAGTCTTAGTTTGGCCTTCATTAATGTTTCCAAGATCAGAATTCTTCAGAGAGATGGTTGCAATCTCCACAATGTTTTGTGATATTGTTTGTGAGGACTGCTCATAAATATAAGCTGAAATACTTACTACCAAAAAACTGAGTATTATGAATGCTAGTCCACTTAATCTTTTTCCTAACACTATCATTTTTTAGCCTTTTCCATAAATATTAAAGAAGAATATATATTATATGGGTAATAATTATATATTATTAATCTATATAATATACGTTAATAAAAGGCATATGAAAAGTAAATTCATTAATTCAACTATTAATCCCGTATTTTGACTCCTATTTTCCTAATTGAAACTTCGATTTTTTTCTTCTGATAACCTTTTATCCCTTCATCAAGTACAGCATAGTCAACCTTGTCAAGCGTCTTTTCAACCATCTGAGAGATGAGATCATCTGTAAGTAAGTCGAGGGCATATTTTGGACATATGTGACCAAATGCGATCCCTCTCTCCATAAAAGTGAAGGTTGGACAGTAATGACCCCCGCCAAAACCTATAGCGATTTCAACCCTTTGAGTTGACTTTATCCCATTCAGTATTGCACTAGCTAAATGATCAGCAACATTTTCATCACGCCATTGGCTTTCACTACTGCCTAACTCAGCGAAGAACATCGGTGTTTTAAATTCTGTAGGAGAATGATGCGTCGCTTCTAAGGATACATCATAATCTTTTGGTGCATTCTTCAAAAGTTCGAGGAAAACATTGCGCATAGGATTAGCAACTGTTCGCTGCAGCTCTCTAGTTCTACCACCATAGATGGCTTTACCAAAGTTTCCAGTCGGATGAACTGTTAAACATGGTTTTCCACTTTCAGACCAGTGCCTCGAAGCAACAACATAGTACTCTATGCTATACTTTTGAGCAAGAGCGTCATAATCAACTGGGTATGGCTGTGTTTCCGAAGATACCTTATACTTCTCCTCTGGAACGATGAGCTGGTCGATGACGAAGAGGTAAATATTTCCGTTCTTTAAAATCGACTCGGACTCAATTTCTTTAAACCCTTCTCCTTTAAGGGCTCTGAGAATGTTGACCCCAGCAGGGTCGCTTCTAGAAAGCGTAATACCGATATTCTTCATCGAGAACACCTTAAAGGAGGGAAAACCACCTCTTTCGTAGGGTAAGGATAACTCCTCTTACTGTGAGAAACATTTAAATCAACGATGAGCTCAGCAGCGCGTATAACAGTCTTTCCAGGAGGTATGACTATGACCCCTGGATGAGACTCTGAAAGGTTTTGAGCAAGCTTTTCGGCATGGTCATTCATAGCCATACATCCAAAACAGATAGCATCAGCTCCATCCACAATAGATTTAACCGCTGTATCCCTAATAAGGCCGAAACTTTCAGGCCTACCTAACTTGAGGACTTGAATACCAACAGGATAGACTCCTACGCACTTACTTTCTAATCCAAGTTCCCTGACCTGACGCCTAGCTAGGTCGACTACATTAGGAAGCTGGACGAGAAGACTAAATCTCTCAGCTAGCATCGAGGCTAGATGCATCGAAGCCATTCCAGGTCCTAAGACTGGAATCGATGTTAATTCTCTAGCTGCATTTAACGATGGATCATGTCCTCCCCAGATTATCAAAGCATCTGCTCCGTCTTTTGAGCTTCGAACTATTTGTTCTAGGATCCCCGCTCCCGCTAACTCCATTTCTGCTTGAGACTCAACAGATTTAGGTGTGTTTCGAGTCTGGATTAACCTGATTTCCGTCCCAGGGGATGCGTATGAAAGGAGAGTCCTGCGACGGTTTTCAAGCTCTTCCTTACTTAAACCTGAAATAGGCATTATTATATCGATTCGCATTCCGCGGTCTCCTTCAAGATTAACATGGGAAAGAATGAATATTTAGTCCTTTATCAGAATATAGCTCAACACTACATTCGAGATAGTCTGCTAATGATGATGTTGTAAGCATACTCTGGATCCGATACATCTTGAACCATCCTTTCGAAGGGACATAGAAATATTCCATCCTTCATCTTAATGAAGGGGGTCTCTTCCCTATATACTAGACCTATTTTATGGCTTTCTAGAAGACTCCTAGCTCCCGAGCTTACAAGGAGGGTATAAACTTTTGAGGCTCTAGAATACAGGATCAGTAATGCGGCGGCTCTTCCAACAATTTTGTCAAGCATGATCGACTCCTTGAGGCTTTCTCTCCCCAATTTTTCTAAAGCTTCGATATGGGGCTTTACACCTTGGCTATCGCTCTCAAAGACGATCTTCCCATCCTTATAGATTATTAGGCTCTTACCAGATTTTTCCAAGCGTTCAATATAATCTTCCAAGGCAACCCCCCTCTTTAAGAATATACGCTAGAATTTCTATTTTACGAAACTGAATAGTCAAGATTAAACAGCACAGTTTTATCTCCGTAAACAGCCTCTCCAACCGTGTATTTGCTGGGTAAACTGAGATTTTTAGCACTTGAATAATTCGCAATTTTTATAATGTGCGCAAGTCACTTTTTCGATGATTCGGCTAAAGGTGATACGTTGGGTAAAATCGGTAAAGGCGTAAAGTGTACTGTTTCAGGATGTAAAGGAAACGCTGTCCGCTCAATATCAACTCAAAATGCGAAATCTGCTGGATTAAAAGTTGATGGGAAAAAAGCTTACCTTTGCGAGGAGCATTATAGAGAGTATAAGAAGGGAATCAGGAAGGAGAGAAAGATAGAGAAATTGCGGTTCGGGATCTAACCTACGAATCTGGGCCTCTGTTGCAATCTTAACGGGAGAGGTAAAGGTTTGAAGGGTTTGCCCTTAATGTTATTCTTGATTTCACTAATGAGCTCCTTGAGAGACATGTATCGAATCTTTTCTTCTCCTCTAACCCTCACTGGAAGCTTTTCGGTAGTTACCTCTTTTTCACCGTATACTATTATATAGGGCACCCATTCTCTTTCAGCATCTCTGATCTTTTTCTGAACAGTCTCTCCTCGATCATCGAGATCTATTCTAATTCTGCGCCTCTCAATCTTTTTCAATATCTTAAGGGCTTCACCTTCAAAGGAGTCTGATACGGGTATTAAACGGACTTGAGTGGGCGAGAGCCATAAAGGAAATCTAGGAGCAGCATTCTTCTTCACATCCATGTAAGCGCTCTCGAGGAGAGCGTATATAACCCTCTCAATTGCTCCGCTTGGTGAGCAGTGGAGTATTAAGGGGTGTTTCAACCGTCCGTTGTCATCCATGTAAACTATACCGTACCGTTCACCATTCTCTACATCTATCTGGTCTGTAGATAGTGCTGAAGCTTTATCAAGCGCGTCTACGAAATTGAACTCGTATTTAAGAATGAAGTAGAAAAATCTTTCACGCCACATCTCTACCAGCGCAGGTCTACCGAAAGTTCTAACAATCGAATAAATGAAAGCTTTATTCTTTTTATAGAACTCTTCCGTAACTCGTAGACCTAGTTCATAATCCTCTTCCTCTAACCCTATACCCTTCAAAGTGTCTCTGCAGAGTTTAAACCTTCTTTTAAACTCCTTTTTAGCCTGTTTCAAATCTTTGCAGAAGGCATGCACGTCAGGCATTGTGAAAGCCCGGAGCCTTCTCAACCCAGCTAGCTCACCAGCTTGTTCTCTTCTGAAACTGTACCTCGTCAACTCGTATAGACGCATAGGGAGGTTACGGTAGCTTATTGTTGCGTCATGGCTCATTAGGAAGCCTCCGAAACAGGCTGCGAATCTTAGGAAGTATCTATCTTCATCAGATTCCACAGTATACTGTCTTGCTGGGAATCTATTAAGATAATTTGCTAATGTTGGGTGTTCTAAATCATACATTATCGGAGTCTCAACCTCCATTCCACCATATTCATGTACCTTATTCGAGACGTATTCCTCTAGAAGCGACTTGACCAACCTTCCCTTAGGATAATATCGCATATTCCCGGGATCAGAAGCTGGCTCGTGATCAACAAGCTCCAAGCTGCGCATTAGGGCTAGGTGGGGAGGCTCCTGGTCGACAACCCTACTCTTCTTTATCTCATAGTCAGCGAATTTTTTTAAACGTTCGTATCCGTTAAAATCGAACTCTTCAACGGGATGTAGTTCTCCCTCAGGGGTTAAGATCAGCCAAGCTGATTTGAGCTTCTCTTCAGCTTTAAGAGCTTCAGAAACTATCTCCCTCTTTTTCTCCATACCCTATCACTCTTCATAAGTGCTGAAAAAGTGGACGCCGCGCCAGGTTTATCCCATTTCGTTTTAAAAGACGACTTTACTAAATAAGGTTTGTTGATGCCATTTTGGCTTAATATGTTTGGAAGGCGTTCACCTTAATATTCCTCTCCATGAGAGGGGGGCATGAGATAATTAAATCTTTACACATTTAAAAAGGAAACACGTCAAAACTATTCGCTTTTTCAATGTTCTTAAGCGTTTTAAATCCTTCGGAATATAAATTATTTCAAAAGAACTAGACACTTTGATTTAGTATTCTTTTTATTATTGGGTTTAGATTTAAACTTGGCTTGAATTGAACGAGGAGGATGTCTTCTCACTACTCTCGCTTCCCGTCCGTAGATTGATCGAGGAGAGGGGCTTTCTTCAAGCCACCGACCCGCAGAAAAGGATAATCCCCCTCATCCTTCAAGGAAAAAACGTTCTTCTAATCTCTCCTACGGCAACTGGTAAAACCGAGGCTGCAATGTTACCTGTTCTTCACATGTTTCTCATGAGTAAGCGTCCTCCAGGCATAAGCATTCTCTACATTACCCCTCTCAGAGCCCTCAACAGGGATATACTTGAACGATTCACTTGGTGGTGTACAAATCTAGATATTCGATTAGGAATAAGGCATGGTGACACCTCCACGAGAGAACGGGAGGTTCAGAGGCATAACCCCCCAGAGATACTCATCACAACCCCTGAGACTCTCCAGGCTGTGCTCATGGGACGAACGATGAAGAGGTATCTTAAATCTGTCAGATGGGTTATCATAGATGAGATCCATGAACTCGCTGATAATAAAAGAGGGAGTCAGTTAAGCTTAGCGCTCGAGCGCTTAAGAGAAATTACGGAGGAAGAGTTCCAGCTAATTGGATTGAGCGCGACTATTGGAAGCCCTGAGAAGGTTGGAAAATTCCTCGTCGGCGTAGGTAGAGCAGTTGAAGTTGTACAGGTCTCTGCTGCTCGAGAAATAGTCTTCGAGATCTATAGGCCTGAACCTCAGTCTGAGGATTATGAGCTGGCCTCTAAACTTTTCACACATCCTGAGGTTGCGGCGAGGCTTAGAATCATGAAAGACCTTATTGAACAGCATGAGACTACACTCATCTTCACGAATACGAGATCTACCTCTGAGGTTTTAGCGAGCAGATTTAAGGTTTGGAATCTGGATTTCCCGTTAAGCATCCATCACGGCTCCTTAGCTAAGACTAGCAGAGTAGCCGCGGAGAAAGGGTTAAAGACTGGCGAGCTTAGAACAGTTGTCGCCACTTCTTCGTTAGAATTAGGCATTGATATAGGGCGCATAGACCTGGTTATCCAGTATAACTCCCCTAGGCAAATAACTCGACTACTCCAAAGAGTGGGAAGAAGCGGCCACAGGATTGGAGAGAAAGCTAAAGGGGTCATCATAGCCTTGGACAGCGATGATGCTTTAGAGTCGATGGTTATTTGTCGAAGAGCGCTTAGGGAGGAGATGGAGCCTCTGCAGATCCCTGATAAGCCTTACGATGTCCTCATAAACCAGATAGTTGCAGAGATCATGCCTAGAGGCAGATTATTCTTCCTTCAGATTAAAAAACTCTTCAGCAGAGCGTTTCCATATGCTAGACTTAACGAGGAAGATATCAAACTTGTGGGCAAATATATGCACAATCGGTTTCCAAGGCTAGTCTGGCTCTCAGAGGAGGATGAAGTTCTCATCAAGCCTAGAGGAGAAAGGAAAACCCTTTACAACTACTTCTTTAATACCCTTTCGATGATACCTGACGAAAAAGATTACCTCGTCATCGACATTAAGGATGACAGCCCTGTGGGGATACTACATGAAGCCTTTGTTGCAGAGTACGCTAAACCTGGAGTCAAGTTCATTATAAGGGGAAGTCCGTGGAAAATATTGAATATTCATAATGACAAGATCTATGTCAAAGCTGAGAACGATCCTACTGGGGCTATACCGAGCTGGATAGGAGACGAGATTCCGGTACCCTTAGAAGTTGCTTTAGAGGTCGGAAGGATAAGGCAAAGAGTTGAGAGAGGACTTCGGGAGGGAAAAAAACCCGAAGAGATTGCTTCAGAGCTTGCAGAGGAATACCCTGCCCGAACCGAGATAATTGTGCGATCCATCGCTGAAACCGTTGAGCATTTCAAGCTAGGCTATCCCGTACCAACTGATAGAAGAGTGGTGGTTGAGCCGTGGAACGATAATATTATAATCCATGCGCATTTTGGGACGCTTGTTAACCGAACAGTCTCTAAACTTTTAGGGAATTTAATCTCCGAGGATATAGGTTATCCTATAGGTGTTCAGCAGGATGCTTATCATATTGTAATCCAAATTGTTGGTAAGGTGGATTCCATCTACATCGTTGAGATGTTGAAGATGGTTACCCTCCCCCTTGATATTATAATAAAAGATGCTATAAAGAAGAGCGGGATTTTTAAGAGGAGGCTTATCAATGTTGCCAGAAAATCTGGTGCTTTGAGTAAATCTGCCAACTTCAGCAACATCACTCTGGGTAAGTTGATGAAGAGCTTCGAGGGAACGTGCATATTTGAAGAAGCTTTGAAAGACACCCTTCTCAAGGATCTGGATGTTGAAGCAACGATAGATCTCTTGGGGAAGATATCGAAAGGGGATATCGAAGTTGCTAGATTAGAACCTGGAGGCGAGGTCAGTCCGTTAGCGAAGATAGCTCTTGAAAGCATAAGCATGAAGACAGATATTGTATCTCCTGAAAAGTTGGATCGTATCATCATCGAGTCTGTTAAAGCGAGAATTCTAAACGAAGTAAGAGTTCTCGCATGTTTGCATTGCAAAGATTATGCCGAAAATCATCGAATTAAGGATCTTCCTGAAGAAATAATCTGCCCTAAATGTGGCTCAAAGGAGCTAGGAGTCTTTGATAGAACAGTAGAGGAGGTTAGAACAGTATTACTCCAGTACAAGCGGGTTGTTCCAAAGGAAGACTCTCGATGGTGGAATCGGGGAAGAGACTGGGCTAAAATCGTCTCTTTATATGGTAGAAGAGGCGTGATAATAGCATCTGCTAGAAGAGTTAGTCTAGAAGAGGCTTGGGAGATCCTGGGAACAACTATAGAAGAGTCTGATTATTTTTACCAAAGGATCGTAGAAGCAGAAAAAAAGTCTCTAAAGAAAAGGTTCATGTGACTTGTTGACATCAACCATATTAATCTCTAATGCCTTTTATCTTTGATTCGAATGCCAAAGATCGGTTTAGTAACTATAGGTCAGTCTCCTAGGACTGACATCCTGCCCGACATGCTGATGATTCTAGGTCATCAATATAATGTAGTCGAGGCAGGCGCCCTAGATGACTATACGACGGAAGAAATTAAGAATTTGAGAATTGGGCCTAGAGCGCATATTCTTGTAACCAGGATGCGTGATGGAACTGAGGTTAAAGTCACAAAAGATTTCATAGTCCCCCTCATACAAGATCGGATTGAACAATTGGAAGATGAAGGAGTCAAAGTAATCCTCCTCCTCTGTACTGGCAGGTTCCCAGAATTTAAATCGAAATCACTTATAGTAACGCCTTCCGAGATCGTTAGAGGTGTCATTAACGCATCCATAAGGAAGGGGCGATTAGGGGTAATCTATCCAGCAATGGAACAGATAGCCAAAGCAGAGGAAGAATGGGGTAAGGAGGGTCTTGAAGTATACGCTGACGCTGTATCTCCTTACGGAGGTGAGGGTGGTTTTAAGTCTTTGGCGGAAAGGCTCTCTAATAAGAAACTTGATTTAATCCTCCTAAACTGCATGGGCTTCAATTACAGGATGAAGCAGATAATCCTTGAGACAACAGGGGTTCCTACCATACAATCTAACGCATTGGTGGCGAGAGTTCTTAAAGAACTCGTCTAGAAGCCAGTCAATCATCAACCCTATCTTTTCAACTTGTTAGCTACGAGGTAGATTTCAGCACTCTCCTTCCTAGAAGCTTTGGGCTTAAAAACCCAGACATGATTAAAGTTCTTTCCAACTTCCTTTAGGAATCTATTGAACTCTGAGCCTTGGAAGACTTTGAGAACCATCCATCCTTCAGGGTCAAGAACTTCTAATGCTATCGCCATAGACCGCATGGACAATTCTATCTGCCGCACATGGTCTAGCTCCCAAATACCTGAAATATTTGGAGATAGGTCAGATAAAACAAGATCAAATTTTCTGGAAAACTTTTCTCTTATCTTTTCAATTATATCTGGAGAAGTAATGTCTCCTATGATTGTCTCTACATTCTTGAAATCGAGAGTTTCTACTTGTTTCAGATCAACTCCTAGTACGAACCCGTCTTCACCTATCTCTTCTGCGACGACTTGGAGCCATCCCCCAGGCGCTGCGCCTAAATCTAGAACATTCTTCACATTCTTTAGAATTCTAAACCTTTCATCGATTTGTTTAAGCTTGAAAGCTGCTCTAGACCTGTATCCAAGTTTTTTAGCCATTTTATAGAAATGATCTCTTCTTCTTTCAGTTAGCCATTTGCGGGACGTTTTAGAATCATCTCCTTGATAAAGCTTTTAATGTTTCGTATAGTTCGCTTACATCAGCATTAGTTTTTACCCCCCTCTCATCAAAATGTGTTTTTGAAGCATTGAAACTTTTTTTCCTTAAATCCTCTACCACTAGATCCGTTGGGATCGATTCAACTCCAACTCTCGAGCAAAGCTCATCTATATTGAAAAAGGTTGGCGGCTGTCCTATCTCTCCCAATAAGAGATGCAACATTTTTAATGATTTAGGATCCCATAATCCTGCCCTTTCTGAGTTTTCCAACATCTCCTCTACGAAACCTTTGTTAGCCAGCTCTCCGATCCAGAGGGGCCCGCTCAGAAGCATCTCGGATCCGCATGTTTTACATTCGATTTTAGGAGTAGCCTCATTTAAATCTAATGTCTTTCTATTAAGGCACTTTGGACAGTGTCTTACAAAACCTACCTGCTTTAGAATAGTATCCGCTATTTTAATCCCTTTTCTCAGGATCGCGTACAATCTTATGTAGTGGTTTGTGGCATAGCTGAGAACCGGTGTAGCGGCTAAATCAAATCGTGCAGCTATCCTGATTAAAGATCCTGTAAGAATCCTCACAGCTAATTCGTGGCAGTACGATGCTCTTATGGGTAAGCTTCCATACTTCCTTAGACAGGTGCGAGGATTAACGCCACATAAGGGAGCCATATCAGTAGCAGTCAAAGCTATCATACCACCATAATTTATTGCCCTTAGAGTTGAATCCATGTATTTTACTGGTGAACCGAAAGGGTCGATATCGATATAATCAAACCTGCTATTCGGATGGCTGTGGAGGGATAGAAGAAGATTCGCATCCATCCATCTGATCCTAACCTTCTCGGAAACATTATTTAATCGAGCGTTTTCAAAGGCTAGCTGGACCGCTTTAGGATTGATGTCACTTAAAACGACTCGAGATATCTCTGGGACTTCCAAAGCGATCCGAATGCCCCTCACACCTGTCCCGCACATAGGTTCACATACAGTAACAGGTTTGGCGAGGCTTTTTTGAAAGACATTAAGGGCCAGGATGCAGAAGTCTCTGTTAAGCCTCATGATAGGGTTATAGAATACTGGAGCCTTCGAGATCAAATGGTCTAAAGGTTCCTTGTTTTTTACACAAAGCTCTGGCACTTTGATCTTTGCAGAACCTTCGTAAACTAATCTAGTGGGGAATTCTATCCGAGTTTTATGCATCGTGAAAGAATTAATTTAATCAAGGAATAAATTTCTATGTATGATGAAACAATATCCTTAAAGGAAAAAGACATTTTTAGATAATTTGATTATTAAAATGTCATTAAAAATCAAGAAAATTAATAAATTTTCTTGAAAAAAGTTGTGTTGATTTATCTTCAGGATTCGTCTTTTATCTGTTCTATAGTATCATATATCTAAATTTGAGTTTTATATAGATCTTTCGAAACTCAAAATGCTCATGCTTTTTCCAAACCGCCTTTGTAAGGATATAGCCGCTTCCAAGACATTAAACATTTAAATTTTTTGGTTAAATAATCTTCTTTAGTATGTTATAAACTCTTCGAAGCCAAGTCTCGTTGCAGGGTTGCTATAGGGAATACAATGTGCGGGTCGAAGATGAAAGATAATTTTGGAAGATTCTAGATTTTTTAAATGCATGATTACTAAGGAACAAATCTCTCTCAGGAAGAGCATCTCTATAGTCTAAAAAGACTATAGGTCTTATTGAAAAGATTTTTCCTCTAACCTAAAAGGCTTAGAAGAGTTTAAACAAGTATTATTACGTAGACTGTTTTCCGAAGCTGAGGATGAGATCAACAAGCTTCTTCTCATCTATCTCAGCTCTTCCCCTCCAGTCTAGATAGAGTAATCCGCTCTCTGTTTGCCCCAGATACCCTTCATTTATATAATTATCTAGGTTTGCCTTAACCCGCCATCCAGGAAGTTTCTCCATCAGAATTTTTTCAACTTCGCTTCTATTAGCTTTCCCCTGTTTTGATATTATGTAAGCGACTGCGACAGCTAGCCCTGCTACGTCGTCGATCCTCCAGCCTATCGTCTTCACAGTCTTCTGGTCAACTTCACCTCTCATCGTGATGTAAAACCTTGCATCTAATAGCTGCTCTCTACTAGGTTCAAGGTTGATGTCCGACCCGTCGAATACGTGGCTAACTTGTAAATCGACGTCCCTAAGATGATTATCCAGAACCTCCAGAACCTCTAGCCAATCTGACCCTA
>Ga0272448_1006195_pt1 | contig 12982 bp, 15 predicted proteins | sample YNPCB0191_FD_202220 | JGI IMG/M metagenome (GOLD analysis project Ga0272448, IMG submission 202220) | Hot spring sediment microbial communities from Yellowstone National Park, WY, United States - YNP-CB-019-1 | ecosystem: Environmental > Aquatic > Thermal springs > Hot (42-90C) > Sediment...
ATGCACATCCTGTTTAGATTTTTCTTTTTCCGTAAACGCTTTTTCGGGTGAGCGTTAGCGAACCTGAAAAAGGGTTTCCGTGAACGCTTTTCGGGGTGCTTCGCACCCTGAAAAGGGTTCTGCGAAACAAATATATCTGTGAAGATTATAATCCTCATAAGGTGTGTAGATATGACGGGATTGTTAAAGAAAAATCCACTTAAGGCACTCAGAGGTGAAAGTGCAGTTGCAGAACCAGGTACATACATAGACCTCGGGCAGATGGTATTCGAAGATGAAGCCAGTGCACTTCAGCCCGCAAAGGCAGTTGTGCGTCTTGCAGATATAATGCGATACGAGGATGTAAACGCAGTGCTCAGTGAGATTTACAAGGGCAATGTAATAATTCTGGATGTGACATCTGTAGCAAATGACCAGCTCACAATGAAGCGAATTACAGCGGAGCTTAAAAATGCAGTAAAAGAAACGGGTGGTGACATCGCAGGTATCGCAAAGAATCTCGTGATGGTCACTCCAGCAGGCATAAAAATCGACAGGCAAAAGATGAAAATCGGATTATAATCTCTATTCTTTTCTAAGAATAAGCGTGACAATATCTTCGTCTTCCAGCAGGTGCGTTAGTCCGACCCTCTGTCCCGGATGTCTTGCACTCTTTCCCCAGACACATGCAAATCTAAAACGGTTTCTGAAATCTCTGTGAATTGCATCGCACACATCTCCGATTGTTGCTCCCTTACGCAGTATCAGGGGTTCTTTTAAATCTGGCTCACCGCCCTGCGGTTTCATATATATTCTGACAAATTCCAGTTTTGAATAGATTTTTTCTTTCAACAGTTCAAGATTTATTTCCCTCTCAGAGGATACTGGTACGGTCTCAAAACCTTTTGATGTTATCTCCTGCACAATTCCATGCACATGTGCAGCATCTATCAGGTCAACCTTGTTCAGAATAACGATACATGGCACATACACCCGATTACCTGATATGGCATCAATCAATCGGTCTGGCGTTATGTCCTCCCTGATTATCACATCTGCATTTATTATACCCATTTCACGCACCACATCTTTAATTAATATCTCATCCATGTGTGTAAGCTGGACCATCGGATGCACCTCAATTCCCCCGCGTTCAGTTTTCGTAATCACCACATTAGGTGGTTTTGTATTTAGACGCACACCACCCTGATAGAGTTCAGAGATTAAGGCATCAATGTTGTAGTTGAATACATCGCAAACCAGGGCTACGAGGTCTGCACCTCGTGCCACTGAAAGCACTTCCCTTCCTCTTCCGCGTCCTCTAGCAGCACCTTCAACAATGCCAGGCATATCCAGAATCTGGATTTTTGCACCACGGTACTCCAGCATACCTGGCACGATACTTAGCGTGGTAAAATCATAGGCGCCGACCTTACTCTGAGCATCGGTTATCTTGTTCAGGAGAGTGCTCTTGCCCACGCTCGGAAATCCCACGAGAGCCACGGTGGCATTTCCCGACTTGCGTACCGCATAACTCTGTTTACCCCTGCCAGTGCCCGACATCCTCCGTTTTTCAAGTTCATTCTGCAACCTTGCGAGCTTTGCCTTGAGGCGCCCGATGTGATGCTGGGTCTTCTTGTTGTACTTCGTATTTTTAATTTCCTCTTCGATTTGCTTTATTTCCTCCTCAATGGTCATCGGAACATGGAAAAAATAGGAATTTAATAAGGTTGCTGATTGATTAATCCAAAAAGATATATATGCACAAGCAATTCATGCACTGTCACTTACGACAATATAAATCTTACGGGTGGAAACATGGCCGAGGAGAAACCAGGCAGAAGTGAAGAAGACATTCTGTTAAATATAAAAGCCCAGCTCACAAAGAGGGCTTCTGGTACTGACCTGAAGGAGGGAAAGATATATATCGTCTATGAAAAGAAACCAAAACTGAGCTTTCAACTGTTTTTTGATTTACTTAAATCTGGCAAAACAGGGATTTGCGTATCAAGAATTAAGCCAGAGACACTTGCTGAGGAGTACGGAGCAAGTCCCACAATATACATCTGGCTCACCAGCATACCCGGAAAGTACCATATTCCTCCAACGAGTATTGGAATACTGACGAGATATGTAACTGAGCTAGTTCACAAAAACCCTGGCTGTGTGCTTATCCTTGATGGATTTGAAACGCTCGTGATGAACAATAAATTCCTGCCAGTGATGCGGATGATTGAGATGCTCTACGATGAGGTCGTGCGTACCTCATCCATCGTTATCGTGCCCGTGATAAAGGAAAGTTTATCCGAGCAGGAACTCGCATACCTCACGAGGAATGCAGAGGTAATTGAGTGAAAAACTACCAGAGATAAATGCCAGATAACCGCAGTATAAACAAAACTCCGATTATTGCAACTACCAGCCCAAAAATTTTCTCAATCCATTTTCCTGCCTGCACATATTTACTTCCTATCCTCGTGCTTGCGGTGGAGCCAAACATGGTAAGCGGGATTACAGGCACGCCATGCCCGAGTCCGAACACGAACATGAGGAGCCCGCCAGTGAGTACAGAAACATTCTGTGCCATTACGAAGACAAGCACAGGGAAAACCAGTGAGATTGCACACGGTGCCCAGCCAACTGCGAAAAGAATCCCGAGGAAAAATGCTGCTACATAGACCGAGTGCTGTTGAATCTTCGGGTACACCCTGTGCACCCAGCTTTCCTTCCCGCCTTTTCTGGCTTTGAACAATGTGAACTTCAACCTCCCTCTCAGTAAATCTGGAAAAATAGTTCTTATTCCGATGATGAGAAGGAGTACTCCTGCAATTAGAAAGAAGAGCGGTGAGGACTGAATAAAGTAGCCAATGTATGAGATGAGGCATCCAAACACAAAGAACACAAGTGCCATGCCAAGCGTAAACAGCACACCTACCCAGAAGCCAGTGAACAAATTCCTGGTTGTTGCACCAGTTTCCTTCTCCAGTGTTCCCTTTCCCCGCCCGCCCCGCGCACCCGTGTATGAAAGCATTGCAATCAGGAGCACAATCGAGCACGGCGACACGGAGGTGAGCACGCCCAGGACGAACATGCCTCCAAATGTCAGTCCCTGATATGCCTCGCCCTTAAATGTGCCCCACTCACCCTGCTTTATCTTCTCCACATCATCAGCAAGTGATGCAGCACTTCTTACACCATCAACTACACCGTATCCCATGCAGTAGATGTGATACACACCAACAATGTTCAGCGTTCCATCGATGAGCACAATTGCTGGATTTGAAAATGCATTTTTGTATGTGTAAAGTTTCTGGTATTTACCTGCAATCTGAAAGGGCTCAAAATCCTCAATCCAGTGCCATGAAATGTTTAATGCATAGTATTTCCTTGCAATCTCATATCCACTTTCGGAAAAACTGTTCTTTCTCAGATTAAGTGTGACAATTGTGAGGTTTGTAATGTTCCTGGCTGCGAGTTTATCGAGTTCTGAGAGCTGCTCCCGCATATATTTTTCACATTCCAGACAAACTGGCGTTTCCAGCTGAGTTATGTGCAAAAGCGTGACATTTCCCTTCTCGTTGCAAAGCGAGTATGTGGTGTTTTCATGTATGTCCAGTGCCTCAAAACATGGTGCCTTTTCCACAATGCCATTCTCACTGCTTGAGAATATGCCATAAATCGCCACTGCAACAATGAGAAATACGATGAGAAGTGCCAGAAATAATTTTGCTCGCTTCATGTGCATTTCCTGTAGTGTGCAATTGCATCCGCTATCCAGCCATCCAGGATTTGCTCATCCACAATTCCTTCCCATGCATGCCATCCAATTGCGGTGTGATTTTTCGAATCCTTTACATAGGTGACCACAATCAGGAGCGGAATGTAGTGCATCTCGTCGTTGGGGTCGTACACATTGAAGGTTTCTGTAGCATCTGGCTCGCTCACACCTGAAAGTAAATCCATGTAGGTAATGCTGGATGCGTATTTCGAGTAAATCCTGTTACAGATTTCGGTCTGGACTACGCAGGGCTGGCAGTTCTCGCTGTGCGTGAGTATCATCACAGGTTTTGATTGTAATGCTGTCCTCACCTTATACGGATGTATCACTTCCTGCCCGCTCTTTGGATGTGCGGGTGGATATGTTATCCAGAAATCACTGTCTCCAGTACCCACGAGGTGATAAACCTTCTCTGTATCTCCCTGATTCACAGTATTGCTGTCAGGCGTTGTTTTTGTTGAGGAGAGGTAGTATATCCCAGTTGCAACGAGGAGCAGTGAGAGTGCTATGGCTACTGCAATCACCTTTTTGCCACTTGAATAAATTTTACCACAGTGCGGGCATCTCAGTGCCTTCGGCGGTACCAGTTCACCGCAGTAGTAGCATTCAAGATAGCCCTTTCTCCGCAATCTCTCCTGCTTCTGTGCCTTTATCTTTTCCTTCTTCCTTCCCATGTCCAGCACACCCGCTTATTTGAGCAGTTCCTTTATCTCCTCAACGCCCAGCACCCTGCCTTCTGCCACTACATTACCGTCTATTGCAAGTGCGGGCGTCATCATCACGCCGTATTCAACAATCTTTGCAATGTCCTTTACCTCCACCACTTCCGCCTTCAGTTTCATCTCAGCAACTGCCTTCTGCACATTCTCCTTCAATCTTCTGCACTTCACACATCCTGCACCGAGCACCTCTATCTTCATTCCTTCACCACCTTTACATTGCCGTCCTCATTATAATACCTTTTTCTGATCCAGAGAGCGACATTTACCAGTGAAATAAGCACGGGAACTTCCATCAGGGGACCAATCACCGCAGCAAATGCCTGCAGTGAGCCGATACCCCAGACACCAATGGAAACTGCAATTGCGAGTTCAAAATTATTACTTGCTGCAGTGAATGATTGTGTGGTGGCAATTGAGTACCTGAATCTGAGTTTGTATGAGATATAAAATGAAACGAAGAACATTGCCAGGAAATAGAGCACCAGGGGCACTGCCACTCTTGCCACATCCTGCGGACGCTCCACAATGTACAATCCCTTGAATGCAAACATTACCACAATTGTGAAGAGCAAGCCAATGAGGGCGAGCGGGCTGATGCGGGGTACAAATTTGTTCTCATACCATTCCCGGCCATACCTCCTGATGAGGGTAAATCTTGAAACGATGCCTGCAATGAACGGAATGCCCAGAAAGATGAACACGCTCCTTGCAATATCCAGCATTGAAACATTCACATATGCACTCTCACCTCCAATCCAGCCAGAGAGCAGTGTGATGTATAGGTAAGCAAGGAATGAATACATGAAAATCTGGAATATTGAATTGAGTGCAACAAGCACTGCACAGTACTCCGTATCTCCCTTTGCAAGCTGATTCCACACGAGTACCATGGCGATACATCTGGCAAGCCCAACCATGATTATCCCCATTCTGAATTCTGGCAGGTCTGGCAGAAAGACCCATGCAAGGGCAAACATGAGGGCAGGACCTATAAGCCAGTTGAGAGCCAGTGATGTTGCAAACACCTTCTTTGATTCCCTGGCTCGCACGAGATTTCCGAGTTCTTCATATTTTACCTTCGCAAGCGGAGGATACATCATCACGAGCAATCCAATTGCAATCGGGATAGACACCGTGTCAATTCTGTAGGAATCCAGTACATCCGCAACACCTGGAAACGCATAGCCAATTCCCACACCGATGCCCATCGCAATAAATATCCAGAGCGTGAGGAACTTATCAAGCACCGAAAGCCCAGCACCTTTTTCTTCACCATTTACCTTCCTTACTCCCATGCAATCACCCCGCAATTGCTCCAAAAATATATCCTGCAAGTGCAGAGCTAAACACAACCAGCAAGATGTATGCAAGTGTTTTCTTCGTGCCCATAATTCTCTGGAGCACAATCATGCTCGGTAAGCTGATGGAGGGCCCAGCGAGCAGCAGTGCAAGTGCAGGACCCTTTGCCAGCACGCCTGTGGTGTAGCCCAGTGTCGTACCCACGATGGGCACTTCGAGGAGCGTGGGCATGTAAAGCAGGGCACCCACTACGGAACCAAGGAAGCAGGAGGCAATGCTGTTGCTCCCGAGGTACGGGCGGAATGTCTCGGGCGGGAGAAAGTATGCAATGATGCCGACGAAGAATGTGCCCAGGAGCAATATCGGGAATATTTTCTTTGCCAGGTCCCATGTTTCTATGCCCCACTCCCGCAGTTCTGTTTTTGAAAAGTACCGGGTGAGGAAAACGAGGGCAATGAGCAGCACTGCAATAAGTGCAACCCTGTATAAAATTTCAATCTGGGCACCACCAATCACAAGTATGGCAATGAGCACAACAAAAAGCCAGATTTCTTTTCCTCCGTTTTTTCTCTCCTCTACCCTTGCTCTCCTCGCCTTCATTGCACCCTCTACACGGTCTCTGAAAAGCATGGACGTGAGAAAACCGATAACAAGTGCCATTGCGATTGCACCCACTGCCCTTGCAATGCCAATATCATAGCCGAGAATCTGGGCAGTATATACTATTGCCAGTATGTTTATTGCCGGACCTGAAAACAGAAATGTGATTGCAGGGCCAATACCACTGCCCTTCTTGTAGATGCCTGCGAATATCGGGAGAATTGTGCAACTGCACACAGCGAGCACCGTGCCAGAAATAGATGCAACACTAAACGAGATGTGTTTTTTCACATCAGCACCGAAGTACCTGAGGATTGCCTCCTTTTTCACAAATGCAGCAATTGCACCCGCAATGAAGAACGCAGGGATAAGGCAGGTAAGCACATGGGCTGAGAGGTACGCAATGACATTCGTAAGTCCAGACATCAGTGCATCATAAATTATATTACCCATGGCGGTATACCTCGCTATGTTGAAAGTTCCAATACACAAATGATATATATAACTTAGGATTTCAACAAAAATTGAAATGGCGAAAGCATGTGTGCACCGAGAAAAATTACCGAGCAACTAGAGAAAAACGGCGGCATTGAACGGATCACTGCATCGATGCCTGGCGAGCGTGTGCTCAGGGCTGATGCACGGATTTTTTATGCACTTTCAGATGTGCACCGGCTAAAGATAATACTTGCACTTTCAATCCAGCCACTGTGTGTATGCCATCTCAAGCAGATTCTGTGTATCTCAGACCCGAAACTCTCATACCATCTCACAATCCTGAAACGAAACGGGCTGGTGAAATGCAGGGAATCAGGGAACTGGCTGATATACTCACTCACAAATAAGGGAAAGGATGCGGTTGCAGTAATCACGGGGAAGTTCGCCAGAACACATAGCGGGGCAATCAAGGAGGCATCTGGGACAGGCATAAAAGCGAAGACAGGTGGTGAGAATAATGAAAAATGTGAATGATTTTTTTAGAAAGAATTTGTTCAGTTTAGTTTTAATTTCCATTGTTTCAGGATTTCTTCTGGGCTGGCAGTTGCCGCAAATCGCTGCGTTGTTAAAATCATTGATTGTACCAGTTCTCTTTATGATGATTTTTGTGATGATCGTTCCCATGGAATTCAGGAAGTTGATTGCAGTAGGAAAGTACAAAAAAGAGATGGTATGGGGAATGTTTGCCATTTTGATTTTGGCTCCGCTGGTTGCATATTTTCTCAGCTACGCAATTCCGAAAGATTATGAATTTTTGAAAATTGGTCTGATATTGGCTGCAACAATGCCACCTGGCGGTATGATTGTTTCCTGGGCAGGGTTGCTGGATGCGGATGTTGAACTGGCAATGATTTTACAGACAGAAACTTTTATTCTGGCAATTTTAACTATTCCGTTAACGCTGTCGCTGTTACTTTCAGGTTCTGTTCAGTTTTCTCAATCGTTGCTGATTCAAAATATTGTGCTCTACATAGTTTTACCACTGATTGCTGGTTTCATCGTTCAGGTTTTGCTTAAAAAGAAATATTCTAAAGAAAAGATAAAATCCTGGAAACCCACATTGGCAACGATTTCCAGTGTGTGCGCTTTAGTGGTGGTTTTTATCTCCACATCTATAAAGGCAAATGATATTATCAGTCACCCGGAAATGCTACTATGGGGGATACTGCTAGCTGTTGTTTATTATCTGATAATGTTTCTTAGTTCGCTATTCTTCACAGGGCTTTTTATTACTTCGTATGACACTCAAATGCCCATTGTTTACGGCACCACATCAAAGAATCTTTCGATTGGTATTGCCCTGGCGTTATCCGCTTTTTCGGGTTCAGTTGTTCTGGGAGTCGTGTTTTGTTTTATGGTTCAGATGCCCATGCTCAGCTTATTTTATAAATTTATCAGGAAAGAAGAACAGGAATTTGATGAAAAAGTTGAAAAAGAAAAAAGAAAAAGGAATGCGGTTTCCATTGCATTAAGAAAAATCAGAATGGTCGGAAATAATCTCAAGAAATTAAGTTAAAAAGCAGGTTTTGGCATACCTTAACCCAGCGTTCTCGCATAGCACTCCGATGCTTCCAGTGTCTGCCATTACTGTAAATACTGTGTTGCACGAGTCCCCGCTGAGTGTCTGTGCTTTTTTATTACTGGTCCATCCTTCTTCTTAAGATTAAAACAGATAAATAAAATAAAATGGTCGAATAAGCAATTAATACAACAACGCCAATTAATGGATTTATTACATCATATGTTCCCGTCAAAAAGAATCTTATTAGATCAACTGCATAAGTTAAAGGGAAAATGTATGCTAAAGGCTGAATAAAGGAAGGCATTGAGCTAACCGGGAGAAATACTCCGCAAAGAAATATCATAGGAAAACGGAAAAAGTTGGCTAAGGTCATTGCATCAAATATTTCTTTGACATAAACAGACACAAGCGTTCCAAACGCTGAGAATACCAGTGCACCCAGTAATACTGTTAATTCCAGAAAAATGAAATTAGATACTGTAGTTCCTAAGAATATTGCTGAGCCAATCAAAAATATATTGGCGATTAAAAATCCAAAAATAATGCCCCCTAAAACTTTACCAAGCAGGATTGATTGAATAGAAAGTGGCGCAAGTAAAAGTCGTTCAAATGTTTTTGTCCTCCTTTCGAAAACAATTACAATTGCCTCAGCAGAAGTGGAAGCAAAGAGAATAGCCATAGCAATCAGACCGGGGGCTAAATCTTTTATCCCAGATGGATTCCTTAATAGAAATGCCAGCGCCATAACTACAGGGAACATTATGCCCCAGCTTATGTTGGGTGCCTTGAAATAATATGTTTTTAAGTCCTTCCAGGCAATGTAGAATGCCCCCCTGATTTCATTACTGTACATTTTTAATCATGCCTCCTTTTTCTACCAGCATTATCTCTTCCCTTAATCCCGTGATTTCAATAAAGGCCTCTTCCAGATTCTTTGATTTAGTTTGTAACATCAGGTTCTTTGGGGTGTCTACAGTTTTAATTTTACCGTTAACAATTATTGCGATGGTATTGCAAAGATGCTCTGCCTCCTCAATGTAGTGGGTCGTTAAGAAGATAGTAACTCCCATTTTGTTGAGATCCTTTATCATTGTATGCAGAATTCTTACAGATAAAACATCAAGCCCTGTTGTGGGTTCATCCAAAAATAATATTTTGGGATTGTGCATCAGTGCAGTGCATATCACAACCTTCCTTTTCATACCTCTAGAAAGATTGGAAAATTTTACATCCTTTTTGTCCTCAAAGTCGAACCTTTTTAATAATTCATTAATCCTTTCTTCTCGTTCTGGTTTAGGAACTCCGTACAATTGCCCGGCAAACCTCAAATTGTCTGCCACGCTTAATTCATCATAGAGGTTAGAATCTTCTGTGACAACGCCGACAGTTTTTTTAATTTCAACTATCTGCTTCACAATATCTTTTCCATCTATAATCGCAGTCCCACTGCTTGGTTTCAGTAATCCTACCAGAATTTTTATCGTAGATGTTTTGCCTGCTCCATTAGGACCAAGAAAACCAAAAATATCACCTTTTTTGACACTAAAATTAATTTTATCTACTGCCAAAAGCTTGCCATAATATTTAGTTAAATTCTTAACTTCAACGATATTCTTTTCTTTATCATAATGCATCTTAACGGGCTTCTCTGATGAAAAGGCGACTGATTGATTAAGTTCATAAGTTTTCATTTTTCCCCTCTTTGAAATGCTTATAATAGAATTCTTCCAGTTTATCCATCATCTTCTTTCTTTCGATAATCATTTCAAGCCACTCCTTCAGGTAAGATTCTCCTTTATTTGTTATCGTATATTCCCTGCAGGCAGGTCCAGATTTGCACTCTTTCCAATCCGATTTTAACAGTCCTTCTTCTTCCATCCTTCTTAATGTAGTGTACATAGTTCCCGACTTAATTTTGTGCCTTCCCTGGCTGAGTTCTTCTATGGATTTGATTAACTCGTAACCATAAGTAGGCTTTTCACAAATCACCACGAGTATCAAAAATTGCAGCCATCTTCTTTCAGGGTATCCGCATTCCTTGTGGCATTTCATATGGTTTTTACACATTGTCCATATATAACAATGTTACATATTTAAACTTTACGTGTAACGCAGTTGGTGTGTAGAACCTTTGAACTGCCATAACGCCGTCGATACTCCGCAATCGTAATCTGAATTTCTTTCACATGCGCTACCTCCGGTGGTTGTAATTAGCATATCTAAATTTTCATTTCTGTTCAGCTGTTCTCGTGTTCTCCTGTGACTTCGACGGGATTTCGTTCGACACGGACATATGCTCCCGGGGTTTTTCGTGTTCTGTACCTGCATGGAGTTCCATCAGCCATTTCTGGAACATGCTTTTTGTCGCAGTGGGCTTTGGTGCTGGTGGGAACAAAAGCACCTTGAGAGATAAAAGAGACCGTATCAGCACTATAAACCACATGACTGCGAGCATGACAAGCAGCCCGACACCGTACCAGTAGACCGCATCACTTTGAAAGAAGGTGCTAATGACGAAGGTACTGATTGTATAAACGGCGAAGGGGAATATGTACGCCCACCAGCTCATCGAGAATGGCACACCCTCTTTCCAGTACCTGATCGTTAAAACGACGGTCTGGAGGAATGCCCAGAATCCGAAGCCCCAGAGAATTGCACCGAACACCTTCAGCGTACCTGTTTCAGTCAGCATGCCCAGACTTTGCAAAGCGTCGGCGATGTTAAAGAGACCAACTACACCTATACCTATAGGTCCCAGAATAATCCAGAATGTAGGTGATACCTGAGGATGAGGTAGCTTGTGGTTAATAAAACGATGAAAGACCACGCTACCGACAAAGAGGAACAGCATGAAACCAATCCCGTAGAAAATGATGTCAACAATCGTGATAATTTTGGCGGTAGCATAGGCAGAACTCAGGTAGTGCGCCGCAATAGGGGTGCCCAAAATCGGCACCACAATATCTGCTACCGGGGTAATAAACCACGAAAAATTTATGTGATCTGGAGATAGTGCTTCACGGGTATATGCGTAGTACAAAATCGCAATGGTAAAAAAAAAGATCAGTGGGGCGCCACAGATGAAAAGAACCAATCCTGCGAGATGGATAAATGCCTGGGTAAACATCTTCGGGCCTATGAGATATAGATTTGATCCGAGAACCACCATGCCCACAGGCATGGTGACGAAAAAGTTTCCCAGCAGAGGGTTCTTCATATCTTCGACCAGTATATCACGATGCCAGATCCACCGTGCAACCCAAGGAAAAATAAGAATTACAAACAGAGCGATGTTGAACAATACTAATGCCTGAGCGACTTTCTCGAAGAATGGAATTTTTCCCAAAAAAAGATACACTGCGTTGGCTAGACCTCCAGTACCCATGACTGTTGCATACCATGCGGGATGAAAATTCCTTACCATCTGATTTATTTTGTCTTTCATTGTCATAGGATACCGCAAACGCCCACATGGAACAATTATATATACTTTACCATTTCAAAAAATGTTGAAATCATCTGGCATACTTGTCTGCGACTCTGGTTGATAATACACGGCTCCTCAGGTTGCAAACGATATGTATATATATCAGATTATATTGGATTGTCATCGCAGAGACGGTAATAAAAAATCTGGTGGTGATATTATGAACATATTGCAGGTAAAAGAACGGGCGAAAATGCTTAAAGAAAAAACAGGCATGTCTACATATCCAGTTGGCGTTAAGTTCATTTTTCAGGGAGACAGTACAATCGTCGAGGAGGCAAGTAAATTAACAGGATACAGATACTGCCAGGCACTTATGGAGGCAAGACATGGCAAACATGTGATTCTTGATAAAGATGGCATAGCATGCCCGGCAGCTGCGGCAGCATTCGGGTTCAAACCGCTTCCGGAGGGTTTGAAAAATGGAAAAGGTTTGATCGGTTTTGGAATAACCAAACATGAAGAAACAGGACAGAGGATGTTCAGGGACATGGAATCGATTGAACCTGGCAAACTGAAATCACTCTATCTTTTTCCGCTGGAGACCGCTATTATCGAACCCGACATCGTAGTTATTGAAGACCTGGTCGAAAGATTGATGTGGGTTGTGCTCGCCTATTTGAATGTAAAAGGTGGTCAGCGTGTGACGAGTTCTACCGCAGTATTGCAGGCCACCTGCGTGGATGCAACAATCATACCATACAAACAAAAAAAGATAAATTTGAGTTTCGGATGTTACGGATGCCGAAATGCAACAGATATTGAACCTGGTGAAACTGTCATTGGCATTCCATTCTCCGATTTTGAAGATATTACAGGATATATAGAATATCTCTCATTAAAGGCAATGCCCAATTCAAGAAGCAAGTCTGCATATATAACGCTCAAGAATAAAACTGCGGAAAAAATAGAAAAAGAAGATATATTTCAAACAAATCAAAACAGAGATACTAACTGAGATATGAATTCACCAGAAAAATGTGCATAACCGAAGAGAATAAGTCAACTGGGGATACCATCCTTACTGCTTTTCCAGTATGGCTTTTACAATCAATTCCCTGGCTTTTTTTACATCGTCTTCTGAGATGTAGTCCATG
>Ga0272448_1006196_pt1 | contig 12981 bp, 6 predicted proteins | sample YNPCB0191_FD_202220 | JGI IMG/M metagenome (GOLD analysis project Ga0272448, IMG submission 202220) | Hot spring sediment microbial communities from Yellowstone National Park, WY, United States - YNP-CB-019-1 | ecosystem: Environmental > Aquatic > Thermal springs > Hot (42-90C) > Sediment...
CATGGCAAATGTATAGCATCCGGGAAGGATCGCAAGCCCTTTTCCCCGGGGAAACTGGATGGGATCGCTCCACTCGCGAAGGGTGATCTCCGACTCGATAACCGGTTGTCTGAAGAATGTGTTTGTGTCGAACCATCGGGTCAGTGCTCCGATCTTCACCCCGGTGCACGATTCTGAGACATTTCGCAGGATGTCCTGCCATCCCAGGCGCCCATCAGAAATCATGGAGATCCCGAGGGTTTCCTGATGGGAGATGAAAGATCTCACATCGGTTTCTCTTGCAAGTTCGAGGTCATGCCTGGAGGCAGTTCCCCGGTCATACATCCTTGAAACACGGATATGCTCTTCTGATCTCGGGTGGATCCCGGAGATCCGGGTTGTGACTTCTACACTTGAGGGCATGCGCATACCGAGATGATAACGATATTTAACCATTTGTGAACGGATTACAACAAAATCATGACCGGCGAGTCTTCCGTGTTTGGATTCTTCGCAGGATCACCGGGATCGTCCCGGATACCATCATTACAACGAGTATCACACCCCCCGGGGTAAACTCCGGTATCCCGAGACGCCAGATCCAGAGTGAACCGTGGTAGATACTTCCATCAAGGTAAAACCCGGTGAGGGTCATCTCGAATGTACCATCATCGTCAAGATCACACACCACGACTCGATATGCCCATGTCGTCGAGACATTGTACCACACCCTTTCATACATGAGGGTTAGCCCCGGGTATCGCCAGATCTCAAGGAATGCACTGGCAGGGGTTGTCAGAACCTGTCCTGTAACGATGATCTCCATGTCTCCATTCCGATCCGGATCACCCACAGAGACATCATACCCCTTCGTATCCGTTGAACTGACCTGCCACCCGACATAATTCTCCAGATATGTAGACCCTCCGAAACGATATACGGTCTGGATCAGCCCGTACTGCGCAGAACCGATCTTATAGTATCCTGTTACGATAATCTCAACAACACCATCCGAATCCACATCACCTGATGTCACACCTTCGAGCCTTGTATCGGTGCCATCACCCCGGGTTACCCAGAACTGGAACTCAAGCCCGTAGGCAACACCGGTCCATCCAATACACCGTACATATCCACTCCATGTACCATAACTTGAGGAGTAGTTATACCCTGCGGCAAGGATCTCATCTCTCCCGTCGGCATCCACATCGTTCACTTCCAGACCCCAGTAAAAGGTGTGTCCGGATGATGTAGTGTTCTCAATAAACTCACGATGGAAGGATATACCATCCCATGTCACGATACTGATCTGACCCTCATAATAGGGTGACCTCGTTACATACCCGGATGTGATGATCTCCCTTCTCCCGTCGTTATCCACATCGGATACCTCCACATCCTCAACATATGTGTTTACTCCGGATTCCACAGCGAACCATGTATAGTTCCCCTCAAACCTTACATTGTCCCCTGCGTTTCCGCTCCAGTTCAATACTGTGATGAATCCTCCCCACCTGGATCCGCTATAGTTCCGTCCTGATACAACGATCTCAACCACTCCATCGCTATCCACATCAGCAAGCGCTACATCTGTTGCCCATGTATGCCCCGTGAGGAACCATGTCAGAGAGTTCTCCTCAGAGAGTATCCTCCCGTCCCAGGATACGATCCTGAGATATGCTTTGTACGGTGAACTCCCGCTATCGTATCCCACCTCGACGACCTCTTTCACCCCGTCATGGTCGATATCACCAATATCCACGCCATATATCCGGACAGACCCGGATGATGTGTGACTATCTTTTTCTAGGACCAGTTCCGATATAGGCGGCCAGACAATATTCCAGTTCATGATCCTTACCTCACCGGAGACTTCTGACCCTATAGATATCCCTGCCGTGATAATCTCAGGCACACCATCCCTATCCACATCGGATGCTATCACCCCGTGACCCCGGGAGACAGCGTTCGTCACCCATGTATACTGGGTCTCACCGGGATATCCGCCTGATGCGGTATCGTTCATCACGGTAACGAATGCATGCCCATCAGTTACATTCCCTGTAAAGATCATCTCCCACCGGCCATCGCGGTCGATATCCCCTGCTGTGAGATCCCATACCCGTCCTGTAAGCCCCCAGGAAAGGATAAGATCATTGAGTTCCATTGTGCCAAACCCTCCGTTGTGGTATTCATATGAGTGTACAGCGGGGTGATCCGCTCCACTCATGAAGAAATACTCTGCAATGATGACCTCGGTTGCACCGTCATGGTCGATATCATCTGCCGTCAGGGATGTTACCTCATCTCCAGAGGAGACCCTTGATGACTCAACCCAGGGGGTAAGTGAGAGTATCCATGTGTCATCTTTGGAACTACCTGAAGAGAACCCTCCAAACAGGATATACCTGTTTTCAAGTTGCGCATATACCATCCCGGGTGATGTCCTTGCGCCCGGTGCCGTCTTCGGAGAGAGTTGACGCCATGTCTGCATGACCGGGTCGAACTCCCAGGTATCATCTCTATAGTTGACCGCATCGGGCGACCCCCCGAAGAGTATACACCTCTGGCTCAGCGAGTCATACCTCATTGCATGGATAAGCCGGGGACCGGGTGACACCGGCGGGGAAAGCATTATCCAGCCGTCGGGGTATGTGTATCTCCAGGTATCAGAGTAATAAGTACCCCCTCCATTCCATCCTCCATAGAGTAATGCCTCATTCCCGCCGGGCAGGGGCGCCATCGCATGATACCCTCTGATACTTGGACCATCGGGGAGTTGTGTCCATGTATTGGTGTTTGGATCGTACTCCCAGACATCCTTATAATAGGTTACATTGGAGCCGCCAAAGAGGATCACCCGATCCACACCCTCAAGATAGACCATTCCGTACTGAATCCCTGATCTTCCCGGAGGGTGAACTGAAGTAGTTACCACCTTCCATGTGTTGGTCTCGACATCGTAGAGCCAGGTATCCCATTTATATCCTGATGATCCCGCCCCGCCAAACAGCAGGATCTTATCATGTTTTGTCATATAGACCATCCCTCCGCCACCCCTTGCTGACGGAGATACTGCAGGGAAGACCTGTCGCCATGTGTTATTACTCGGATAGAAGAGCCATGTATCACCGAGATACCCGGAGGACTGTCTACCCCCGAAAAGGACTACCACATCACTCTGGGAATCGTATGCCATCTGCGGGTAATCCCTTGGTGCCGGACGGGTCGGCTGCGTAACCTCTACCCAGGATAGCGTGACCCTTTCAGTTGCCCGTGCAATTCCTTCATAATCGGAATTGATAAACCTGTGATACCATGTATCATCAAGACTCCCCGAGGAGTTATATCCGCCAAAGATGTAGACCCTCCACCTGTCTGTGACATAGGCAGATGCGCCGACCCACCGTGCACCCGGCAGGAACCCTCCTGTGATGTTTGTCCATCGATTCTGTGACAGGTCATACACCCAGAGGTTGTTATAAAATGCGCCGATTCCACCCCCGCCGCCAAACAGAATTACCTTTTTGGTTATCCCGTCGTAATGCATTGCCGGGTTTGACCGTGCTTCCGGAGGCGAGGCAGGGTTTCTGTTCGTCCAGTTGTTAGTATCATGGTCATATATCCATGTATCCCCCGAGGGACCGGGTAACCCGCCAAACACCACGACCTTGTTGCTTACACTGTCAAACGCCATACCAAAACTGTACCTTGGAGAGGGGCGCACCGAGGGAAAGAGGTTACGCCACACCTTTGTATGGGGATTGTATTCCCATGTTTCATCCACCGATACGGCGGCAATCCCTCCAAACATGATGACACGATCCGCCACCGAGTCATAGACCATTCGATGTGCCCTTCGTGCAGGGGGTGTGCCCGAGGAGATCAGCGTCCACTTATGTGTTATTGTATTGTATGACCAGGTCTCATCGGAGTTTACTCCGTTACTTGTTGTCCCGCCGTACAGGAGAACCTCTCCCGTACTTCCGATATAGACCATATCATGCATGTACCTCGGGGAGGGTGCACCCGGCGCACCATCCATCGTGGTCTGCACCCATACACCGGTGTTGATGTCATACTCCCAGGTATCATTCCTCCGGATCCCGTTTTCACTCCCGCCAAACAGTACAATCTTTTTCTCCATGAAATCGTATGCCATTGCACTCCAGTACCTTGCGCCGGGGTGTGCACCCGCGCCAGGGGAAACACTCGTCCAGTTGCTGGTGAACAGGGATCTTGACCCACCGGTAAACACCTCGGGCATACCATCACTATCCGCATCAGAGACAGCAAGGTCATAAGACCATGTAACAGGATACGCAGAATCGAGCCATGTGTGGGTCAGGGGTATCAGGTGTCCACCCTGCACCTTGAACATCATTGCCTCACCGATCAGTGCACCTTTACTTGAAGATAGGTATGACCCTGTTGTGATAACCTCAACTCCCCCGTCATTGTCAGCATCCGCCAGAGAGACTGCGTTGACCCATGTCTTCATTCCGTGGTTCCATGTCGCATACGCTTCCAGTTCATACCCTGGATCAGGCGTGGCATCGCTCCAGTTGAGCACATACACACCGCCATCATCCCCCATGTTCCCTGCGCAGACGATCTCGATCTCCCCATCGGTATCCACATCACCGATCGCTGCATCCATGATCATAGAATCCATCCCGGTGGAATATAGCACAGTCGACCCCGCAGGATAGGTATATGCGACCCCGTCCCACCGGGCGACCCGCAGTATCGCATATTGAGGTATCGTATCTATCCACCCGACCGTGAGGATCTCCTCTCTTCCGTCATGGTTCAGGTCTCCGCTCTTTACCCTCGACAATGTTACATTGGATAAGTCAAGGCGTGCCCACCTGTTATCATCATACCGGTATGCCCACATCTCATCGTTGTATGTCCCGCTAAACCCGCCATATATAATCGCAGTCCTGGTGTAGGATGACCACTCCATCGAGAAATCCCTTCTCGGCATGGGAGAACGGGGCGGTGTCCTGTTCACCCACCCCCGGGATGCTACATCATAGACCCACAGGTCTCCAAAATAGGAGACACTGCTGTTCCGTCCTCCGAACAGGATGTGCTTATTTAGAGATGAGTCATAGGCTACCCTGTGTTGACTCCGTGCCGGGGGCGAGGGTGTCACAAGATTAAGGGACATGTTCGTCCAGGCATTCGAATGAGAATCGTATTTCCAGACATCATTTCTATATATCACTCCGCCATACCCGCCAAATACGAAACTCGCCCCTTCCTTCACATCATAACTCATTGCATGTAAGATCCTTGCCGGGGGCGGATTCGACGGGTTGAGGTTCGTCCATGTCTTGGTTGAGAGGTCGAATGACCATGTATCCTGTTTCTGTCCGCTCAAGTATCCGCCAAAGAGTATGATCCTGTCCGCCCTGACATCATATACCATCGCATGTTCATACCTTGCGCCAGGGTTTCCTGATGTGCTCTTGAAGGACCATATGTTCGAGTCTATGCTGTATGTCCATGTATCCTGAATGCCACCCCCAGTATTCCACCCACCATATAACACGAATACATTCATGCTCCTGTAGTACGCCATGGCACCCCAGACCCTTCCGGAGGGTCGGGTCAGAGGGTTCATGTTTCTCCATTGGTTATGCTCGGGGAAATACACCCATGTCTCATCACTGTATCCGCTGGCTGTTCTCCCACCGAAGAGGACGATCCTTCCCGTATCATCGACAGCACTCATCGCACCATACCTCGGTGAGGGCTTCTCCGGCATGGAAAAGGTGTCTGTCTGATCCTTCTCGGTTATCATCGTGTTCGCATCTGCGGGCTCCACCCCGGTATTCATTAACCATGCGGATGTGAGATCCGTCTCACCGCTCCAGTCTGTCATCTCAAAATAGAGTGACCACGACCCTAGTCTCAGTGTGCTGTTCGGCACCGTAAGCTCGATCTCCCCTGCATGAACGGCTATAGGGAAATCTGTAAGCAGGGTTCGCCATCCCCCATCGTATTCTTTCACGACCTTGCTGGTGATAACCCCGTCCTTCCCCCGGACTTCAATGATCCGGTCAACCCAGATACCGTTTCTGAACTCACCGGTGGTATCATTCTTATTCGAATCAATATTTATCCGGAGGATATCCTCTCCGCTCACCCGCGGAAGGATCACGGGTCCACCTCCACCCCCGCCACCGGAAGGTCTCCCGCCCGCACGATACGGGATCACACCACCCATCATATTCCCCCGAACAGAAACATAGAACCCCATACCCTCGGGGACTGAGGATGAGGTCTTCCCCGTGGTGATATCGATACTCTCAGGGACCTGGTCATGAGCATCCGGATATTCCTTATCGATGATTGCAGGGTTGCTCCACTCCCCCATAGCACCGTCTACCAGAACCTCCGCGGGCAAACCCTTTGCATACCCGCGGAAATCGTCCCCGGTAATCGTGGGGTACCCGTCTGAAACCACCTCAGAAACCGAGGCATGAACATAAGTACCTGCACCGATCGAGGTCACATCGATCTCCACACCCCGGGTTACACTCCTTCCCGCATCCAGATGAAAAGAAGGTATCTGCGTGACCGCACCGTTTGAGGAGACCTTTATCTCCTCCACATCTACACCCTTTCCGAACGCACTGCACCTCAGGGTAAGCACATTCTCCTTTCCGGAAACGGTGGATCGATTGCTCGGTGACTGCTCAACAAGGAGCGCACCCTTTCCCTCCATCCCGGGGATCACCTTTCCCGCATCATTCGCAGTTGATGAACGGTATACCACGGACCACATTGCCTGCGAGTCTTTGATCCCGTCATTCGTGATCCCGACCTCGATGTTTCCATCGGAGTTTGCAGCAGATGTCGAACTCGCAAACTCAAATGCAGACCAGTTTCTCCTGTCCGTCCCGCCGGAATACCTCAGGATTGATGCACTTTTTACGCTTCCGTCCCATCCAGTTATTAAGATCAGTGTGTCAACCCCGAGGTTTTTCATTGCATACCCGGTATCCGATCTTCCGTCTGCATCAATCATAATAAGGAGACTTGCCGTAGTGTTCCCCGAAGGGAACGGGTTTGACCCCATCCCGATAAGGAAATACCTTGACACCCCATCCGCCTGTGTTGCATACTTCACTATATCAGCCCCTGCCGGGATAGTTATGTCCCTTCCTTCATCATATACTATGGCAGAGCCCCAGTCACCGGTCTCCCCATCAATTACCACACCATGAGATGCCGGTGAGAAGATCATCAGTACACCCATTACCGACAGACTCAGAAGACAGATCACAAGCACCGCCGCAAATACCCTCTGCCTTCTTTTTCCCGGGTAGAGCGGATACTTTTTTTCTCCGGGGCGCCTCCTGCCATTGACAAACCCTGCCCTCTTTTTCCCGTTCATCTCGCTTACCCTGGGATGAACACGGGGGATCTCAGGGATTTCCATCGGTCGCCTCTCACCCTTAACCTCAGGTTTAACTTCAACCTTTGAGACCTCAACCTTTTCCTCAGAAACAGGAGAGACCTTTTCCTCCTTCTGCGTGATCACTTCAGGCTTTCTAACAGGCCCAGCACCCTCACTTACCTCGGGTGGTCTCTCCTTTTCAGAGACGGGTTCTTCCGGTTTTTCGTGAATTACATGGATACCTTTCTCCTTCGTAAGCCCCAGCGGGTAATACTCACTCTCAAAATATGTCCCCTCCATCGAGAGGATTGCCACCCTTCTTTCGATCTTTGACCCGATACGCTCACGCTCGATATCAATCACGCCATCAAAGATCTGGTGAAGTGATGCTACCTCTTCCTTCTCATGTGTTCCCCGATCGAGAAGGAACAGACTTGTTACCCCGTACTTCCGGAGTTTTGCTCTTAAAGTCTGGGCAAACTTGTAAACCGGGTCGAACTTCAGTACCGTGATCGCAGGAGAAAGAACATCGATCACCGCACAGACCTTTCTCCCCCTATCCGAAAGGAGACGCAGCCCTTTTGTAAGTGCGATCTCAAGGTTTGTCAGCCCCTTTGAACACCGGTATACTGCGCCACGCTCTTCTATACCCATGATTCTCTCGTTCCTGTGCGAGTACCAGTCGATGATGATAACCCTTCCATCGTCCTCATATTTTTGTATCTCCACCCCGAAACCCTTTACCTTTTCGCGGAACTCATCCGGTGATGTTGATGACAGGGTCACAATCACGGATTCATCATCTTTCAGCCTATTAGCAATAAACTCCATCCAGAATGTGTCCCGCTCAACCCCGGGTGGCCCCTGAAGGAGTACAGCATTACCACGGGGAATACCACCTTCAATCAGTGCATCGAACCCGGGAACACCAAGCGGAACACGCTTTGTCTTTGATGTCTCTTCCTTTTTTTCCTGCGGTTTATTTTCACCATCACCCTCACCGGGTTTTTCAGAGTCTGGTTCTTGAGGGGTCTGTTTTTGAGATGCATCTCCCGGCTTTTTTATAGGAATCTCGGGCAGGTAGGGGATCTCCTCTTCAGGTTCACCAGGAACTCTGAACTCATCGACCCGGCCGGAATCATCAAACCTGTCCTTCAGCATCATGAACTGGGACTCCGGAATGCTTCTCGGATTGATCGACACAATCGTGGTAATCCCTCTTCCGCTAGCCTTATCCAGGATCTGCTTGATAAACTTCAGAACCTCGTCAAACCCGTTGATCTGAATCAAGAACTCCAGCCCCTCAAGAAAGATTATCCCCCTCTCATGTGAGGAGATGAACCCCAGGATCTCCTTACTCATCTCGAACTTCATGCGGCCGGGCGCTACACTTTTAATCTCCTTTGAGGGCTCCTCGGTGATCCAGATCGTGTCCACACCTTCAAGTCTGTAATCCTCTCTCAACTTATTCGGGTGAACCGATGTCAGGAGAAGGACCGGACCTTCATCCTTTGCTACCTTCCTGAGAAACCTTATTGCCTCATGAACACCTTCACATGAGATACAGTAATTCCTCCTCGGCTTGAAGATCTTTTTCTTTTCTCCGGTCATTGTTTCTCACCTTCTATACCTCAACCTCTGATGCAACTTCAATCCCTGATGATGTGATAAGAAACGGGTGCGTCCCCGTATCATGCTTTACAAACCTCATCTTTAAAACAGTTATCGTCCTGCGATACTCCCCCTCCTTCTTATCCAGACCGAGAACGATAAACGAGTCCCCGATGAAGGATTCTATCCCGTACTTCGTATAGACACCATCCCGTGATGTCGCCTCCGATATCAGAACCGTGGTTATACCCCGGTGCTTGAGGAACCGCGTGAACCTGAAGGTCTCCTGCCGGAAATCCTCCTCCGATCTATAGTAGATTGATACCGCGGTCAGGGAGTCGATAACCAGTCGATCAATCTTTATCTGGGAAAGAAATTTCCCTATAAACGCCTGGAGTGTCTTGAACCCGACAAGTTCGTGTTTGATATCATCCTCTGCAGTGACATTCTCCCTCATCATTCCTCCAAGATCAATGAGAAACATTCGTCCCTCCTTTTCCAGCCCTTCAATATCCATTCCGTAGTTTCTCGCTGCCTGGATCAGGTTCTCCCTGCTCTCCTCCACACTGATATATACTCCAACATCACCCATCCTCGCCCCGTTGTAAATGAATTGAAGTCCAAACAGACTCTTTGCACTCCCGGCAGGTCCGTTCAGGATATTAATACTCCCTCTGGGGAAACCTCCTCCAATCAGTTCATCAAACCCGGATATACCCGTAACCACTCTTGGTATCTCCATTAAATCACCTCCTTATAACCTCCTGAAGATATGTATCTATTCCTTTAAAGGCACGAACATTTCCATCCCATGCCTCCAGCTGCGCCCTGTAATCTGTTTCGACACGCTGGATTACACGACGCAGGGTCAGTGATAAATCCGCAGGGACCCGCCCCCCATACATCGCTGCAATGTAAACGAACTCTCCCCTCTCTATAAGAAACCTGTTCTCACCGAACTCCAGGGATCGCAGCAGTCCCCCCTGATCGTCCTTAAACGAATCGCGAACAAAACTCTGAATCGCAACAAGCATGCTGCTCAGGATCTCATCATCCATCTCGGGTCTTATCCTCCGGGTGGCATGAGAGATCAGCCTTCCATCCCGATAGATTAAGAACAACTCTTCAAGAACACCTTCGGCACTCTCTTTTGATACCGGGGTCATCTCACTCTTCAGAAGGGCAAGGCTCTCCTGGGAGATCGCCAGCGGGTTCACCGAAACAAGAAAAACCGAGCCCGTAAGTGAGGCATGGTCTGACACCTCTGCAAGCATACGCATGATCGCTCTGAACTCATGATAGGTCATAAGATATTCAATACCATCAAGAAATGCGACCCCGCATCCTCGATTCTTTTCAAAGAAATCCCGGATCCGGGATGCAAGGCTGTCCAGATCCAGAGGGGATATCGCATTGGTTGACTCTGCCCGGGAAAGCCAGTATGCCTCCCTGCATTTCAATCCATACCTGGAGATAACCTTTTCCGGCATCTTTCTCAGAATCATCATGAGGGTACTTTTCTTTTCAAGGGATGCAAGGATCTGATAGGGGTATGCCTCCTCCTCCTCAGTAATCAGATAGACCTCTCCCGGTGACACCCAGGATACATCCACCTCCCGCCTTCTGATCTCAACCTCACCTGCCATCTTTCGTATCCGTTCGGAGATCTCTTTTGCCATCTCCTCGCCGAGCAACAGCGATAATGATGTATAAAGATGGTCGGCAAAGACCGGCAATTCCCTCTCCGTAATCGCATCAAGCTGAATCCCTGCTCTCCTGCTCTGAGTCTCAAGCAGGAATTTACTATTCTTCTCCAGAGGTGTGGACTCCAGTAGGCTGAGGATCTGCTGCGAGAGTGTGTTCATCATCTCACCTCATCAGAGGCTCTCTGAGTTCAGCGATAATCTTCAATGACTCACTGTCCTGAAACTCCTTAGACACATTCAGGAGGATCCCATCCGTAACCTTCTCTCCGAGCCACCCGGAAAGTCGCTCCACAAACCTTACCAGAGATTGATGAGGGTTTGTACGATCAAAATCCCCCTCCTTCATCCCGGTCATAGTCTCAAGGAATACCCTTCCCACGCTCTCAGATACAATGGTGTGGATATACCTGTATATCTTCTCTGACCTTTCAGGATCCCAGTTGTCGCCCATCAACTCCACAATAAGATGTACCTATATAAACAATATGTCGTTTGGGGAGTAACTCCAGCGGAGAGATCCCGGCCCCCGATCCACTATCCCGAAAGGTTGACAGGAAAGTCCCAGGGGAGTCCAGAATAAGATCAGAATTCCTGGCGGGATTCATGCATCCCCGTGCATGAAATTAAATAAATACTGGGTTTTCATATCTCCCTTCCCTGCAGACGATGATGATCATATGGCCATAAACTCGCAGACCGCAGGTCTACCTACTGGAGGTATTCGCACGGGAAAACTTGCGCGAAGACGGGCATTAGTGACCGGTGGAGCGGGAGGAATCGGGTCTGCAATATGTCGTGCGCTTGCAAATGAGGGGGCAGTGGTCGCGATCCATTATAATAGTAACGAAGAGGGCGCAAAAAAACTCCTCGACGAGATACTCAATACAGGGGCAGAGGCAATGCTCGTCAGGGGAGATATATCCCTGTTTGATGATGTCCTGATCATGAAGGAAGAGATCGATGATGCCATCGGCGGGATTGAAATCCTGGTGAATAATGCAGGGATCAACCGGGATAATTTCTTTATCAAGATGGAGCCAATCCAGTGGATTGAGGTAATGGATGTAAACCTCAACGGGATGTTCAACTGTACAAAGATTTTTATTGAGGAGATCACGCGATCGAAATCCGGGCGGATAATAAACATATCCTCCATTGTAGGCGAGATGGGAAATATCGGACAGACAAACTATGCCACAGCAAAGGCAGGGATCATCGGGTTCACCAAGGCACTCGCAAGAGAACTTGCAGGCACAGGCGTAACTGTAAACGCGATTGCACCCGGGTTCATCGATACCCCGATGGTTCAGCGAATCCCGGATAAGGTCAAAGAGCGAGTTCTTGCCCAGATACCCCTGCGCAGGTTCGGAAGACCGGAAGAAGTTGCCGCCGGCGTAATATACCTCTGCAGCGATGAAGCGGCTTATATCACAGGACAGGTCTTGAACATCAATGGCGGGATGTACATCTGATGGCGAGATTTCTGCAGACATCTTTATATGATAAGTTATTATTCCTAACTTCATGGTGAAAGGTGGTGCAGCGCGCGTAAACGACCCTGTCGAGGCAAAGGCTGATGTGCACGGTGGGGCATGCTGTCCCCATCAGGTAAAGGGGTTCATTACCACCGGGTCGAAAGATGTGTTCATCAATGGGCAGCCTGCTGCCCGGGTCGGGGATACCGGAATGCACACTGCCTGCTGCGGACCAAACATTTTTGTGATTGCAAAGGGGTCAGAAACCGTGTTCATAAACGACAAGAAGGCTGCACGTGCCCGGGATCCTACATTACACTGCGGAGGGTCATCCGGCGAGATTACACAGGGCTCAAATGATGTAATCATCGACAGCGAAAACGCAGGATGATCATACGCAGTCTGCCATCTTATCGATCCAGCCCCTCGTGAGGGCACTGACATACGGTAATTCGTACGGAGCTGACAACGCCGGGGGCGAGACGAATCCCTCCCCCGCCGAACCGCGGAGGGGGCTTTGCCCCCTCCCCCAGTCAGCGTGTAATTCGCTTCGCTCATTACACTTTGTCTCGAACTGCTGACGCATTTCGAGATCATGGGTTTTCCTGACCCTCCCCCGATACCAGTGCTATGCCCGTCGCATTGCTTCGGGCACCGCACTGGTAAGTTCTGTTTTTCCAGAAGAGTTTAGGAAGGGGGCTTTACCCCTTCCCAGATTGGTATGTGAAGGACTACGGGAATTCACTGTTACATGCGGGGACGACAATTTTTGGGGGAGAGAAGAATCTCTCCCCCA
>Ga0272448_1006198_pt1 | contig 12979 bp, 12 predicted proteins | sample YNPCB0191_FD_202220 | JGI IMG/M metagenome (GOLD analysis project Ga0272448, IMG submission 202220) | Hot spring sediment microbial communities from Yellowstone National Park, WY, United States - YNP-CB-019-1 | ecosystem: Environmental > Aquatic > Thermal springs > Hot (42-90C) > Sediment...
AGCGCTTAAGTTTTAATGATTCTTTATAAGACCAGGCGGGAATCTTCTCGTAATTAACTAAGGATTCTAAGTACCTTATTGCTTCTAGGTAGGTCATGCTTCAGGTGCCAGGTGTTTGGTCATAGGCGTTAGGTGACATATACTGTTTAACCCTATCACCTAACGCCTATCACCTATAACCTAATGCTTGAAGTGCCTTATGCCGGTAAATACCATAGAAATTTTATATTTGTCACAAACCTTGATTACCGCTTCGTCGGCAATTGAACCGCCGGGCTGAATTATAGCCTTAACGCCTGCGCGTATTGCCTCTATAACAGCGTCTTCTTTCGGAAAGAAGGCATCTGAGGCTAAGCAAGAATTTTTGCTTAGTTTCCCTGATTTTCTTCTGGCAATAATTACTGAATCCACGCGAGACATCTGGCCTGCGCCGATACCCACAGTCCTGGTGCCCTTAGCCAAAACAATTGCATTTGATTTAACATGCTTGGCGACCTTCCAGGCAAAAATCAGGGAGTCTAATTGTTGTTGTGTGGGTTTCTTCTTAGTAACTACTTTGAGTGTTTCTTTATTTAAGGTTAGCGCGTCTTCATCCTGCAATAGGACTCCGCCATTTACTTTTTTAATATCAACTGTAAAATCTCCCTTAAGCATATCCGGCAATTCCAGCAGGCGCAGGTTTTTCTTTTCTCTTAATAGCCCGACTGCATCCTGGCTAAAGCCCGGGCAAATTATACATTCCAGAAAACCGCTTTTGGCAATCAGCCTTGCTAAGGTTAAATCGATTTCCCTGTTGATACTTAAAATTCCTCCGAATGCCGAAAGCCTATCGCAGTTAAAGGCATCCTTATATGCCTTAAGCAAATCCTTATTGCTTGCCACACCGCAAGGATTATTGTGTTTTATAAATACAACTGCCGGTGAGTCAAATTCCCTTACTATATTGACCGCTGCATTTAAATCCAGGATGTTATTGAATGACAATTCCTTGCCTGATAATTGCCTCATTGCGCTAAGCCCTTTATATCCCTCGGCGTCTCTATAAAAAGCACCTTTTTGATGCGGATTTTCTCCGTAACGTAAATCCTGAACTTTGATAAAGTTTAAATTCAGTTTCTCTGGAAATCCCTCTTGCGCCTTTTTCTTATCAACTTTAAGTATATGCTCATTAAGATAATGATATATAAGGCCGTCATAAGAAGAGGTAACCTTAAAAACCTCTACGCCCAATTCCTTTAGGGTATTATCGGATAAGACATTCCCATTTTCCTTAAGTTCTTTTAAAACGCCTTCGTAATAAACTGGATTAGAAACCACAGCCACTGACATATGATTCTTTGCTGCTGAGCGCAACATACTTGGTCCGCCAATATCAATATTTTCAATAACTTCTTCTATCGCAACATTTGGCTTCTGTATGGTCTTTTCAAAAGGATATAGGTTAATTACAACCATATCAATAAGCCCGATGCCCTGTTCCTCTAATTGCTTCATATGTTCTGGGTTGTCGCGAAGGGCAAGAAGCCCTCCGTGTATTTTAGGGTGCAGGGTCTTGACCCTGCCGTCAAGCATCTCAGGAAACCCGGTATATTCAGATACATCTTTTACAGGTATATTGTTATCGCGCAATAGCCTTGCAGTTCCCCCTGTTGAAATAATCTCAATCCCGAGTTTGTCTAATTCCCTGGCAAAATCTAAAATCCCTGTTTTGTCTGATACGCTGATTAGCGCTCGTCTAACTTTAACCATCTCTCTCCTCCGATATACTGGTAATTTAAAAACCCCGTAAATGTAAAATTGTCAGATAAATCTTATGCAAATTAATTCCTGGGTGTCTCCGAGATTAAGTATAGTATAAATTTAACTGGATAATTGCTTGGAATGGACTGCCTATCTATTAAAACGAAAAAGGATGTAATCTCCGTCACAAACAATATAGTCTTTATTTTCCAGGCGTATGTGGTTATTATGTCGCGCCTGAGATAGTCCGGCGTCATTAATTATGTCCTGATAACTTACTACCTCAGCGCGGATAAAACCTTTTTGTATATCCGTGTGGATGCATCCTGCCGCGTCCCAGGCATTGCTTCCTTTTTTTAAAGACCAGCCGCGCACCTCTTTTTCATTTGAAGTAAAAAAACTAATGTAACCAAAACTGCTATACGCTGACATTAAAAGCCTTTGCCTATCTTCTAAATCTTTTTGTGTAGCAAAAAAAACAGGTTTATATGTAAGTAAGGGGTAGCCTGAAACAATTGCCTTTTCTTCATCAGATAAAACCAGACCCGATAATAACCCTTCCTTATCTAATTGTTCTTTAAATCTGATGAGTAGTGTTTTCTCCAAACCATCCCCGCATCTATCCAGCCGCGTCTCTACAAATTCCAAATCATTGATAATCAAATCTAATTTTGCAGATTCCAGGCAGATAATGCCTTCTGCCTCCTTTATCTTTTCATTATCACAGATTATCTCTAATTGTATATATACCTGTTTTGGGGATGCTAATATTTTACCTAAGGTATCTATGCGGTTATCAAACAAGTTGGTCTTGCCGCTGGTTAAGTCCCCTATGCCCACAACCCCTATTTTCATATTATTCCTGTTCTTCCTGTTTGCGGCTGGCCTGATACTGGCTGATGATACCTGCGGCAATCTTATGCGGGACCTCCTCATAATGAGAGAAACGCATAGTATACATCCCCCTGCCTCCTGTTATGGAACGCAGGTCATTGGCATAGGTAAACATCTCAGCCAGGGGAACCTGCGCCTTGACAACCTGGGATTTACCTTTAATATCCATACCCATAATACGACCGCGACGCGAGTTTATATCCCCTGATATCCCACCCAAATACTCCTCAGGGATAATCACCTCAACATCCATAATCGGCTCAAGTAAAATAGGACCTGCTTCCAATACTGCCTTTCTTAAGGCAATAGCACCTGCGCGCTGAAATGCTAAATCCGAAGAATCAACCTCATGATAAGAACCATCATAAAGTATGACCCGTATATCCACTATCGGATATCCAGCTATCGCCCCTTCTGACATCGCCTGCAGTACCCCCTTTTCAACCGAAGGAATAAAATTTCTCGGTATAGCGCCGCCAAATATCTTATCTACAAACTCAAACCCCTTGCCTTTCTCTAATGGCTGGACCTCAATCCAGCAGTCTCCGTATTGGCCGCGGCCTCCGGATTGCCTTTTATACTTACCCTGGACCTTAACGCTTTTGGTAATGGTCTCCTTATAGGAAACCTTGGGGGTCCCTAACTCTACATCCAGATTAAATCTTTTCTTCATCCTGCCGACCATAACCGCCAGATGCAAATCACCGAGGCCTGAAATAATAAGTTCCTTGGTCTGCGGGTCATGCGCAGATTTAAATGTAGGGTCTTCATCTGCTAATTTAGACAGGACCCCTGAAATCTTCTCTTCATCCTGGCGGGACTTTGGTTTTACAGATGCAGATATCGCTGGCTCAGGGAAGATAATCGGCTCAAATAAAACAGGGTTTTTCTCATCTGTGATGGAATCAGAGGTTGCCGTATCTTTAAGTTTAGCGATTGCGATTATATCCCCACAGGAGGCAGCATCAACAGGCCTTTGTTCTTTACCCTGTAAAATGTAAATCTGGCCTATCCTCTCTTTTGATTTCTTATTCACGTTATAGAAAGAGGTGTTGGACAAAAGCGTCCCTGAAAAAATGCGCAACAAAGACAACTGCCCTACGTATGGGTCTGAGATACTCTTAAAGACAAAGGCAGATAACGGACCTTCCTGGGAAAATTGAATTTCTTTTTTTTCTTCAGGATTTTTAGGGTCGCTGACTTTTATCTTTGGCCTCTCCAATGGACAAGGCAGATATTCAATAACAGCGTCTAACAATTCAGGAATGCCTTTATCGGTTATACCTGAGCCACTCAGGACTGGAAAAACCTTGCGATTAATCACTGCCTGACGCAAGCCTGCCTTAAGTTCCCCTTCTGAAAATTTGGCGCCCTCTAAGTATTTCTCAATTAACCTGTCATCACTTTCTGCAATAGATTCTATTAATTCCGGGTCATCAAGGGAATTTATAAAAACAGCCTTTTTAGAAAGTCTTTCTTTTATATCCAAGAGGGTCTTGCCCTGCTCAGTGCCCTCCTTGTCCATTTTATTTATAAATATAAGACAGGGAAGATTTGATTCCTCCAAAATCTGCCATGCCCGCTCTGTCCCAACCTCTACGCCTGCAGTAGCGTCTATCACAACAATTGCGCTATCTACTGCCCGCACCCCGGAGATTACATCCCCAAAAAAATCTGCATATCCCGGGGCATCAATCATCTGAATCCTTGTATTTTTATAATCGCAAAATAGGAAACTTGAACTTACAGAACTTTTCCTTTCTATCTCATCAAAACTGTAATCGCTTACAGTGGTGCCGTCATCTACGGTTCCTTTACGAGTGGTTGCCTTACAAAAGTAAAGCAGGCTTTCAGAAAGCGTGGTTTTTCCTGACTGGGCATGGCCTAATAAAATAAAATTTCTTTTATTTTTTACATCCATTATACGCTCCTTTATCCTGGGAATAAAAAGAATTTACCTCTTACGAAAAGGCAGGAAGTCTATTAACCTAACACCTTTTACATAATGAAAGAATTATATAACGCAACGTTTGCTGGGTCAAGTAATAAAAACAAGGAATAACGGTGTGAGATTATTCAAGATATGTGTAGATTTTACCTTTGTAGTTACGCAATACGTATTTACCTTTTGCCTGAGAAAGGATATATGTCGGGGCTACAGGAATCTTCCCTCCTCCACCAGGGCCGTCTATAACATAAGTGGGCACTGCATAACCTGAGGTGTGTCCGCGCAGTTTTTCCATAATATTAATTCCAACTGCCACAGGGGTGCGGAAATGCTGGGTACCTCTTACAGGGTCGCACTGATAGATATAATATGGCCTGACCCTGATTTGCAAAAGTTCATGCATAAGTTTTTTCATAATATAAGGTCTGTCATTTATCCCTTTTAAAAGCACTGTCTGGCTGCCAAGCGGCATCCCCGCATCCGCAAGCATATCGCAGGCAATCCTGCAACGCTTTGTAATTTCTTTAGGATGATTAAAATGTATGCTCACCCATATGGGAGAATATTTCTTAAGGGTGTTTATTAATTTCTCTGTAATCCGTTGAGGCAGTGTTACAGGCACGCGCGTGCCAATCCTTAAAAATTCTACATGGGAAATAGAACGTATCTTAGCCAATAAACTATCAATCTGCTCATCCTCAAGTATAAATGGGTCTCCCCCTGAGATAAGGACATCCCTGATTTTGCGGTTTGACTTAATATATTCAATTGCTGCATCAAACCTGGAGATAGAATCTGGTTCCTCGCTGTATTCGCCTCCGACTAACCTTCTCCTTGTGCAATGCCGGCAATACATCGCACAACGCTCTGTGGCTAATAACAGAACCCTGTCAGGGTATCTGTGGACAAGATGAGGAGCGGGCGAATCCCTGTCTTCAGCGCAGGGGTCAACCATCTCATGCGGAGAAATTATAGACTCAGCAGCCACAGGCACTGCCTGGCGCCTTATAGGGCAATTTGGGTCCTCTGGGTCCATAAGCGTTGCCCAATAAGGAGGTATAGCCAAAGATAATTTACCGGTTGATTTTTTTAACCCCTCCTCTTCATCTGGCGTAAGTTTGATTATCTGAGAAAGTTCTTCTTTAGTTCGTATCCTGTGTTGAATCTGCCAGTGCCAATCCTCCCAGTCTAAAGGGTTCACATCCTTATAAAGAAGTAATTGTTGATAATCCCTGGGCCTCTTTATGCTGCGAACTGGAGATATTATCTCTGGTTGCAATTTTTGATTAACGGCTGCTAAAGAATTATCCACCTTGCTTCCTCCTCCTGCGCGAATAAGCGCTCATTAATATTGCGTCAATAAGGTCATCATAATTCATTCCAGCGGCATATGCCATAATTGGAAAATTTGACTCCTTAGGGTCAAGCCCGGGCAATGGATTTATTTCCAATACATACGGTATATTATTTCTATCCAGGCGTATATCCGTTCGCGAGATGTCCAAACAACCCACTGCCTGATGAGTCCTCATAGCCATTTCTTTTACGCGCGCCTCTGTCTCAGTATCTAACCGGGCAGGACAATAAAAATTAGGGGTGAGCCCTAATTCCCTGTTGCCCTGATACTCCTTCATCCTCCAACTGTAGAAAAACTCTCCGCTACTGCCACAATTTGAAAAATCAATTTCTAAGATAGGTAGTATCGTGGTTTTGCCATTCTCTAAAATTCCAACTGTTAATTCCTTGCCTTCAATAAACTCCTCTACAAGGACCTCCTGTTTATAGACGTGATGAATCTCTTTGACTTTTTTAACTAAAGATTCTTTATCCCTGACGACGCATGAGGCGCTTATGCCTTTGGCTGAGCCTTCCCTGTTAGGTTTGACTATCAAAGGAAACTTAAGATTTGAATCCGGTATTTCGTTTCCATTTACAAAAACCTGGAAGTGTGGGGTGGGTATATTCTCGGCAATTAATATTTTTTTGGTAATCGCTTTATTAAGTGCGAGGGCCAAGGCGAATGTGCCTGAGCCGGTATATGGGATGTCTAAATAATCTAATATTGCCGGAATTTCTGATTCGCGGAATTTGCCGTGTTTACCTTCAGCAATATTAAAAACTATATCTACTCTGTTTTGTTTAAAATAGGAAAATAGGTCTGGTTGGCCGGCTTCAACTATATCTACGTTATGACCTTTTCTCTTAAGGGCTGATGAGATTGCCTCAATAGTCTCCGCGGAATCAAATTCTGAAAAATAATCTGGGGGCTTAGTGTCGTCTTTCTTTTTCAAATTGCAGGTCAAGGCTATTTTCATTTCAAATGAACAGACGACTTACCAAAACATATTACCATAAGTTGTGGACGAAGCCGTCTGTGAATTTTTCCCTCACATCTTTTACACGATTGAGTTAGTTATTATTTTGCGTTACCTCTTAAGGCGTTATTTTTTATTCACCCATTAATTTAAACCATATCTTTTCAGGGCGCTGTTTAATATCTTGCCAATCAACTCCTCATAAGATATGCCTATTTCTTTAGCCACAAGGGGAAATACGTCCTCTGTGGACAATGAAGGCAGGGGGTTTATCTCTAAGACATAGGGATTACCCTCTTGATCAACGCGAAAATCCACTCTCCCGAAATCGCGGCATTCAACAGCGTTATACGCCTTTAATGCAATATCGTAAATTTTCTTACTTAAATCCGCGCTGATACGCGCAGGGCATATATATTCAAGCCTGTCAGAGGTGATTCTGGCAAATGTGTAGAATTTGTTATTTAATTTAAGCCTGCCGTCTATCTTTATCTGCACTATCGGCAAAAGAAGGGGTTCATCATTTCCTACTATGGCTACGGTAAATTCCTGCCCGCTTATAAATTCTTCTACCAAGGCGGGTTGCCTGTATGTATTAATGATATATTCCGCCTGTTTTATCAGTTCATCTTTATTTTCAACCCTGGAATCCTCGCTTAATCCTTTGGATGAACCTTCAAAGCGCGGCTTTACAATCAATGGGAATTTAAGGTGGTCTGTATTTACCAGGCCATCGCAGGATTTTATTTCCAAGAACCGCGGGGTAGGTATTTTCTCAGCCATAAAAATCTTCTTTGCCATAATTTTATCCAGGGTAAGACCCAGTGTAAGCGCATCCGAACCCACAAATGGTATGCCCGCCATCTCCAATAATATAGGCACCTGGGATTCCCTGTTTCTTCCAGAGATGCCTTCGGAAATATTAAAGACAATATCCACATCAAGATTGTTTATTTTCTCTAAAAGACTTGCGGCATTCCCAATCCTTTCTACATTAACACCGTTTGCCTCTATTGCTCTACTAATCACGTCTATTGTGGAAGGATGGTCAAACTCCGCATTTGCATCTGGCGGGTCTCCTTCTTTAAACTCATAATCTGTCTTTAAATCATAAGTTAAACCAACTGTTTTCATTAGATTAATCCTGCCTTAAAAAAATTTACTCGTCTACCCTATGTATCTTGGTTATATTAAAAAAATAAGGGCTCCTGCTACATTTAAGAGCCCCCTATTCTTAACCAGGTTTTTCCAATTTAGTTAAATTAACCTCCTAAAAAATCATAACCCTCTTTAAAACATTATAGTTACATTATTTTTTTATCATATTATAACATCTTTGTCAAGTATTTTTTATTTTGCTTAAAATTTTTTTATCGACGAGAAAATGGAAAAATATAATGTGGTGTAGTTTGTTTTAGAAAAAAATTTTATCCTGATGCGGATAAAAAATGCGTTAGGTTAATTAATTCCGTGGACAAATCTACGTTGCGTAATTTCACATGGCTTGGGACATCCAGTTTAACAGGGGCAAAATTTAAGATTGCCTTTATGCCCGCTGCTATTAACTTTTTTACTATCCCCTGAGCAGCCAAAGAAGGCACAGCAATTATTGCTATATCAATATTCATCCTCCTTACTATGGCGCCTATACTATTTGGGCTATATACCTTTATTCCTTGAAGTTTCCTGCCAATCTTTTTGGCATCATTATCAAATATAGCAACTATATTCAGGTTCCACTGCCTAAAACCATTATAGGCGCAGAGGGCAGAACCCAAATTCCCTGCCCCGCAAAGGCAAATCCTCCATTTCTTATTCAACCCTAATATCCCTTCAATACATTCCTTTAATTCCTTTACCTTGTAACCAACACCGCGCTCACCAAATTTACCAAAATAGGAAAGGTCCTTTCTTATCTGATGCGGATTGATATTTAAAAACTTGGCTAATTCATAAGAATTAATGGTGGGGTTATCCCTCTTTTGAAGGTAATCCTGAAGAAATCTTAGATAAATTGCAAGCCTGGTAATGGATATATCAGGAGGCCGCTTCATCGTCAACTGAATTTCTGCCTTTTTTTAAGAGCAGATTTCAAATATTTTATATTTAATAAGAACGTTTTGATTTGCCTAGGTCTAAAAATAAAAATATAACTCCAACTTATTAAATCATATACAAAAATAAACGGGGCGTGCAACAAAATCCCAGGCAAGGATTCATTCTTAATTATTGTGAGGTAGCGATTCTTTATTAAATGCGCCTGTAGTTCGTCATTGATATATCTACGGGCATACGGTTTACCAAGCCCTGAGACAGACCTTGCAGAGCCGCCGCGGACGTGATAGGCAATAGCAGAAGGCACATAATAGCATCTCCAGCCTGAGCGCTGCGCCCGCCAGGCTAAATCTAAATCTTCGTAGAAAAAACAAAAATCTGAATCAAAATAATCATTGCCTTCCTTAATCTCCTCCAACATCTGCCGTCTATAAAAACCAACAGCCCCTGTTACCCCAAATATATATTCCTTTGTATTAAACTTGCCCTTATCTATTCTGTTATATCCCCTTTCCTTGGCAGTGCGCCAGGGGCTTAAAAAAAGCCCTGTGCTATCTATGGTCTTTCTATCGCGGCGCAGGACCTTGCCACTGACCATCCCAATCTTAGAATCAAACAAGAACCCTGAAAGCGCTTCCTCAATAAATTTTTTATCAAGAATTACATCGTCATTAAGACAGAGTACAAAATCCCCTTTACTTAAATTTATACCCTTATTAAGAGACTCGCAATAGAATAAATTTACAGGGCTTATATAAAATCTGACATCTGGATGCGCCTTAGGCATCTGCAGGTTAAAATGAGAATCACAAGAGTTATCAATCACAATTATTTCTGAATATGGGTGCGTCTGTCCCTTTAAAGACTCAAGGCAATCATTAAGATAACCGCCTATACCGCGGGTTACCACAATAATACTGACTGTTTTATTTGACGTATTCGCCATTTTAGAGTAAAATTATAACATAATGTTTAATATATTACTAATCCTAATCTTTATCCGTCCTTTTATATCCTCTCTGGCATTCCCTTTAGCAAACCTTACATATTCTATTCTGCTTATAGGTTTTCTTTTTGTCTGGATTATCCGTAAAGGCATATTAATAAATCAATCCGAAGACATAAAATATCCGTTTATCTTATTCGTTACGGCATTGCTTATTTCTCTGGTTTTTTCACAGGATAAAATAACAAGTATAAAGGAAATGTACAAATATGCACTAGGCGTACTGTTGTTTGCTATTATCGCTTCTTTGTCTTTAAATAATAAAGCCAGAATTATTAAATGTCTGGCTTTAACTGGTTTTATTATTGGCCTTATCGCGATATATCAGTATTTTTTTGGATTCAGGAATGTCTTAAGTTATATTAATAGACAAGGTGCACCTCTGGATTCTTTCGCCTTAGACTATATCAGCCGCAGGCGCGTATTTTATCCATTTGTAACACCGAATATTTTGGGTGGATATTTAGCAATGGTTCTTATAATTGCGTTATCTTACAGAAGAAAAATCTGGATTATTTTGCCTATATTTACTGCATTATTGCTTACTAAATCCTTAGGCGCACTAATAAGTTTATTTATTGGGTTAACCTTATATTTTTATTTAGAAGGCAGGCTGGACAAAAAGAAGATTATATTTTTGTTTGCAGTACTATTTATAATTTTTCTGGTTTTTGCTTCTAGGGTCATAACCCAAAGGCAGCATACCCAACCAATATTCTCTACGGTGATGAGATTAAACTATTGGCGGGATACCATAAGGATTATTAAATCTCATCCGCTAACTGGGGTTGGCCCGGGGAATTTTAATCTTATTACAAGTCGCTATGCCCACAACTCCTACTTACAAATCTGGGCAGAGATGGGAATCCTCGGTATAATATCTATTCTCTGGTTAGCCATTGCTTCAATCAAGGCTAGTTTAAAAAACTTAAAAATAGAAAATATTAAAACCGTAACTGCGGCATTAATCTCAGCCAATATTGTATTTTTATCCCACAACCTGTTAGATTTTACTTTCTTCCTGCCAGAGGTATCTTATCTGTGGTGGATAATCCTGGGATTGGCAATTACAATCAACCCTACTTAAAAAAACCTAAGCCTTAAAACAACAAGAAATGCTTCTATAATTATTTTGATGTTAAACTTTGATTTCCCTGATTTACGCTCAATAAAAACAATCGGTGATTCTTTTATTATAAATCCCTTTTGACAATACAAATAAGCCATCTCTATCTGAAAGGCATAACCTTCTGAACGAATTAAAGATAAATCAATTTTTCTTAAGGTATCTGCGCAAAAACATCTAAATCCGCTTGTCATATCATAGATTTTCACACCCAATATAATTCTGACATAAAGATTAGCAAAGTAACTTAAGTATATCCTAAAAATAGACCAGCCCTTTACCCTCAAACCATCTTTGTATCGCGAGCCTATAACCAAATCCGCACCTGATTCTGCCTCCTTCAATATGCCAAAAATATCTATTGGGCGATGTGAAAAATCCGCATCCATCTGCAGGATATAATCAAAACCTTTTTTTATCGCCCAACTAAAACCCTCCTTATATGCGCTACCAAGGCCTAATTTTTTAATCCTGTGAATTACATAAACACCTTCCTGCTCTTTAGATAAACTATCTGCCAATCCTCCTGTCCCATCAGGGGAATTATCATCAATTATCAATATTTGAGTCCCGGGATAAAGCGTAAGAATTTCTTTTACCAGCGATTTAATATTCCTGCCTTCATTATAAGTAGGTATTATTACAACTGCTTTCATTTTTTACATAGGTTATAATTTTTAGAACCGTCCTGCGGCAAACTTTATGAAACCAAAATCTAGTCTTTAACATTTTACTAGTACGCTCATACCTCGCGCTTTCACAACTATTATCGTGGGTAACAATACAGACTAATATATACTGCTACGCATATTTTTAATATCTGCACAACTACATATTTAAATTTTCAGTTTTTGCATACTTCTTTATTATGTGCACATTTACCAAAATTTTAGATAGTTTTTACTTAACTCTTGTAAATTTAAAGGGTAATAAAAATTAAGTGTCTGCAAAGCATTAAAGATTATTTTAACTCAATTATTTGTTTAATTACATTTTTGACTTCTTTGGCGGAAAGTTTAGGGGTATTGTGCGGCTCAGAAATAAGACAGTGTCTGCACTTTAAATTACACTTGTTGGTAATTATCCAAGTAAGTTCCAGGGGAGCAGAAAGAATCCTCATTTTAACCTAACGTTATATTTTTATAAGCGGGAAATTTACATTTAGTTGGGCAAAATACCTGGAAGACTAAAAAGATAAGCACCTTTAACTTTCTAAACAAAATAAATCCAAAATAATTAATGCGAGATATAGAAAGTAATAGAAAGGTTTTATTAACTATTTTTCCTAAACTTCCTTCAAGCAGGATATTGAGATTTTTCTTTTTTATTTTAATTATCTTACCTATTATGGCTTCCTCGGTAAAGGGTTTATCATTATTAAAATTAGTATCTCCTTTTGTAATAAATATGTAGCCATTTTTATTTTTTGTCTTTCGGATAAGCCGATGAGCTATCAATACACCATCGTTAGTGGGTGACTTAAATAAAATAATATCGCCTGGCTTTAGTTTTTCAAAGTCGCACCTAATTACTATAATTTTATTACGCGAGCCTAATAACGGAAACATGCTTGCACCAATAGTAGATAGGCTAAGTTCGTATCCCCTATTAAGCGCCTCTTTTTTGACTTCCACGAGTGTATTCTTTGCTGTTAATTCATCCATATGCTGCCATTAACAGTAAACAGGGTTAAATAAGGTAGAAAAGACTTATCCTGCTTGTTTAATAAATCCCGTGCTCTCCAGATTAGTAAGAAATTTATCTAAATCTTGCTCTGCCTTTTCAGTATTTACCTCAAATTCATCAAGCATCTTGGCAATAATTTCTTTTTTTGTATTTTTGCCGTCGCATAATGACCAGATAAAACAACCTGTTGAATTTATCACCACTATATC
>Ga0272448_1006199_pt1 | contig 12979 bp, 7 predicted proteins | sample YNPCB0191_FD_202220 | JGI IMG/M metagenome (GOLD analysis project Ga0272448, IMG submission 202220) | Hot spring sediment microbial communities from Yellowstone National Park, WY, United States - YNP-CB-019-1 | ecosystem: Environmental > Aquatic > Thermal springs > Hot (42-90C) > Sediment...
CTGCCTTTTCCCACTCCCAATGAGTGGGCAACCGATACACAATGCCAAGTCCCGCTTCTTGGGCTTTGTGCGTCTTCCATTCGCAATAGGCCTGGGCGTCCTCGTAGGAAATATTCGTGACAGGATGGCGTTCCGTTCCCCCTGGGCAGCGGCTGTCTGCCCAATGGGGCGGACGATGTCCTCCGACCGCCTGGACAAACTCGGCGTACTGCTGATTAGTAATTTTGAACCGGCTTATTAAAAAACTGTTACAGTGTCCTATCCCGCTTGGCCATTCTTGACGGGCCACATCGTCGTCGATGCGGAATCCTCTGCCTCGAAGCGCCCGTAGCCAGTCCGTCCGTTGCGGATTGGGGTGGTATCCTAAAAGAAAGAATCCGCCGGGCACACAACAAAACTCACTTTTTCCTAACAGGGGAGGCTCTTGGAGTACTCCAGGTTCGGGCTCCTGAAACCCAAGCTCGGTGAAAAAGTCCCTCAAGGACTTTATCTCCACGCTAAGAGGAACCGGGGGGGTTCCGTCTGAACGGGCTGCCGAAATGCTAACCCGGCAAGAACCAAGCGGGGCTACCCCAAACAAACCACCCCATGACCGACACTGCCAACCCACAGGAAGCCCTGACGCCGTCCACTCGTGCCGACCAGCAGCACCTCCCTCCCAGACCCAATCTAACCAATCCCCTTCCAAACAACTTACAAAAAACGCCCCCGGGCCCGCCTCAGGGCGCTCTTTTCGTTCCTCCCGTTGCTTTAAATCCTCAGGTATTTCTTCCTCCTCCGGTAGGAGAGTTTTCTTCAACTCATCCACAAATTCACCACACGTCGGATAGCGGGCTTCGGGCTGTTTCGCCAAGGCCCTCATGAGCACCTTATTCACACCGTCGGGATAACCCTTCAAAGGAGGCGGATCATCTTGGAAGATCGACAATCGCAGAAGCCATAAGTTCTCATTCTCAAACGGAAGGTTCCCGGAAAGCAATTCATAAGCTACGACCGCAAGAGAATACTGATCACTCTTTGCACAACTGTTTCCTTGCCATTGCTCTGGGGGCATGAAAGCGGGAGTCCCTGCCGGTTCCTGAGCGGGAAGATTGCCTAAACGGGAAAGCGTATTCCGAACCGCTGCGGCCAAACCAAAATCGATCACCTGGACGCTTTGGATCTCATCATTTTCTACGACAACCAAGATATTGCTGGGTTTAATATCCCGATGGATCACTCCCTGTTGATGGCTATAATCGAGGGCCTCGGCCACAGGACGTAAAAGGGCAATCACTTTTTCTCTCAATTCCTGCGATCCGGGGGAATAGTTCTGAAGATATTGGCTCCGATATTTGGAAAGGTCCACTCCTTCCACATATTGCATCACCAGAAAATACCCCACGCGATCGTCATGGTCTAAAACCAACACAGGGCAGATGGACGGATGATGGAGGGCCTGAACCCTTTGGAAACTTCTCCGAAATTCTTCGATTTCGTTCGGATCGTTTCGAACTCTTTCCGGCAATAACTTGATTGCCACCCATCGTTCTCCGTGCACGTCCCAGGCCTTATAGACAATCCCCATTCCTCCCTTGCCCAACTTGGAATCTACTCGGTATTTGTTGGCAAGAAGAAAATCACTCTGGCATAACTTTTGCAATGCCTGTAAACGGTAGGAAGCTCTTTGTTGGCGTTCCTCAGCGGTCAAAAACGGCATATGGGATTCCTGGACTTGTTCCAACAATCTCTGCGCTTGGGGATCATCTATTGGTCTTGGCTCTCCCGGAGAAGATAGTTCCTGAATTTTTTTGCAGATATCTGCTCTTAGAGCGAGCTCGGAAAGATACTCCTCCCATGGACGTGTGGAGCGGATAAGGAACTTCTCGATTTCTAATCCCGGAGGAACCTGAGGAGCCATTTCGGTTGTCACCCACTTTTCGATGTTCCGTTGGACAAGGGTTGCTTCCCGCCAATCTTTGCGAGTGTATTGCCTTCTCAAAAGATCTTTCAACGAAGGGGTGCACCGGTTTTTCACCTCATCCCGAGAAACCTCTGCTTGTGTAGATTTTCCAAGATACTCCCGAAGTGCTTCGCGATCGCGGAGGACCAAATGCAATTCGCACCAACACGCCAAGGGAATGCTCTGCCCCCCCGGGTGGACCGTGATCTCCAAAGGGTCCCATACCAATACCCATCTTTCTCTCTCTTTAGACGAGGCGCCTACTCCCATGCCGTCCACCTCCTTGGCTTTTGAAATCTTTGCGAGTCTATTGAGGAGAAACCTCTCCTTGGCAAACCTGTGCCCTTTGGTGGGAATGGCCTATCTCCATCAAAAGCGCGTATAGGTTTTCCCAAAGGTTTTGTATATTTTGGTCAAGGCGAACTTTAAACTACCTCTCATCTTGACAAAAAGGAGACGAGAAGGACAACGGAGCGGCAAACCGACGGCGGTTCAGGGTGGTTAGTAGCGGCTGGCGAGCACAAAAAGTCATCCCCTGTGCGCAAGGAGAACATCCTGGCCTGGAGTTTGGTGGTTTGGACCAGGTGGTTGAAGACGGCAAAAGCCCGAGCCATACCCAAAGCCGCCACATCCCTCGGTAAGCCATCTTGGGTATCGGGCAGCCGATCCGGCTGGCCGATAATTTCGATGGTGATCTTTCCGACATAGGGTTCCAATTGCCAACCGAAAAGAGCCAGTGCCTTTTTCCCCTCTTCGGTCAAGGAATCGCCGGAGTCTCCGAAAGGAGGGAAATGGAAGACAAAGGCGATGTGATTTCCCTTCCAATGGGCGGTTAAACCTGGGACCTGGATTTTCAGATCTTTCTGCACTCCTGGCGGATACCGACGTTTAGGGAAGAAGCGATTTTTCATTCCGGCCCACCACCGGTGGAGGAAGGCCTGATGGTTACCACCGGCAGTCTGTTCTTTAGCCAATTGTTCCAAACCAGAGCGTGCCGCCCGATTTTCAGGCTCCCGGGCCAGAACCGCCTGCCACCACTGTTGGGCTTCTTCGAATCGCCCTTGCTGAGCGCAGATACGGGCCAAAAGGTCCAGCCCAGCAATGGGCAAATCGTTGGGATCGGTAGTTCGGAGTAAGGTTTCGGCTTCCTGATAAGCACCTGCTCGGGCCAGTTCGGCGGCTCGAGAAAGGCTAAGCTGCATCAGCAACCAACCCGCTTCTGGAGTTTCCGAAGAAGACCCACTCTTCTGGAGCGACGAGGAAGGCGCAACCGGTTGTTGAGGGATCATCGTTCGACCTCCCTAACGTTTCTCATGGTGAAGGGAAAAGGGGTTATAGAGTTTCTTTTCAACCAAGAACCACACCACTTCCCCACCCTGGTGGAATTCCATCTGGCCAGAGTCCTACCAGTACTACACAGGCTTTTTTCAAAGTTTCTACATCATGGGGGAACGCTCTGTCCCCTGTGGAGACCCAATGCGCATATTGTTGGGGATCTTTGGTTTTGTTGGGATCCTCTTCTTTAAGTCTCAAAAACAGTCCCCGCCAAAAATCGGGATCCTTCTTGACGATTTCGATATAGACTTGCCGAGCTTCCTCGATCCGGATTTCCAGGAGGGAAACATCTCCGCGTTGGATGGCGGATTGGAGTAACTCTTTTGCGGCTTTTAAGTTGCTTTGTTCTTCCCGCGAGAGGCTCAGAGAAATTTGCCCCGAAAGAATCTGCTCGATTCCGGAGACCAATTGGTTGGCGTCGTCCAGAATTCTTGCCCGTTCCATCGCCTCTTCGATCTCGTCGATCAGGGCGCGGAGGTCGGCCAGGAGGTCCCGGGCTCGGTACAAGGCCTGAATATCCGTATGGCTACTTGCCAGGCATCGTTCCAGTTCGGGAATTCTCTTTTCCTGTTCGATTTGCTGGATAATCTCCAATGCCCGGACCACTTCCAACCGGATCGCATCGGAACGCCCCTTCTCGAAGCGTTCCTTTTCTTTAGCAAATTCGTCTCGGAGCGTCGTTAAATCGGGCTTTTCTGGATTCAGGGTCAGTTGCACATCAAAGCATTTTCTTAGCAGCGGCACATAAGCCGTCATCCGAATCGCCCGATGTTCATCTAGTTCTAGAGTTACTTCCAGTTCGCTGGAGCGCGGCAGATCCCGTTCGACTTCATTTCCGTAGATTTCCAGGGACCCGACCAAACGATTGCGATCGGCCTTCGGATGCTCCCCTTCGACCACAGGCACTTTGAGCACATTCCCGGAGTGCCCTGCGGATAACGGAGAAACGGTCCTCAAGCCCAAGGTTTTTCGGGCAGGCAAGGAGACTCCTCGTTGGAGAAAAGGAGCGGTCTGTCCGGTGGCTAAAGCCACTCCAATCGTATGCGTCAGAATCTCTTTTCCTAGGCCCAGGACTTCGATCCGGTAGGCGATTTCGGCTGGTTCGGTTGGCACCCGCTGGCCGTGGGGATCCCACAGTTCCAGGTGATAAACATTCGTTTCCACATCTTCGGCTTGGAGGACTGTGAAAAACTTCCCATCTTCTTGCAGCGGAATCCGTCCGCTTCGCCAGCCCTGCCGAGAGGTCGTGCTGACAAACTCCAGGGTATATCCTGCCAGAGAGACGCCTGGCGGCGCCTCCACCCGACCTCCTAGAGGAACCCGGTGCTCGTTTCCCACCGGCCTATAGTCGAGAGAAATCCTCATCGTTCCCATCGGGATTTCGCCAATGGCCGGCGGAGGAAGGGGAATGCCGCTGGCCACGATCGCCAGCCCCTGAGCCACCACGGTCATCGGATCCACCGTCACCTCCAGAGGAATCCCCAATCCGCGGCTTGGATCCTGAAGGCGCTCCCGCAACCACGGCATCAAGGTCGGTCCTCCCACGAGGATGACCTTTTGAATGCTCTGGGGGGTAAGGTGGTGTTCGGCAAGAAGTTTTTTGCAGATATTGATCGTTCTTAGGATGTAGGGTTCGGCGATCGCCTCGATTTGGGATCGGTTCAGTTCCATTTGGAAGCTGACGGCTCTTCCGCTCGGATCATCCAAAAGCCGGTCCACCACCACTTCGTAACTGCTCCGAGTGGAAAGGGCGATTTTGGCTTCTTCGGCACTGAGCTTCAGTTTCGCAAACGCCGATCTCCACTGCGGATTAGAACGTTCGAAACCGGATAACCGATGGCGCCGAACCACTTCCGGCACAAACACCTGTTCGACGATATCCCAGTCCATGTCTTTTCCGCCAAGATGTTTATCTCCTGCGTGGCCGGTGATCTGCAACACCCCTTCGTGCAAACGGATCAGGGCGGCGTCAAAGGTCCCCCCGCCCAAGTCATAGACTAACCAAAGGGCATCGTGGTCCGCATTTTGCACCCCATAGGCCATCCCCGCGGCAATGGGTTCATGAATGACGCGGACTTCTCGGAACCCGGCCAAGGCGCCGGCCCGTTTGGTGGCTTCTTCCGCATCCGTGTTGAAATCCGCCGGAATCCCAATCACGGCCCCTGCCGCCTCTTCCTGCAACCGGCTATAAGCGACCCGACGGAGTTCTTTTAAAACTTCCGCGGACAGTTCTTCCGGTTTCATCTTTCGACCGCTTTGCACAAACTGCTTTTCCGTCTGGGTTCCCATGAGAAGCTTAAATTCCACAGCGGCATTTTCCGGGTCATAAAAATACCGTTGTTTGGCGTCTCGGCCAACAATCACATTGCCATCTCGGCCAATCCGAACCGCGGAAGGGATGTACTCCTCCCCGGCCGGGGTTCGCAGAATCTCCACATGTCGGCCTTGCCGGACGGCTATGGCGCTGTTGGTCGTACCTAAATCAATTCCGTAGTCGATCGTGGTGCGGGGCATAAGTATCTCTCCTTGAGGATAGGTGCTACGAATCTCTTCTTGGGCGAGTTTCCGTCTGTAAATGGATGGACCAGGTTATTTCACTCTTCTCCAGGTTTCTGACCTTCCTTTTTCTGGAAAACCGAAGGACGCCGTTTAAGGAAATGAGTGGGAAGGTCTATGGTTCTGCCGACTCCGGAGGGATACCCACCACCACCTGTGCCCGTTGGATGAGCTGTTTTCGATACCAGATGGAGGGTTTGATGGTTTCCAGGACCACGCTCTGGCATATCCCCGGAGTGGGCTGAAAGGTTAAGATGTTCAGTTCGCATGCGCCAGATTCCGGAAGAACCTCGCCGGTATGATCATGAATTTGAAACCCTGCTTCGGCCAAGCCATCCCAAAGAATCTTCGTGTGATGGGCGAATAGCCGAATCTGTTCATCCGGACTCTGCTGGTTCTGGGAATTGCTCAACTCCCGCATCCGAAAAACACAATTTCCTACCGAGGCCGCCGATTCTTTGGACAGAGGAAGCCACTGTTCCGAGGGCGGCGGCTCGCCGGGTTTGGCCGCCGACTCCGGCAAAGGTTCAGAAGTCGGCCTCTCACGGCGGGAATTTTCCAAACTCTGGCATATCCTCTCCAAATATCCCCAAGACCACGAGGGCCAAGGCGGCGGACTAATCCGCCATGGGGATGGAAATCGCCGCTGCCACCACCAACCTTTCCACCTTCTTATCCAATATCCCAAGCCACCTTTCATAGACTCGAATACTCCCAAAAGTTCACTTTCCTAAGGAATTCCTTCGGGGCAAAGGCGAAAATCCTTCCCAAAGAAACCCAGGTCTTCATGACTTCCATTGTTCCCTTAAGTTCTATGATAATACAACACCCCTAAGAAAAACTTTTTTTCTTTAGATCACGCGGACCATGCGCAAAGGATTCTTCCATTCCATCCAAGAGCGGCTTTTCTTTTTCCAGCCTTTTGCTATCTTCTGGTGGTACAAAGGATATTCATCTATGGCAGAAACCGGCTTCGTCCCCATTTGGATCAGCAATTTCTTAGCCCGCCTTTTCAAGATTCCAGAAACGATCCATCTGACAATGGTAAAAGAGGCAATGAGCCCAAGGAAGCACAAAACCGCCTCGCGGGGATTGAGTTCCAAAACTTCCAGTACTCGGGAGAACACTTCCGCCGCTCCCCGGATATCTTCTCTGGGCTGGTAGTATAAAAGGTAGAGAAGTGCCACTGTTCCGATTACGATCGTCCCCAAAAGGGCCCAGCAGACGCTGCCTATCGCGATCCGCAATTGCGTCCCCTTTTGGAGATACTGGCACTTTTTGCATCGAGGTACAGCGATTTCCGTGAACATATATTCGCATCGCTTTCCGCAGATCACCGGGCTTTCTTCCCCCACTTTCCATAGAGGAATGAGCAGGTTGGAACAAGGCTGGGATTCTCTTTGTCCGCAAAACCAGCATTTCCCATCCGCACCGGAAGAAGGAATCTCCCATACGACATAGACTTCTTGGTGGGGCGAGGGCAACTGGACATCCGCTTGAGTTGCGACCTTTCGGATTTGTTCCAAATTCTTCTCGATCCTTTTGTTCAAAGGATTCAGACGGCGGGCTTCTAGAAGCATGCTAAAGAATTCAGGCAATCTGTTTTTCAGACGCTCCTCTGCACTCCTGTGCTGCTGGATAAGATCGCGGAGTTGATAATTCACCTGGACTGCGAGAGCAAAAGCAAACCCGCCCAGTTGGTTTCGTATCTTTTCGATGAGATCGGATAAACTCTCGATTTTCGACAAAAGACTGTTAATCTCTCTTACGCATTGGCGTTGGAGGCATTGCGCCAGAGCGAATCGGGCGGCCCTCTGGACGGGAATCTCCTGAGATATGGTCAAGGGTTTCAGAAGGCGGGTTGCCGCTTCCCAGTGTTCTCCTTCTATTTCTTTTTTCGCTTTTTCCAATGTCTCTAATGCCTGAGGCGGCAGTTCCCAATAACCCGGAGCATGCCATCGATCCCCTTCTTCCAGATTTTCCTTCATTCTCTGGAGGAAATCTTCCAGGTCTTTGGGAATTGACTTTGCGGGAACCGACTTTTTCAATATCCCCAGAACTTGAATGCAGGTTTCCCAGTCTTCGGTTTTGTCTTCATATTCTTGGAGGCAAACGCGAATGGCCTTGACAAGTAGATGCGCAGCCTCTCTTGTCATGGAATCCCCGCAGGGGAACCTGGTCAGGAGGGTGTATTTTGGCAGAGCATCGTGAACCAATTCCCATGCAATTCGTCCGCCCTGCAGGGGATCGGCAGAAGTCCGCCCCTTAGCATCTTGACAAAAGGCATCCAAGGTCTGCCGTAGCCCTTGAAGCGCATACGTAAAGGCCTCTTGGACAATCTGGCCTCCAAAATACTCCTCAAAACACTTCCGCCAAGGATGGGGGGGATGAGAAGAGGGATCTTGGCGGCCTTCGGCTTTTCGGACTTCGAGCCGAGCCGCCGTCAGGGCTAGAGCCAAACTTACCGTTTCCCGCAACTCCTGATGGCCTAGCGCTGAAAGCCCATGAACTTGGGCCCTTTCTTGGAGTCGTTTCCAAAACCCCTCGTTTTCCAGAGTTTTTTTCCAGTAGTCCCAAAGGGTCCGCCACAGCCCTTCTCCCGCAGAATCTGCCTCGGGCGGGGAATCTTCGGAGGGGAGTGCTTTTTGAAGGGCTTCCTGATGGGTCCAAACGGCCAAATTATGTTGGGCAGCGTAGTTGTGGGGCGCAAGTTCCTGCCAGACCTGAACTCGTTGGGCCCAATCCGCCGGTTCCTGAGGGCATGGTTGGCCGTCCGAACCCCACGGTAAGGGCCAATACCAAAACACCTCGTCGATAAAACGTCGCATGGGATCGCCCAACCGGTCCTGGAGCCTTTGGAGCAACTCCAGATTCCCCTCTTTTTGCGATCCATCTTTCCCCCCATAAAGGGTCTGCAATCGGATTTCCTCCACTCGGCTGAGCGCGGCTCGGTACGGAATATCCACAGGAGCGTTCAAAACTCGGAACACATTTCCCTCGTACAATTCCGGGGTCGCTTCGTTCAAGAGGGGTTCCCACACCATCGCTTTTCTCCTTCCCTTTGGCCTACCAGTTCGCTCATTTCCGGTGGGAAAAGAGTTCTCGCCTCCCCATGGGCAAAACTCCAAAAAGCAAATTCTCCGCCGTCCAATCTCCACCCCATCCTCTGGTCGAACTTTTCCAAGCCGGTAGGAAAAAACTGCTTTCCTCTGGCGTCGTTGGGTAACCGAAGCCGCCGTCTGTTTCTTTTTTACGCCGATTTTTCCCATTTTATTCACGAAAGGGCCTTCTTCTCTGGCCTTCCGATTGCCCAGCCCAAAGGGTATCCCCCGTTTCCTTAGCTGGGAGGGTTCCCAGGGGCAGAGGCCCCCATTCTGAGAGGCTGTCCCGAAATGGCCTTCCGGAGGCCCTCAGCGGGTATTTCCCAAGCGCTTTGCCTTACCAAACTCCCATTTTTGGGGGGGTTCCCAAGGGTGGAGGTCGCAGGATGGCCGTCTATCCCGCCTAAAAACGGAATTTCGGGACAGCCTCTGAGGAAACGATGCAGCTCATTTCTCCTTGCCGGGGCGGAGCGTCGGCCCCTCTCCAAAAGGGGCTTTTTGTTCATCTGGTGTCAACGGGGCGCTCACAGAGGCCGAAGAACCTGCTCCCTCCGGTTAACCCTGCAGAACTTGCTGCACCAGGTCGGGGCGGTGGAAGGCCTGCCACTCGGCGTCGGTGATCCCGCGGCCTTGGCCTGTGTCCGGACCTTTAACAAGAACCTCGCGGGTCTCGGGTCGGCCGTCGGAGAGGAAATAACCTTGCGGCGTGATAGTAACCCAGCCGCCCTCCTTGAGGGAATAAAAGATACAGATCGGGTGGCCGGTTTGGGCGTCCCACAGCCAGGCCGTACCGTCCCTAGAGCCTGTCAGCACCTGCCGCCCGTCCGGACTAAAGGCTACGGAATAGACCTCCTCCGTATGTCCTTCGAACCGCCGAAGCTGCCGGCCGGTTTGGGCGTCCCACAGTCGGGCCGTACCGTCCAGAAACATTGTGAACATATATCTACCATCAAGACCAAAGACTCCAGACCCAACCAAGGCGGTATATCCGTAGAATCTTTCGAGCTGTATCTGCCCGAAGACACTTTGGAAGTAATCAATCGAAGCCGATCGAAAGGCTGTAAGCTGGCATTCCCTGTTGATCACGTATCTGTGTGTCGCTCCATTTTGGATCACCAAATGCTTTAGTGCCACCATTACTAGTCCGCTGGGTGGCCCACACTCTGACATGGGCTTCCATTCTCCTAAACGGAGCCAAAATGTCAGCTTCCAGTTTGATCCGTTTATTGGGCTCCCATTCATCTAGCACAGACTCAATGAATAAACATTCTGCCGGCTTCCGTCCGAAAGATCCGTTCTCGAGGAACCCCCAAATCATCTCCCCGGTCTTGAAATGATACGGAGGTTTACAGCCCGCGCTTCGAGTCTTGAGCTCGATGGTGTTGTAGGTGTCGGTAGTAGCAACGGAAGGAATATTAACCGTGAGGCCGCTGAGTCCCAAAGTACAATTGCTCCAATTTTCACCTTCAATTGTTATATGAAATTGAAAGCGATCTCCTTTTCTTTTCGCTTCGGTGTTTATCGATACTAATCTTACTTCCAAAATAGACATGGTTTCTCGCTCTCCCTGTTCGATCGCTTTTATAAACTCTTGACAGGTGGAGAATCGTTGGTGAGGTATTTTAGCCAAGCCCCTCAACAGCGCTCGGTTAATTTCCTCTGAAAGCCCTTGGATAGGTTTGGGCGGCTCCTGAAGTACACAGGGACGCAATATGGAAGGATTAGCCCCGTCAAACGGCAAGCGTCCGGCCAGCAGTTCGTAGGCCACCACGGCCAAGGCGTATTGGTCGGTCTTGGCGTCCTGCAAGTCGCCGCGCCACTGCTCCGGCGCCATGTAGGGAGGCGTGCCCGAAGTTTCCATGGCCGTCTGGCTCAGCCGGGTCAGCGAAGTCCGAATCTCCGCGGCCAAGCCGAAATCCACCAGTTGCACATCCTCGGCATCCCCAACCACCAGGATGTTCTCCGGCTTGATGTCCCGGTGGATCACCCCGCGCGCATGGGCATAATCCAACGCCTGCGCCACCGGCCAAAGCACCTTGACCACCTGGGCGACCGGAAATGACCCATGTTGGGCCACATAACCGGCCCGGTACGTGCGCAGCGTCTGCCCCTCCACATACTGCATCACCCAATACCAGCCAAACCGAGGGTCCTGATCCAAAAGCAACACCGGACAGATGTGCTGGTGGTGCAGCGCGTGGATCTTGCGGAAGCACTCCCGCAGCCGATCCATTTCCCCCGCCGCCCGAGGCACTTCCGGCGGGATCAATTTGACCACCACGATGCGGTCGCCCATCCGATCGCGGGCTTTCCAAACCTGGGCTTGTCCGCCCTGACCCAGTTGGCTGAGCAGTTGGAAATTGCCCAATTGGACCCCGGCCCGCAGTTCTCGACCGCCAGCAGGCCCAGCAATCTCCACCAAATTGGCAAACCGCTCCTCCGCCGAAAGCGACTTCTCCCGCTCCATCAGCAAAGGAGCAAACCGCTCCTCTTGAAGCCGTTGGAGCAATTGCTCCACCCCATGGCGGGCCATCAAGATCGCCATCTGCGCATCCCGCTGCAACTGCTCTAAGCGAACCCGAAGCTCCTGCTTCAGAGTAAGGATTTCCAGATATTGCTCATAGCTGAGGACCTTCCGCAAAATAAAAGGACTCTGGCCAGGCGGCGGGGGCTGGCCAGCCGGCAGGCTCCGATCCCACGACACCCCCGGCGCACAGGAAAGCTTCTGCACCACTTCCGCTTCTACCCCAGGCCAGGAGGCCTCGTTGGTCAGATCCCGTTGTTTTGCCAGGTTTTCCAACAAGTCGGCCAATCGGGGTCGAAACCACTGCTGGAGCCGGTCTGCCGTTACGACCCACTGCCCTTCCATCAGCTCGGCCAACTGGCCAAAAAGTGCTTCCGGATCATCCACCTGCACTAGCAGATCGCACCAGCACCAGGCCCCTCGGGCCGACCCCTGAGGCATCACAGAAGCCAACTCCAGGTCTTCCAGCGTCAGTCGGCATCGGGGCCGATAGACCAGTTGGCCCGGAGGCGGAGCCTGCTTCCACCACCGCACCCACCAGCCGCCTTCGGCTTGCCGCACCGGCCAAACCTGAAACCCAGGACAAACCGGCTCCTGTGCGGCGTGCCAATAACAGACCTTGTCCATCCGTTGAGACTCCTCGGCTTAGCTGGTCGGCGAACCAGTTTGTTACCCATTCCGTCACTAACAGAACTTTTCGATCTCGGCAGACTCCCGGGAGGATGCGTTTTTGCGGAGTTTCGGCAGAAGGGGTTTTCCGAAGGGATTTGCTTGGCCCATGCAGCGGGAGAACATGCCTACTGCTGGAATCTTGCCAAAAGGGAACATACCCATAGATTATAGGCGAACACGGCCAACAGGGCGATCAGGTAGGCGACGCCCGACCAGATACTGCCAATCTGGATACCGCCGACCAACCAGGCCGCCAACACGTCCAGCCCCGTATAGCCAAACAGTAGGACCAGAATGGCCGTGTTTGACTCCTGTTGAAGCACCCTGTTCGTAACCGTTGCTGCGACCATCGGCAGAAGAAGGACAAATAAGGCCCAAGCCAAAAAACGTTGGCCCGGAGTGCCGGGGATCGCCGTCCAGGGCTGGGGCGTCGATTCGTTCTGGGCTTCCGCTGGATGAGAGGAAACCGATGGACGTTTTTCCTGGTCGGGAGCGGGTGGGGGTGGGTTCGGCGCAAGCGAAAATCGGATGCCACTGGTCTCCCAAAAGACAATACTGGTCGAGGCCACTAAAATCACCAAGACCAACCGGCGGAGCAGGGCAAACATCGGTCTTGCCTCCCGAAAAAGCATGGGATATGGTTTGTGACGTTTGGAACACTTTAGCCAAATGAAGTGGAGCGATGTGTTACTGATGCGTAAGCGGGAATCCAGGCAATAGGGATTTCTTCTGCTTTCTGGACTGCTGCTTGCGCAGGAATGACAAAAAAGGTCCCCCTCAGCCGGCCAGGAGGCCGCTCCCTAGCGGTCGCGGCTCAGCCGGGCTCTCCCGTCCTTGTGTGTCATTCCC
>Ga0272448_1006200_pt1 | contig 12977 bp, 10 predicted proteins | sample YNPCB0191_FD_202220 | JGI IMG/M metagenome (GOLD analysis project Ga0272448, IMG submission 202220) | Hot spring sediment microbial communities from Yellowstone National Park, WY, United States - YNP-CB-019-1 | ecosystem: Environmental > Aquatic > Thermal springs > Hot (42-90C) > Sediment...
TCGCCCTATGCCGTAAGCAAAATTTACGGCGATTATCTAACACGCAACTACCATACCTGTTACGGACTCAAGACGATAGTATCACGCGGCTTCAATCACGAGGGTGCCGGCCGAGGTATCATGTTTGCTACAGCCTCCATAGCCCGACAGATTATGCAATTGAAAAGAGGCCAGACGGATAAAATCATTATCGGCAATGTCAACGCATTTCGGGATTGGTCGCATATAAATGATATCATCCGGGGCTACTGTCTGCTGGCTGAAAAAGGGAAATACGGCGATGTTTACAATCAGGGTTCCGGCCGCACCAACTCCGTACTCACTTTTATCCTTCTTGCCCTTGAATGTGCGGGCTATCGGGTTGAGAAGATACAGACCTTTAAAGGCATGAAAACCGTTGAAACCCCTACCACATTGGACAGCTCTCCTGCATTCGGTCTCAGATTCAACAAAACCGTTATAGATAGACTGATGCTCGATGGCCAATTAGAATTCACCCCTGACGATGCCGGCATAACGGTATTTACCAGCCGGGGAAAAGTCGCTATCGAATTCGACATCGACCGATTCAGGCCCGCCGAAGTACCGCTTCTTCTGGCATCAACCGCCAAAATCGATAAGCTCGGTTTCAAAATCGAGCACAGCCTCAATGATATAATCAATGATCAGTTGAACTATTATCTGGATTCATCGCGCTGACAGACTACCGTGTCTGCAGGATTGTAGATATTGCTGAAAATGAAAATCGCTTTACTTACACCCACCTTTTGCGGCTACAGCGGAATCGACCGGGTTGTAGCACAGCAGGCCGCCCGATTTGCCGGCGATGGCCACAGAGTAACCATCATCACCATGCAGGCGGATATGCAGCCGGCCCCCGGAGTAGAATTAGAAGTACTCGGACTCCCACCCGGTCTGCTGTTGCAGCGAATATACCGTCTTCTATTTCCACTGGATATTGTTAAAAACAGCCGTTATGTGCGCCTTTTAAAAGGGGTCGATTTAATCTACAGCCACCAGTACCCCATGAACTGGCTTGCATGCCTGGCAAAAAAACACTACGGGATAAAATATATCTACTACGATTACGGCGTGGCACCGCCGGAATCCTTTGCCGGCTTAGCCGAGCGCCTGTATATGTTGCTATTTACCCGGCTTTCAAACCTCACAGCTTCTCAGGCTGATTCGGCCGTATCTATCAGCCGCTACCTGAAAAGCGAGCTGGAAAAACATACGGGACTGGTCAGTGAAGTCATATACCCCAACATCGACAACCACAGGTTCCATCCCGGTCTGGATCGCTCAACCATCCGCCGGAAACACAACCTGGAAAACCGGCCCGTTATTCTGTATTTAGGCAGAATCTCACCCCATAAAGGGGTGCACCTCCTTATAGAGGCTTTTAACCTGGTCAGACAAAAGGTACCAGATGCAACGCTCATAATTGCGGGTCGACATACCTTTCCCGACTATTCAAACAGGCTTAAATCTATGGCGGATGACCATATCATCTTCACCGGTTATGTCGATGACGGGGATATCCCGCTATACTATGCGGCCTGTGATATTTACGCCACCGGCACATTATGGGAAGGTTTTAATCTGCCGCTGGCCGAAGCACAGGCATGTGGCCGACCGGTGGTGGCTTTCGATCTGGGGCCTCATCCCGAAGTGGTTTGCCACGGGAAAAGCGGCTTTCTGGTCAAACCATCCGATACCCATGCAATGTCCCACGCCATTATCAGGCTCATCCAGGACGAGAAACTGCGACAGCACATGGGTGCGGCAGGCGCCGAATTTATAAGGGAGAAGTTCGCCTGATGCGCTGGCCAACTGACTGGTCACTCAAGATATGCCTTTCCGGTGCCGCGGCAATAACTGTGATTCATCTGGTCCTTGTCTGCCTGTCGGCATTCCATATTAACATCCCCGTAGTTACTCAGATCAGTGGCTTTATATTCGTTACCCTCATCCCCGGACTGTTGATTGCCCGGATATTTCGTCTGCATAACCTCGGGCTGCTCGAATCAATAGCCTGTACAGTAGGCCTCAGCCTTGCCGCGGTCATGTTTTACAGTGCATTTCTCAATTTCATACTTCCCCCGATAGGCATTAACCAACCAATCACACCTCTACCGCTGGCCATCAGTTTTTCGATATTGTATTTCATACTCACAGCGCTGGCATGGATGAGTGACCGGCATTTTAGTTCCACGCCGCCTTCAACGAAGTACACTGTTGAGCCGAAATCCATCCTGCTGCTACTCCTCATGCTTTGCGTGGTGATACTGGGAGTGCTGGTGCTGGAGAAAACAGGCAGCAATATCATACTGATGCTCGGTCTGGGACTGGTTCTTCTGATATTTGTGCTGGCTACGTCCGGACGGATATTCACCGAGAATGTTTATCCGCCTGCAGTCTATGCTATCAGCCTCGCCCTTCTTTACCAGACCACTCTAATGTCTCCATATCTCACAGGCACCGATATCTATTTCGAATACCAGTTTTACCGGCAGGTAGCCCAGAGCGGCCTGTGGAACTATGCACTTCCCGGCACCATCAACTCCTGTCTGAGCATCGTCATGGGTGTACCCGTTTATGCCGGTATGCTGAACATCGATGGTGTCTGGGTCCTTAAAGCCGTCTATCCGCTTTTATTCTCGCTTGTGCCTCTCATCATGTACCGCATTTTTCAGGGCCAGATCGGAAGCCTACCCTCTTTCCTTGCCGTGTTCTTCTTCGTATCCGTCCCCACCTTTTCACTCGAGATGATAGGGTTGGGGCGCCAGCAGTTTGCCGAGATTTTTTTCGTTCTTATAATACTTCTGCTCACACAGAACTCAATAGATAGATACGTAAAGATCACCCTTATCACCATTTTCGCTCTGGGAATTACCGTCTCCCACTACACATTCGGTTTTATCAATTTCGTCTATTCAGGGGCCCTGATCGCACTGGTGGCAGTACTTCGCAGTCACCTGTTCACAGGATTCTGGCAGAGGCTAACAGCCCGGACCGGCGGTCTGCCCGTCATTCTTGCAAGACCTTCTAACACGGATATACCCATTAGAGCTTTGACCGCGTCATTTATCGTCGTCTTTGCCCTCAGTCTGGCATGGTACGGACTGATCGCCTCGGGCAGTAACCTGCAGTTTTTCGCCGGTACGCTTACCATACTTATGCAAAAAATAGGGATTAACATGCAGGAGCTGGCCTCCCGGTATGGTGGTTCACAGTACATTTTCGGCGGCCAGGGAGATCTACTCGTCTCGGCCGCACTCGGATTGGACTTCAGCCAGGCATCAGTTCAGGGCAAAATTTTCCGCATTATCCAGTATATAACCCAGCTACTGATCGTTGCCGGCTATCTACGGCTGATTATCAAACCTTCCGGGCTTGCTTTTAAAAGGGAGTATATAGCATATTCGCTTGTAAGTTGCGGCATTCTAGCCGGATGCATCTTCCTTCCATGGTTCTCGAACATACTTAATATCACACGATGGTACCACATAGCCCTGATAACACTCTCCCCCTTTCTGGTGGTCGGTGCCCGGTCAATATGGGAACTTACTTCATGGATCACAACCGGGCTTAAAAACAATCCATCCGAGATTAACGCGCCTCGTGAGAAGCGGTATCTTACCGTTATGGCGTGGTTACTTCTGCTGCCTTATTTTGCATTCAACTGCGGTCTGGTGTTTGAGCTCAGCGGACAGCGCGATACCAGCATCATAGATACGCCATATTCCATAGCACTCAGCAGTTACCGTCTGGACCTTACCGGCATCTTCAATCATAAGGACGGTGCCGCCGCCCGCTGGCTTTCAACCCGAGCCTGTGATAACTCAACAGCCTATACAGACGTTCACGCAGGCAAAATACTGCTTTATCACGATACGCTTTCACGCCTCAAAATCAAAAACTTTACGCCTTCGGAAAATATTTCCACGGTCGGGTATATTTTCCTTAGCTCGTGGAACGTTAATAAGGGGGAACTTACCTTTACCAGCGCCGGCAGACCGGGCATGCGCGAACATCTGAATATCAATGCAATACCGGATATAATAAATGGTAACATTATATACTCCAGCGGTGGTAGTGAAATTTATTTAAATTCTGCGGACACCGATGACAAAGGGAGACCTGTCGGTTTACAATAGATTTCACCTGGATTTACCGGAAAATCTGCTGATAATGCCGCGAAGTAAAACTCTCCAGCTACGTTTAAAGAATAATACGCAAAAAGGCCCTATCAGGCTTACCTGCAATAAAAAAGGGATAATAAACAGAGCCGGCGGTGAATATGTCCGATACAAACGCCACCACAGTTTATAAGCACCTGCACCAACCATTTTATTGATCATATTTCTTGTTTCAGGATAATCGGAAAGTTTCACACCGCTGGCCTGCCATTTATGCCAGATCTTGGACTTGGGTTGATATATAATTTTAAATCCAGCCCTTTTAGCACGTGTACAATAATCGAATTCTTCAATAGCCCAGAAGTAAAAAGGGTCCAAATAGCCTATTTTTTCAACTACAGACCGTTTTATCATGCATGAAGTCGCCGGAACATAATCCTGCCACATGGGCATATCATACTGGCCAAAATCTTCTTCATCTTTAATATAAGTACCGTTAATACCCAGTATCCAGTTAATTCGGCCTCCAATATATTGTATACGTGTAGGGTAGTAATAATAATAAACTTTTGATCCAACTATACCGATTTTCTCATCCCCTTCAGCAGTCTTCACAAGCTCTTCCATAAATTCCGGATCAACAACGGTATCATTATTGAGCAATAACAGATAATCGGCGCCTTTCGTCAGAGCATATCGCATTCCTATATTGCATCCTTCTGGGAATCCCCAATTCTTCTCCTGTGCTAATATATCCACGTAATTGCCAAATTTTTCATGTAGTATTTGTACGTCATTACAGCTCGAAGCATTATCCACAATAATAATGAAAAAATTGGTATATGTGACTTTTTTCAGGGATTCAATACATTCAATGGTATCCGCATAACCGTTCCAGTTAAGCATAATAACAGCTACTTTAGGAGTGTTCATATTTAAATATTCCCTTAATACTGCGTAAAATATAATCAAATCCGCCTTTTAAAAGCATAAATATTCTTTGAATAAATATAGGCTGAAACGTATTCCACTCTCCATTGGTTGTATAAATATATTTATATTTTTCTTTATGCTTTTGAATCAGTTTTTTCAAAGTATCGTAATATTCGGCAGGCAAGGCACCAAGAGATAACAATATTTTTAACCTGTTGACTCTTCGAATACCCCGGGAACCATGATAGATACTCAGAGGAATAACATAAGCATTTAGTCCCATTAATTTAATGCTTAGGCAATAATCTTCAGCATATAAATGCCAATTATTACAGGTAATATCATCAAACTGAAGCTTCTGAAATACCTGATTGGGTATCATCAGAAGACAGCAATCAAGAGTCTGTACAATTTGGGGTTTGTCAATAGCGTTCCCGAATTCCCATATGAATCTTTCGGGCCCATGTTTGATAATATTACGTCCTCTTTCTCTGAGATTATGGCCTGTTTCGCTAATACCGGCAACTCCAGCAATACCTAGGTCGGAAAGATTATCAAGTAATTTTTCAGCGTCAGCCAGCCACGTTCCAGATTCAAAATCAACATCCTGATGAACAAACATTATATATTTCGATGTTGCTTTCTTTCCCGCATAATTAAATGCACTCGCCGCCGATGCAAATTGTCCATTGCAATTATCTATAAAAATCTCTTCGTATTCTACATTCTGTTTCATAAGTGAAGGAAAAAGAAATCGGTTAAGGACATTCCTGTCACTATACACGCACACAATTGAGAACATTATAAATAGACTGTTACAGATTGTTATTGTTTATTGCCAATGGCACCAAGCAAAAATGCCATTTCGGGAAAATAAAAAAGAAGGGGTATAGAAAAAAAAGATAAAGCCTTCCATAAAATCCGTGGTTTATATTTTATATTGCCCTTATAACCATGAAGATACTTTATCCCACCGAGGCCATAAACTTTGAAATTCATTTTCCGCAATTCTTTAACTGTCCATTTTGCCCTGTGAATTTGAAATTCGTTATTGTCATAGCCATCCTGCCATACGAAACCATTGGGGACAGTAATTATTACTTTCTTTTTAGCCCATTTCCGCATATTTTCAATTAATTTCAATCCCTCGTCTTTATTCAGATGTTCCAATACTTCAAGCAAAATTACTGCATCAAATGAACATTCGGGAAAATCTACTTTTCTAATATCAGCCAGCAAATATTCGCTGTGTAATGACTTTTGCTTGCTCTCAGTTATATAAGGCTCATACATATCGACACCTAACGAATATTTCACATTTAAATACTGAATAGGCGAGTTGTAACCACAACCTAAATCAAGAATAGAATCACAACCAGCCAGTTCTTTTCTTATTAAATTAATAGTTCGGTTATAAAAACACCCATATATACTTTGTATTAGGCTATCTATGAATAAAAGTAATCTTATTACAATCAATTGACAGGGATAATACTTTCTAAAATAGTATAAAAGACTCTTGCGATACTCTACCTCAACCCATTTAGGGTCTGCTTTCTTAAAAGATGATCCAGAGTAATGAATGATATCAGCATCCGGTAAAACATATATTTTATAACCCGCAAGATATATTCTACGGCACAAATCTACATCGTTAAAAAAGAATGGTAATTTTTCATCTATGATATATTCCTTTATAAATTCACCCCTTCTTAAAACAAGGCAGGCACCTGGCGGTTGATCAACCACATTTAGTTTTTCAGCGTCCAAATCAGAATACCAATAATGTTTGGCATATTTCCCTTGGAAAAAGACCCTATCAATAGCCGAACCAATTATTGTTCCACGCCAAAAATACATGGGTAAATCGTGAAATCTGGCATAATATGGCTGTACTGTTCCATCCGGATTCAATAACCTAGCGGATACAGCGCCTGCATCTGGATGTTTATCCATAAAATTAATAATTTTTTTCAAACATTCAGGAAAAATAACAGTATCATTACCAATTAATGCGATGTAACGGCCGCGGCAAAGAGGTAATACAATATTATCAGCTATTCCGCCGATATTATCTTTATTTTTTATCCAGTGAAAATTAGTATGGTCTTTATATTTAGCAATTACGTTATCGAATTCATCTCCCTTAGAATTGTTATCTACTGTAAATATTTCGTACATCAATTCTTTTGTATTCTTTATGATAGATGCCAAACAACCATCAAGTAACATAGCTGTATTCCAGTTCAATATAATTATGGATAAATCTAAATCATATATGTCTGTCAACTGAATTATCCTCGGAAAATATTAATTACTGCTTCTGCAACATAACTGATTTCGCTCTCAGAAAGCCATGGTGATATAGGTAAAGACAATATCCTGGAAGCTGCTTTTTCTGTTTCTATTAAGTTCGTATTTATGAACATATAATCATAAGCTTTCTGTTTATGTACTGGAATAGGATAGTGTACTAGAGTCTGAATTTCCTTTTTTGCTAGTTCCTCATTCAACTTGTCTCTTATATCGGATCCTATAACATAAACATGATAAATGTGTTTGGCATAATCTTTTTCGATTGGCAAATCTATATCAATATTCGCTAATCTTTCATTATATAACGCAGCAATGTATCGACGCCGCTCATTCCAATCGTCCAAATATTTCAATTTTACTCTCAAAACAGCAGCCTGTATTTCATCCAGCCGGCTGTTAATACCTGGATGATCATGATGGTATTTTGTCGTTTGGCCATAATTCCGTAATAAACGCAATCGTTCGGCAATATTAACATCATTAGTTACTATCATACCACCGTCACCATAGGCACCGAGGTTCTTAGTAGGGTAGAAACTGAAGCAGCCGATATCTCCTAAGGAACCCACTTTTTTTCCATTATATTCTGCTCCATGAGCTTGACAAGCATCCTCAATCACATATAATTCATATTTCCTTGCCAGCGCCATGATATGATTCATATCGGCGGGATGTCCATATAAATGTACAGGCAAAATTGCTCTCGTTCTGTCTGTTATCCTTTCTTCTATTTTAACTGTATCAATGCAGTAAGTTTCAGGATCTATATCTACTAATACGGGAACAGCGCCATTTCGCGTAATGGCATCTACTGTTGATATAAAAGTATGTGAAACGGTGATTACTTCGTCCCCGTTGCCAATGCCCAATGCTTGAACAGCAAGAAATAGTGCATCAGTTCCGGAATTTACACCAATTCCAAAATCAGCGCCTACATAGCGGGAGAATTCCTCCTCAAAATTCCTCACTTCTTCACCTAAAATGAGCCAGCCGCTCTTGAGAACCCTGTTTATCGCTTGATTAATTTCAGCGCCAATTTCTGCATATTCACTTTTAAAATCAGTAAAGTGAATCATAAAAAAATCGCCTAGAAACTCCACTTTATCATCATGAACTGAAGGCTGAGCAATCTCGGTGATCGCTTAGGTATGCTGTCCCTCGCAAGATAGCTAGGGAATATTTCGCTCCCCAACATGAAAGATAAATTAACTACAATTATATTTTCATTTATGTTACAGAACGATTCAGGAGTGATATTCCGCTTAAGGGTCATATTTTGACCGATCATTGACTTTCATATTTACAAACATTTCACATCGAAGCTCCGGCATATATTTTATCATTCCATCCAAGCCAGCTACAACGCTGGTACTAACTATATTCTGACTTATTAATTTTTCCATCTTCACATTGATGAACGGCCTAATGAGATAGCTACCGAACTCAAGAACAACGAATCCCGCCTCTTGGATCAAACTGAAGAGCATCTGCCTATCAAGCCGCATCTTACATTGAAACTCGATCACAGTATCCGACCAATGAAAGACGCTTACACACGATTGACAAGGCCCCTTAAGAATGCGACAATGATATCTAGAACTGGTATAAGAAAACAGAAAAAGGACAACCCAACCCTAAGACTTTCTAAATCCTTTGGTCTCCAGCTTTATGAGTGTCGTATAAATATGTAATTTTATTCAGTATGTTCGAGCTATGAATAAATAAGAACTAAATATTTAACGTGTAGGGCAATAATAATATGGCATCAAGGAATGATGAAACTACATTTGGCGAAAATGTTCATATTTATGGTAACGTAAAAATCGGCCATAATGTGACAATTGGTGATTCATGCATTATTTATGACAATGTAATAATAGGGAATGACACATTTATTGGCCCATTTTGTATATTGGGTGAACCTTTAAAAGATTATTATATAAATAAAAACTATAGCAATCCGCCTTTATATATAGGCAACAATTCTATTATAAGGAGCGGATGTATCTTATATGCAGGCTCAGAGTTCGGCGATTATTTGGAAACTGGCCATAGGGTCACCATACGCGAGCATTCTAAGATAGGCATTCATTGTAGAATAGGAACATTATCAGATATTCAAGGTTATGTAATAATTGGTGATTATTGTAGATTTCATAGCAATGTGCATATTTGCCAAAAGGCAATAATTAAAAATTATGTTTGGATATTTCCATATGTTATTCTAACAAACGACCCTCATCCACCTTCAGACACGTGCATCCAAGGTCCTGAAATTGAAGAGTTTGCTGTGATTTGTTCAGGTGCTGTAATAATGCCTGGTGTGAGAGTTGGTGCCAATTCATTGATAGGGGCTAAGTCCTTGGTAACGAAAAACGTGCCTGACAATGTATTTGTCTTAGGTATGCCAGCGAAAATTATAGGCCCTATTACAGATATAAAATGTAAGAATGGCAGGTTATCACAACCGTACCCCTGGCGATTGCATTATGATAAAGGATACCCATGGCAAAAACAAGAATAATGGATATATCACTCATCTTGTGGCTGACATATTAACAGCAATTAAAAAGGCAATAAGAATAACTGGGTCTTTAACTTCCTCAGATCGCTGACATTCATGCCGGCATACCTGGCTTTCGAATTGTAGTAAGATGCATCGCTCATACAGTATTTGCAGCAGAGATCGGCAATCTTTGCCCCTGCCCCCCTTCCTTCTGCCCCATTATAATCTTTTCCTCAGTATATTTCTTGGCTTTCGCTAGCGCCCCTCTTATGGGTTTTTATCACAGGAAAACTCTTATAGTAATTGGCTTAAATTAAAGGGGTACGGTTACAATCTCTAATTCTATTTCGCCAGAAGCTATTTGTCTCTTAGTTTCAGTATTCTTGGTTTATTGGTGCATGAAAGGCGCAAATAACCTTTCTTAAGTGCTGATTTCTAAACAAAATATTATGGTTATCAAATGGTAACACTATACAATCCTCACCAGAATTATTCGAAATTATTGTCAGATTCTTCACTTTACTAGTTGCCAACAGTTTAACAAATTTAATTGAATAACCATGGGGAAAGCAAAACTACCAATCATAATAATGACACCATTAAAGAACCTATTAATTATATTAGACTCATGCGTCATTTACCAGTCATTCCAAGTAAGCTAAACAATTTTTCACTCTTCAAATAAGTTTCCACGAGGACGAAGCCGGAAACCTGATACTCATAGTCATTAATAAAATATTCACATGCTACCGCTGCGATGGCGCTGTCTCCGATTATCCTCCGATTATCACTATGCTTTCTTTTTTATTTCTCATAATATTTAAGTATTTCATTATTTAAGTAGATGATTATTTATTTCCCCCACCTTATTCATCCCCCTTGAGGGAAAAGCTAAGTGAAGGGTAGGAAGCTCCACACCATTTGGTGAGCCTATTGCAGTTATTAAACACTTTTTTTAATAAATATCTTGAAAGCTTGATAATCTCTGATGTAATCACTTTCATCGAATAGGTCTGAGGCAAGAACAAGGCACACCGAGCCGGAAGAGAAATTGTTCAGCTCTCGCCATACCATGGGGCAAATATACAAGCCCATATAAGGTCGGTTAAGATGAAATGTTTTTCTATCTTTTCCATCATCAAGAATTACATCAAAGCTACCACTAGCTGCTATTATGAATTGCTTCAGCGTCCTGTGAGCATGTCCGCCCCGGGATTCACCTGCCGGCACGTCATACAGGTAATAGACTCTCTTAATCTCAAATGGTATGTGCTTTTTCTGCTCTATAAAGGTTAAATTGCCCCGCACATCGACTATTTTCGGAAGCTCGATAATACAGCATTGCGATATGCTCATTACCAAGTTCATTTTTTCTGCTCAGTTAAATGTTTTATATTTGGCAAATAATTCTTTTACGAGCTGTTTATCGTCTTCCTTTATACCGAGTATATATGCCAGTCCAGCATATGTCAACAGAACAGCTGTGGATATAATATAAATATTAATTCCCAGTTTCATCAGCAAGACAGCCACTGCACACGCCAATATAAAAGCAAGCATTGTCGGCATGAATACATTTATCACATCAAGCTTATAGCCCATCCGGTGAAATACGTACAGGCCGATGATCAGTCCGATAGCTTCATTGAATATCTTTGTCGCCGAAGCACCGATATAGCTCAGACTTGGGATTAAGACAAGATTGAGCGCGACATTTGTAACTAGGGCAATTATGGCGAGTATAAGATAAGTCCTTTGCCTGTTGGTAGCAATAAACATATTGCCTGTTACAGCACCAATATAAATGAACACAGCCGCCCAGATTAAAACCCTTAAGGCATTTGAAGCTCCATAAAACTGATCACCGTAGATTATGACTATTATGTTGTCTGATAGCATGGTAACCAGTAGAGCCACGGGCAAAGCTATCGCAATCAGGTATTTGATTGATTTTTCATATGCCCTGTTTAATGACTTCTGGGCACTAGTATAATATTGGCACATGAGTGGAAACACCGATACCATTAGCATTGCCGGTATTATTAAAGTCAGCTCCATTAATCCATGAGCAACAGTATAGAGACCGACAGCAACATCGCCTTTCATAGCTCGAAGCATTAGAACATCTATGCGGAAATACAATGTGATAGTTCCTGATACAATGCCGATTGGCCAAGCATTCTTAAGAATATCCTTCCACATTTCCCAGTCTAGGCGGGGTCGGTATATTTTCCTTTGTGCTTCATTATATTTAAGTCCCCAACGGATAGTCGCCAGACTATAAATAAGGACACAAAAAGACGATATAGCATATAGAGTGGCAAATTGTACCAATGACCATTGATATTTAACGGCGATGATTACCCCACTCAGCATAATTAGCGCATTTACGATTTGTCCTATTCCTTGGAGTTCCATTTTTTCAAAAGCTTGGAAAATGCCGTAAAAAAACTGGCTCATCGCTGAGAAAGCTACTGACAATCCAATTATATAGACAACCACGACTGTTTCGAGAGGATAGCCCAGATGATTTATAGTGAATGCGATTAATCCATAGGTTATTATTATCATAATCACCTTGAGCAGGCTGACATTGGTAATATATTTTAAAGCCAGCTCTTTATTTCTGGAGACATCTCTCACCGTAATCTGCTGCAGGCCGAAATCGGCCAAAATCGAGAAGATTCCGTTAAAGGCTACGGCAAAGTTTATAATTCCATAGTTGGCCGGTCCGAGGTAGCGAGCTGCATATATGGTGTAAAAAAAGGCCAGTAAATAGCTTATAACCTGGGCAGTAAGAAGTACTGCGGCATTTTTGGCTAACCTGCGTACAACGCTCAAGCTGTAATCACCACCCCATACATAGTTAGCCTTCCAATCGCAAAGCAAATATTTCTGTTAATATTCATATAAAGTATGTATGACTGAAAATCTGTGTGCGGCTAAGGCTGATACTCAAACACTTTAATCAGGGAATTTGAGCCATTCTCAGGACCGGTCTTCTCCTTAGATCCGTATACCAGCTTATAGTTCTTCAGGGCTTCGAGGGGCACCGGGCTGGTATATGGGTCTGCGCCTAC
>Ga0272448_1006202_pt1 | contig 12976 bp, 10 predicted proteins | sample YNPCB0191_FD_202220 | JGI IMG/M metagenome (GOLD analysis project Ga0272448, IMG submission 202220) | Hot spring sediment microbial communities from Yellowstone National Park, WY, United States - YNP-CB-019-1 | ecosystem: Environmental > Aquatic > Thermal springs > Hot (42-90C) > Sediment...
AGTGAGCTACATGGAAAAAGACCTGGAAGATCTGCTTAACTTCTATTTATGTCCTGAACCTATGAGGATAAAATTACGCACAACAAATGTAATCGAAAGGGCATTCAGGGAGGTTAGAAGAAGGACATGTCCCATGAGCTGCTTTAATAATAACAAAAGCATTGAGAGGATCATATATGCGGTAATGAGTCATTTAAACGACCAATGGGGAAGAAAGCCCTTAAAAGAATTTACACAAAAGAATTGACACTACAGCAGCTATATTACAAAATATTATTGAAAAAAAGAGCATCCATACTGCTGTCTTGCGAACAACTACCATACTTTTTACTTGCATTGTCCCTATAACAACATGGGGCCAAGCCATCCCCCTTTTTTAATAAATTAGCTTAAAAACAGTTTTTTTATCTGTAAGGCTAGTATTTAGTTGTATAGAGCAAAATGCCACTAACCATATAATAGTATGAAGGTTATAAAATCCAACTGCAACTGGCATCCATCCAAAAAGTAGGTAAGATGTATTCTGTAAAACAAAAGGAAGGATAAAGACATACCAGATGGCGCTCAAAATAAGGACACACAATAAAATCCTACCAGGCCTATGACCCACAATCTCTCTCATAATCTAACCCCCCTAAATATTTTTTCTGCCTTCAAAGCAGTTATTTCCCATATTTTTCTCTTAATTTCCTTTTTAATATTTTCCCTGCTGGATTACGGGGCAATTCCTCTACAAAATGCACTGCCTTTGGAACCTTATATCCAGCTATCTTACCTTTGCAAAAATTGATGATATCTTCAGGTCTCAGGGTATTACCTTTTTTAAGGACAACAATGGCTGTTACTGCTTCACCCCATAAAGGATGTGGTGTCCCTATAACACAGCACTCCTTGACTATTAAATGCTGATTAATAACCTTTTCAACCTCAGCAGGATATACATTCTCTCCTCCTGTTATAATTATGTCTTTCAGGCGGTCAATAACCCTTATATATCCCATTTCATCTATCGAACAGACATCTTCAGTATGAAACCACTCTCCCTTAAATACCTTAGTAGTCTCTTTTTCCTTCCTCCAGTAACCAAGTGATACACCAGGTCCTCTTACAATCATCTCACCAACCCCGCCTGGGGGCAATGGATTGTTATTTTGATCTACAATAAGAACCTCCATATCATAGCTTGTCCTGCCACAGGATTCGAATATTTTATCATCACCTCTTTCAAGGGCTTCTTTGATATCCCTTACAGACAGATTTGTTGTCACACCTGTTGTCTCTGTAGTCCCATGATGCTCACCTAAAATATTTCCAAATGTCTCTGTGAACTGTTTATATACCGCCGGTATAATACCTGCACCAGCAAACCATAGTTTCTTCCAGCTTGAAAGGTCATATCTTTCTTTATTTGAATGGTCAAGGATCATAGTCACCATAGGTGTTGCAAACATACCTGCTGTTAATTGCTCTTTTTCTGTAACTGAAAAAAATTGTTCTACATCCCACCTGGAGAATATGTATGAAACGCATCCAGTATACTGACTACCAAAAAATGTGTAGTGGGCTGTAATATGATACATGGGGCATACAATAAAGACACGGTCATCCAAATCAAGGTTGTTGTTTTTTGAGCAAACACGACCAGCATGATAAAAATTGCCATGGGTTTGCATGACACCCTTTGGAACACCTGTAGTTCCACTTGTATACATAAGCATTGCAACATCATCTTCAAATATGAGTGTATTATGTGGTAGCGGGGATGCTGTCCTTATTAAATCTTCATAGTCTATCCAGTCAAAAGGTTTTTTCTCTGGAGAACCAAAATAAATAATATGTTTAACAGAAGAAAGGGATTTTCTTATTTCCTCTGCTATATCCACAAACTGTTCCTGAACAATCAAGATTGCAGGTTCTGAATCAGCTAAAACCATAGCTATCTCAGGAGGAGCAAGCCTGAAATTACATACCACATATATAAGACCTGCATTTGGAACTGCAAGGGCACATTCAATATATTCGAGACTATTCTGACTCAGAATTGCCAACCTGTCCCCTTTATTTGCGCCAAGACCATGAAGTGCATTTCCTATACGATTCACCCTGTCTTTAATTTGAGAGAATGTAAATGTCCTCTTTTTACCCTCCACCTCTATTAAGGCAATCTTATCTGGGTATAATGAAGCATTTCTGTTTATAAGGGTTCTTATTGTTGAGAATGTCTTTTGCAAACTCATAATAGCCTCCCTTAAATAGTTTTTGAAATTTTGAGCAATTTTTGTGCCATTAATATAATATGTATAACATATTGATTTTATTGAATAATATTTTAAAACAGTAAACAATAACCCTGTATAGTGTTGATACTATTGTGTATTAAGATTACAGATGTGGATTTAAAAGGTGGGTAGACACGTGATTAGTTTTAAGGCTCTGGTAAATATATTTATTTTAATAACAAATAGAAAGGTAATCTCAATATCTTTTTAAGATATGCTGTAACTAATTGATACAATATGTATAAATATGGGACATATGATGCAGAAAGAAATATATCTTTTTGAAATAATAAGGTCAATTTTAATATAATATCAAAGTGTTATGATCTTGATACTGTGGCAATGTTATGGCACTGTAATTGCTTTTAATTCTATAAGTAAAAGAAGGATAAAAATTTTTTAAAATTCATATATCAAAGAAAGGAGTTAACATGGAGCTTACCCGGGAACAAAAAGATATAAGACAGGCAGCCAGGGAATTTGCAGAAGGGGAATTTAAAGAGAGGGCAAAGGAATTTGATGAAAAGGAGGATTTTGATCTATCCATATGGAAAAAGGCTTGTGAAAATGGTTTTGTAGGGACATTTATAAAAGAAGAATATGGTGGACATGGACTTGGATTTCTTGAACACTCTTTAATTGCAGAGGAGTTCTGGAGGGTTGACCCTGGATGCGGTCAGGCGGTTCTGTCCACTACATTTGGGTCAGAAATGATACAGACCTTTGGTTCAGAAAAAATAAAAAAGAAATATCTCCCTCCCCTTGTAATGGGAGAGGCTATTATGGGTTTTGGTATTACTGAACCTGATGCAGGAAGTGATGCCGCTGGAATAAAGACAAGGGCTGAAAAAAAGGGGGACAAGTATATAATAAATGGGTCAAAGATGTTTATAACAAACGGTTGTATTGCAGATTTTCTTCTTGTATTTTGCTTAACAAATCCCGATGAAAAAAATACACACAAAAGACACAGCGTTATTCTTATTGATACCAAACAACCTGGTTATGAGGCAAATAAGATCCATGGAAAGATGGGTATAAGGGCATCTGATACAGCAGAAATAGCATTAAACAATGTGGAGGCGCCTGTTGAAAACCTTATAGGTGAAGAAGGCAGTGGCTTCTATCAGCTTATGGATTTTTTTAACAAGACAAGAAATCATGTTGCTGCACAGGGCGTAGGTTTAGCTCAAGGTGCCCTTGAGATGGCAATAGCTCATGTAAAAAAGAGAAAAGCCTTTGGCGGAACTTTATCAAAGCTACAGGGCATTCAATTTTTGCTTGCAGAGATGGCAACAAGGATTGAGGCTGCAAGGAGCCTCTACTGGCGTGCTGCATACAGTGTAGATAAAGGTAATCCAGACCCACCTCTTATATCTATGGCTAAGTGGTTTGCCGGTGATACTGCTGTTTATGTGGCAAATCAGGCGTTGCAGCTTCATGGCGGCTATGGTTATATAAGTGATTACGATATACAGAGGTTCTACAGGGACGCAAAAATTGTTGAGATATATGAAGGTACAAGGGAGGTGGAGAAAGCTATTATAGGCGTTGAGCTTTTAAAGAGAAACTGGATGAAAATATAGTTTATAAAATAAGCCTACTGAATACTCTCAAGCTTTTTATAGAGTTTTCTCCTGCTAATTCCAAGGATACGTGCTGCCTTGCTTTTATTTCCACCTACTGATTTTAGAACATTGCGTATGTATTCTTCTTCAAGTTCTGCGAGACTAAGACCAAATTTTTCTATCTTTATACTGGGGTCCTTATTTTTGTTGTATTTTTCTGTGAAGATGGTCTCAGGGAGATCTTCAGCCAGTATCTCAACCCGATCAGTGCTTATAAGGCAAGCCCTTTCTATTACATTTGCCAGTTCTCTTACATTGCCAGGCCAGTTGTATTCTATTAAAAGTTTCATTGCTTTCTCTGATAGGCGTTTTTTTATACCACCCTTTATAAATTTGCCAAGAAAATATTTAGTCAAAAGGGGTATATCGTCTTTTTTTTCACGGAGTGAAGGAAGTTGTATTATAAATGCATTTATTCTAAAGAAGAGGTCTTTCCTGAATCTTCCATGCTTAACTTCCTCTACGAGATCTTTATTAGTTGCGAATATAAAACGAACATCTACTTCGGTCTCTTTGGTATCACCTAATTTAAGAAATTTTCTATTTTCTATAACCCTCAAGAGCTTTGCCTGGATAGAAGGGCTCATATCACCTATCTCATCAACAAAAAATGTTCCCTCATGGGCTATCTCAAGTAGTCCTGGCTTATTGCTGCTGGCACCAGTAAAGGCACCTTTTTTATAACCAAACAGCTCGCTTTCAAGCATAGATTCCTGAAGGGCACTTGAGTTTATTGCAACAAAGGGATTGGTTGACCTTGGACTTAAGGTGTGTATTGCCCTTGCCACAAGCTCTTTGCCTGTGCCTGTTTCTCCTTGAATAAGAACAGGTGTATCAGATGGTGCGATAAGACTTATAAGGTCTTTTACCTTTTTCATCTTAATATTTTCTCCAATAAATTCATCGTGGATGTTTATTCTCTGAATATGTTCCCTGAGGAGTATATTTTTTTCTCTTAAAGATTTTTTTTCGTAAGCTTTATAAATGATACTCGATAGTTCTGATATTTTACAGGGTTTTGTGAGATAATCGTATGCGCCAAGCTTCATGGAACGCAGGGCAGTATCTATTGATGCGTAGCCAGTGAGCATAATAACCTCAATAATTGGCTCAATATGTTTTATCTTAGTCAAAAGATCTATCCCATCTATGTCAGGGAGTTTTATATCGAGAACAACCACATCAAAATCATCTTTGTTTAAAATTGTTAATGCCTCTTTGCCTGTGGATACAGTTGTTACATCCATATTTTCCTTGGAAAGTTGTTTTTTAAATGCCTGGGCTAACTTTATCTCGTCATCGACAATCAGTATCCTTATCATTTAAACAAGCTCCTTAAATTCTATAAAGACTTTACTGGAAGTTTAATAAAAAATGTTGTTCCTTTTCTTGGGGTGCTTTTTACTGATATTTTCCCACCCATTACATCAAGAAGCTCTTTGCATATTGAAAGACCAAGGCCAATGCCTTTTTTTGCCTCTTTTGTAGTAAAAAAAGGCTCAAATATCTTGTCAATTATTGAATCTGGTATACCTATGCCATTATCTGAGATCTCAATAGATATATCCTCATCCATGAGGGATGTTTTAATGATAATGGCTGCATCTATCCTGTCCTCAACAGCATCTACAGCATTTTTGATGATATTTTTAAAGACCTGGCGGATTGCATTTATATCTCCAACAGCTAAGGGTAAAGAAGGTTGAAATTTTTTTATTAAAACAATATTATCTGGTACTGAAGATTTAATTGTTTCTTCAATTAGGCTGTTTAAATCTATAGGTATACTTTCAAGGCCATTCTTTTTTGTTATATTAAGCAGGTCGTTGATGGCGTTCTTACAGCAAAATGCCTGTTCCAGAATTATATCAATGTTTGCTTTAAGATCTTCCAGTTCTATTTTGTTTATGTTGTTTTGTAATAAACTATCAATGGAAGAGCTTGCCAATTCTGCATAGGCAACAAGGGTGGCAAGGGGGTTGTTTAGGTCATGGGCAATGCCTGCAACAAGCCTACCCAATGTTGCCATCTTTACCTCCTGCATGAATTTTGCCCTTGTCTTTACCCTTTCTGTTGTCTCTTCAATGATGCACAATAGTCCCTCCACAGAGCCATCCTTTCCAAATAGCGGGACCCCTTTAAAATCCATATATAGACTTCTATCACCTTTATATGTTACAAAAGGGAAATCCCATAGATAGAAAGATTCACCATTTAAACCCCTTTTTATATACTCTGCAAGACCTGAATTAATTGTGTATGGGTTTTTAAGCCAATTAAAACCTAAAAGTTTTTTCTCTGCATCCTCATCGAGGCCTGAAAGTTTTGCCAGAGCTGGATTTACACTTGTAAAAACACCATTTTTATCAAGGGTAAATATGGCTACAGGTGCATTATCAATGATTGCCTTGTTAAATTCATTTAACCGTTTTAGCTCATCCTCTACCTTTTTTCTCTCGGTAATATCAAGGAGTGTCCCTATAACAGCTGGTTTGCCTTCGTAAATTGTGCCTGAACCATACACCTCAACAAATATAACCTGACCATCTTTTCTTATACCCTTAAATTGTGATTGAATAGATTTAACCTCACCTAAAATCCTTTTTTGAATATTGTTTTTAACCATAGGCCAGTCTTCAGGATGGACTACCTGCTGAGGCCCAGTAATTCCAATCAGTTCCTTTACCTTGTAACCAAATATCTCTGCAAGTTTCGCATTCACATATTTAAACACAAAATCTTGTATAACATATATACCAACAATAGATTTTTCAGCGAGGTTTTTAAATTTCCTCTCCGATTCCTGGAGCATTTTTTCTGTTTGATTGGTCTTTTTTGTTCTCAAAGTATGTATCCTTTTAATTTAAAGTTTTCTTAATATATTGCAATTTAAATACCATATTCAAAATATCTATTTTTATAATTTAACATATGCTGCACTGAGTTGTTATTATATATTAAGGTCACACAATTGTATCATTTAGATACATGTGTGTAAATATGATGCATTTTAAAAAATAAAAAAGCGGGTTACTTTTCGAGCACATTATGTTAATAGATTATTTTTATTATGAAATTATTCTTAATAAATAGTATGTGGTATAAACATTGCATAAAAACGAACGGATCCATTAAAAAGATATTTTAGTTATCAAGGGGTCATAGTATGCAGAAGCAGTTCGAAAGTCGTGTTTTGGTATGTATTCAATGCGGTAAATGCACAGGTGGATGCCCTGAATCAGGTCGAACACCATTCAACATAAGGATGCTTGTAAGAAAAAGACAGTTTAACTACGATATAGAAAAGTCTTTACCCTGGTATTGCACTTCATGTAATACATGCACCCTTCGTTGCCCAAGGGATGTTAAGCCATCAGAGATGATTATTGAAATAAGGTCTTTTTTAGTAGAAGAAGGTAATATACCTGTGACCCTACAGAAGTCCCTTGAAAATACCTTTGTTCATAAAAATCCATGGGGTAAACCAAGGTCAAAAAGAAGCCAGTGGGCTGATAAAACAGATTTTAAGGTCCCTCATATATCTGAAACAAGACATAAGAGGCTCCTTTTCTCATGCTGTATCCATGCCTATGACCCAAGATGTATGGTGATACCTATAAATGTTGCAAATATATTAAATCGGGCAGGTTATGAATTCGGCATTCTCGGCGACGAGGAATGCTGTTGCGGAAATGAAATAAGGAGAATAGGTGAACTTGGCCTTTTTGAAGAATTGATGGAGGAGAATTCAGCAAATTTTGAAAAGTATGAAATAAAAGAGATAATAACCCTCTCCCCCCATTGTATGAACACTTTTAAAAAGGAATATAGGGATCTTGGTATAAATGTAATGCACTATACAGAGCTCTTATCGAAACTAATAAGTGATGGCTCATTAAAAACATTAAAACCCCTTGAAAGGGATATCATATATCATGATCCTTGTTTTCTCGGAAAACAAAACAATGTCTTCGAACAACCAAGAGATATATTAAAAAGTATAGAAGGTATTAAGATGCATGAATTTACAAGATCAAGGGAGATATCAATGTGTTGTGAAGGAGGCGGTGGCAGGATGTTCTTTGATGTGGAGGTGCCATATCAGAGAAATAGTGAATTAAGGGTTTTAGATGCTAAAAAAGAAGGTGCCCATACTATAGCAGTAGCATGCCCTTTTTGTCTTATGAACCTTGAGGACCCCGCAAAGGAAAAAGATATTTTTGTAAAGGATATATCAGAAATACTCATGGAGGTTATATAGATGGATATTATTGTGCTTACTAAAAGGGTTCCCGTAACCCAGGAAGAAGAATTAAAAATAGCACCAGATGGTTCATCGGTAGACCTATCAAGGGTACCATTCAGGATGAATGACTGGGATAGTTATGCAGTTGAGGAGGCGGTGAGACTTTGTGAGAGACATGGTGGAACAATAACCAGTGTATCTATAGGTGATATGGAGTCAGATGAGGTATTAAGAAGGGCAATAGCAATGGGTGCAAAGGATGGATGCCTTATAGAGAGTAATCAGACCCTTCTTGATCCATTTGTGAGGGCAAATATTTTTAAAAACTTCATAGAAAAAGAACAAATACCCTTTAATGTGATCTTAGGTGGTGTCCAGTCAGAGGATGACCAATTCGGCACAACCTGTGGTATCCTTGCAGCCATGCTTGGGCTACCATTTGCATCTATGGTTATTGGGATAGATGAGGTCAAAGATAATAATTTAATTTTAAGGAGAGAGCTTGAAGGCGGAATCCAGGAGAGGATAAGCATAGAATTGCCATGTGTCCTATCTATACAGAGCGGTATAAATGAGCCAAGGTATGTTTCCATTATGGGCATAAGAAAGGCCTCTAAGGTAGAAAGACGGTATTTTAAAGCAGAAAAATATATTGAAGAGGATTCCTCTAATCTTATAAGTGTAACAAAATTGTTCTATCCGCCAAAGAAGGAAGGAGCTATTATACTTCACGGTGAGATAGAGGATATATGCAGGCAATTAATAGGAATTCTTAAAGAGAAGGGGGTGCTAAAATGAGTTACACGCTTATTATATCAGAGGTAAGAAGGGGCATTTTTGAGGAAAGAAACCTTGATTCCATTGGCATTGCCCATAGATTAAAAAAACCAGTATATATACTTTTTCCTGACGGACAGTATCCAATAAATGAAAAATGGGTAGATATAATGATTAAGGCACAGATAAAAGAACAAGAGTTTTCTATGCCTAAAAACATATGTCTTTTACTGGAGAAGGTTTTTAATAAATTCGGGATGCCTGAAAATATACTACTTACCCATTCTTCATCAGGGACAGAATGTGCTGCTTACATTGCAGGATATTTCAGGTTACCTGTGATCACAGATATAAATGGTATGGATGAGGAGATTTCAGCCTTTTATAAAAGCTTTTACTCGGATAAGGTTTATGGTGAATTTAAAATAACAAAAAAAGTTCCTTCTGTTTTGACTGTAAGAAGTGGTACATTCAGGGCCTTAATTGAAGAAAGAGCTAATTGTGCTATACAGGAGGTTGTAGAGGGGATAAAGATAGATGAAAAGAGGGTTTTTATAGAATTTGTAGAGGAGGAAAAGGCTGACATAGATATAACAAAGGCAGAGTTTCTTATATCTGTGGGCAGGGGCATAGGCAATAAAGATGAACTGCCTTCATATGAGGAATTAACCGGCCTTTTAAATGCAACACTTTCTTGCTCAAGGCCTGTGGTGGACAAGATGTGGCTTCCCAAGGCAAGACAGGTGGGACAATCTGGGAAGACAGTAAGACCAAAGGTTTATCTTGCAATGGGTATAAGTGGTGCATTTCAGCACATAGCAGGTATGAAGGATTCAGATTGTATAATAGCAGTGAATAAAGACCCTGAGGCACCTATATTCCAGTATGCTCATTATGGAATAGTAGGTGATATGCATAAGGTCAGGGATAAGCTGAAAGAATTATTGAAGGAATAAGCTCATTTTTATTTGGTAATATAGGAAACTTTTAAACTTTGTTAGGAGCAGGTGAATTTTTGGATGAGAGACATGTTTTAGTAATAGGTGGTGGGATAGCAGGTATCACTGCCAGCCTTGAGCTCGCATTGTGTGGTGTCAAGGTGACGATGTTAGAAGAGACACCATCTATTGGAGGCAGGATGATACAATTGGACAAAACATTCCCAACCCTTGATTGTTCATCATGCACACTGACACCAAAGATGGTAGAGGTAGCCCTAAATCCAAATATAGAACTTTTGACCCTTAGCTCCCCTGTAGAGATAAAAAAGATAAAAAAAGGATTTAATGTAACGATTAAAAAGAAACCACGTTATGTAAATCCTTCACTATGCACTGCCTGTGGCCTATGCTCTGATGCTTGTGTTATGAAGGATAGAATAAAAGACGAATTTAACCTCTATCTTAGTAAAAGATCTGCTATATATATCCCATTTCCTCAGGCTGTTCCTCAAAAGTTCCTTATAGACGATAAGGCTTGTCTTTTTCTCTCGAGGGGGAGATGTAAAAAATCATGCATTGAGGCCTGTGGGTCAAATGCCATAGATTTTAATGAGAAAGAGGAGATAATACAGAGAGATTTTGATGCCATTATCATTGCCACAGGTTTTGACCTATATGAAGCAGCAGAAAAGGCGGAGTTTGGGTATGGTAGATTAAATGGTGTTATAACTAGTATAGAGTTTGAAAGACTCTGTTCTGTAACAGGACCTACAGGGGGAGAGATTGTATTAAATGGAAAGACCCCCAAGAGATTCTATTTTATTCAGTGTGTGGGCTCAAGAGACAGGCAGACAGGTGCCCGTTTCTGTTCAAGGGTGTGCTGTATGTATACAGCAAAACATGCAAACATCATAAAGGATAGAATAAAAGACGCTCAGATATTTATTTCCTACATTGATGTAAGGGCATATGGAAAAGGCTATGAGGAATTTTATAAAAATACCCAGGAATTAGGCGTATTTTATATAAGGGGTATACCTGGCGAGATCTCAAAGTCAGAGGATGGTCTTCTTGTAAGGGTGGAGGATATTTTAACAAATGAGATTATAGAGGTAGCTACAGATGTGGTGATACTCGCAACGGGAGTAAGACCTCATAGGGGTACTGAGAAACTATTGGATATGATGTCTGTAGATTCGGATAGTTATGGATTTATTACAGTAAGCGCAATAAAGTCCTCACAGACAAACATAGATGGTATATTTGTATGTGGTATGGCATCCGGTCCAAAGGATATAGCAGATACAGTGGCCAGTGCTGGTGAAGCTGCTGCAAGCTGTTTAGAATATATAACGATGTAATTATTATTCGACAATATTAATATGTTACAGCACATATATAATTTCCAGCAATATTAATTGGTTTAAAACATGAGAATCGGAATTTTTATCTGTCATTGTGGTCACAATATAAAATCTACTGTGGATATAGATAAGATAAAGGAATTTTTTACTGGCTCAATTAATATAACCTCTGTTTTAGATTATCCTTTTTTGTGTTCCGAACCAGGTCAGGCATTGATAAAAAATAGTATAAAAAATGATAAACTTGAAAGAGTAGTAATTGCGGCGTGCACAAAATCACTTCATCAGGATATGTTTAAAAGCCTTGTTAGAAATGCAGGTCTAAACCCATTTCTTTTGAGGAGGATTGGCATAAGGGAACATTGTTCATGGGTAGGAGATGATATAGAAAAAAATACTGTAAAGGCAATAAAATTAATAAAGGCAGGGATTTATTCTTTAGCTCATTATGAATCCCTTGAAGAGAAACTAGTAGAGGTGAATAAATCTGTCTTAATTTTAGGTGGTGGCATTTCAGGTATGAGTGCTGCAATATTCCTGGCAAGATCAGGTATGGAGGTCTATATTGCAGAGAAAGAGAATGAGTTAGGAGGTCATTTAAGACATATAAAGGAAATTTGGCCTGTAAGAAAGCAAGGTAGGGAAATTATAGATAAGATGAAGATGACCTTAAAAGAACTTAAAAATGTAAACATATTCACATCATCGAGACTTATATCCTTTTGCGGTTCATTTGGAAATTATCAGGCAACTCTCGAGACACCTGAGGGAGAAAAAAAGATAACTATAGGTGGTCTGATAGTGGCAATAGGTTTTTCTCCTTTTGACCCTTCTACAAAGCCTGAACTTCAATACGGTATTGATAAGAGGATAATAACAACACTTGATTTTGAAAATAATATGAATAGTTTTTCTTTTAAAGAAGGTGACAGGGTAGCAATCCTTCATTGCATAGGATCAAGGGATGATTCAATAGGCAAAACATACTGTTCAAGGGTCTGTTGTATAAATGCCATAAAAACAGCTAATTACATAAAAAGCCAAAACAAAAATACATATGTTGAATCATTTTATATGGATGTAAGGTCTCATCCAAGAGGGGGCGAGGAATTCTATGAGGATACACAGGAAAAAGGTGTATTTTTTACGAGGGCAAATATATCAGAGATAATACCTGAGAAAACAGGCGTTATTTTGAGGGGGGAAGATACACTGCTTGGAATGCCTTTTGAGAGGGAATTTGATCTTGTTATATTATCTATTGGTTTATCTTATCCTGAGGATGGTCATGAGATTGCAAATCTATTAAAGATAACTTTAGATAAGGACGGATTTTTTCTTGAGGCACATCCAAAGCTCAGACCATATGATACTGCTCTTAAGGGAATATTTATCGCAGGCTCATGTTCAGGACCTAAGGATATGGAGGAGTCAATAAACCATGGAAGAGCATCGGCAGTTAAACTATACGGACTTTTAAATCTTGGATATACCTTTGTAGAGCCTTTTATAGCTAATGTAGATACTAAAAGATGCAGTGGATGCAGAGTCTGTGAACAGGTATGCGTGGCAAAGGCAATAAATTTTGATGGAAATCTTCATATTGTTAGGGTAGAAGAGGCTGCCTGTATGGGATGTGGTCTATGTAATGCCACATGCCCATCATCGGCCATATCATTGAAAGGATATTTCGATAGTTTTATAACCGACGAGATAAGCGGACTTCTTGAGATAGCATAAA
>Ga0272448_1006203_pt1 | contig 12976 bp, 11 predicted proteins | sample YNPCB0191_FD_202220 | JGI IMG/M metagenome (GOLD analysis project Ga0272448, IMG submission 202220) | Hot spring sediment microbial communities from Yellowstone National Park, WY, United States - YNP-CB-019-1 | ecosystem: Environmental > Aquatic > Thermal springs > Hot (42-90C) > Sediment...
GATGAGACCGCCGCCGCCGACCGGCACCACCAGCGCGTCGAGATCAGGCACGTCCCCTAAAAGTTCAAGCGCGGCAGTCCCCTGCCCCGCGATGATGTGCGGATCGTTGAACGGCGGCACGAGCGTCAGCCCGCGCTCCTGCGACAAGCGCGTCGCGATCTCTTCGCGGCTGCCGGTCAATCGATCATAAACGATCACTTCCGCGCCGTACCCGCGCGTCGCGGCGAGTTTGACCGGCGGCGCGTCATCCGGCATGACGATGGCGGCGGGGATGTTGAGCAGTTTTGCCGCGAGCGCGACGCCTTGCGCGTGATTGCCGGACGAGAACGCGACGACGCCGCGCCGCTTTTCCTCGTCGCTCAGGCGGCTGAGCCGGTTGTACGCGCCGCGAAATTTGAACGCGCCGGCGCGCTGGAAATTCTCGCACTTGAAAAACACCTCGCGCCCGACGAGCGCGTTGAACGTGCGCGAGGTCATCACCGGCGTACGGTTCGCGACGCCGCGCAGGCGCTCCGCCGCCGCGCGCACATCGGCGAAGGTGACGGGAAGACTCTCCGATGCTGGCATGGTCAATTCCTATTCTCAAGAATGGGACACGGATCGGCACGGATGAACGCGGATAACAACAAATGATCCGCGTTCCTCAGTGTTCATCCGCGTTCTAAATTATTGATTCGCTCGCGTCCACCGCTTTCAGATTTTCCGCCGCGATGTCCGCGCGCTGCCCCGCGCTAATCGCCTCGCGGAACGCGGCGAGTGGATACAGATTCGCGTGCCGCACAATCGCCGCGGTCGTCATCACCGCGAGCGACTTTTTGCTCGCGGCAGCACGCTCGAAATTGAAGACAACCTTCCGCGCGCGCGTCTCGACCTGATCCGCCAGTTCCGGCACAACGTAAACGGTTTGCGTCTCGTCCATCGCGTGGAGCTGCCGCGGCACTTGCGACAAACCCTCCGGCGTGATGACCGCAAGAATGTCCGGCTTGCTGATGCCCATATACAAAATTTCCTCGCGGCTCAAGATGACTTCCGACACCGAATAGCCGCTCATCACCGTCGTCGGATAATCGTCGCGCTGCGTCGCCCACAAGCCGCTGTACATCGCGCCGAGCGCCAGCGCCGACGCGGTCGAGCGCACCTTGCCCCCCGCCGCGCCGGCGAGAACGATGCGCGTCGTCGCCGCCAGGGCACTGTCGTATTTTTGCTCGATGGGCTGCGGCGGCAACACGGGCTTGCCGCGCTGGCTCGCGGACTGCTCGCGATACGCACGCGACAATTCGGGACTGTCTCTCCGCTGCAACACACCTGAAGGCAAGCCGAGCGTCTGCATCGTTTGCAGCAGTGCGTTCTTGGAGAACTTGTTGTTCGGCACGTAGTACGCGGTGCACAATTCCCAAAGGTCGAGCAGCGCAAAGCCCGGCGTCTGGATCGCCTCCGCGATGCGATCCGGCAAGTCCTTGTCGAACGATGTGCCGCGATAAACATACGCCGCGCCGTTCACCGCGACGGTCGCGCACACGTCGAGCGGGCGCTCCAAATTGCCGCCGCGCGTCGTCGCGGTGATACCGCCGTGCGGCGTCGTCACCGAATGCTCGCCGCCGGTCATTCCAAAATTCAGATTGTTGAACACGAGCACGGTCATGCCGATATTGCGCCGCGCCGCGCTGAGCAGATGCGCGCCGCCGATGCCGAGTCCGCCATCGCCCATCAGGACGATCACGTTCAACTCCGGCTTGACCAGTTTGATGCCGGTCGCGTACGTGATGGCGCGACCGTGCAGACCGTGAAACGCGTTCACGTCAAAGTACTGATCGCTCATCCCCACGCAGCCGATGTCGGTGACGATGACGGTCTGGCGCGCGTCGAGTTGCAGTTTGACGAGCGCCGCGTTGAGATGATCGAGCACAAGGGTGTGCCCGCAGCCGGGACAGAATGGATAGCGCGCGCGTTCGAGATTACGAAAAGTCGTGATCGTAGGTGAAATCATCTGGTACTGGTCTCCTGTTGCATTCCAACGCAACGTGTGGTATATTCCTGACGAAGTTTTCGCCGTGCGCAGAGGACCGCGTACGGCAATTTTATCGGAGTCGAATGAGTCGAGTCGTCGTTACGATTCACGGAACGGGGCGCACCGAGCATGACTTTTGGCTGCCGCAGATGCAAGCCCTCGCCGAACATCTGGGATCGATGCCGCGCCACCAGCCGGTCTGGTGGGGCGATATGATTGACGCCGGCGCGTGCGTGTCAGCAGTTGGCAATTGGTTGGTCGAACATCTCCACTCGCTCGCCCGCAAATTTCTTGGACGTCCCTCAAAACATGTGGCGCGCGCCGTCGCGCGTGTCATCGATATCCTGCATCGGTTCGTGGACGGCGTCGACGGCGTGGTCGCCTACTTTGTCACCCGGCGGCGACGCGAGATGATTCGCAATCGCTTGCGCGAGACGCTTGCCGATCTGACGCGCGCCGGGGACGAAATCGTTCTGGTCAGCGAGAGTCTCGGCTGCCTGGTCGCCTTCGATGTTCTGCGCGCCGAGGCGGATCAGTACAACGTCGTTGCTTGGATCACTCTAGGGTGCGCGCTGCGCACACTGGTCCGCACGCGCCGGCGCCGCGCCGATCTCGGTGCCATCAATCCACGAACCGTGGGAGCGTGGCTCAACGTCTACGCGCCGCGCGACCTGGTTGCCGCGCCCATCGCCTCCACGTTCCCCGATTACCCGATTCGCGACGAGCGCATCGATGGCACACGCGGGCGATTGCAGTCCCATCGCTACTGGGCAAACCCGCGCGTCGCCGCGTTGATTGCGCGGGTGCTTCGTCAATGAGCGCCAAACTCCGGTCCATTCATTTGGCTCATTGAATCTTTCCTCGCTCTTGCCACGCCTGACCGCGCGGGACATCGCGATCCATCCAGAGCCGCCGCCACAGGACGGCTCTTTTTTCGCGCGGGTCTGACGGCAGCGGCAGCCGGTTCGCCTCCAGACGTTTGATCGCGATGATCAGCGCGAGCAATGCCATGCCGATAACCACCCCGCGCGCGTCCTGGAACCACCACGCCGCCGGCGCGAGCAGCATCAATCCGCCAAACGCGCCGACCGCGCTGTACCTGACCGCCCAACCGATGGCGATGCAGAAAAGCAGTACCAGCGCCAAGCGCGCGTCCAAGGCAAACAACAGACCGACCGTCGTTGCCATACCGCGCCCACCCTTGAAATTCAGATAGGGTGACCACGCGTGCCCGATCACCGTCGCCAACCCCGCGAGCACGACCGCGCCGGCATCGAACCCCCAGACGCGTGCGAGTGCGATCGGCACAATCCCTTTGAGCCAATCGAGCAAGCCAACCGCGATCGTCCAGGCGCGCCCCAACTGCTCGCCCACGTTCGAACTCCCGACGTTGCCACTGCCGTAGCGCCGCAAGTCGATGCCCTTGCGCCAACGCGTGACGAGGTACGCCGGGGAGATCGCGCCCCACCAATAGCATGCCAGGACGAATGCGGCGGAATTAATCGTCAGCATAAAACGCAATGCCGACCACACCGGGTCCCGTGTGTGCACCCATCACCGGCGTGAACTCGGTGATGTAGAACTCGGCGCATTGGACGCGCGCACAGAGTTGATCGCGCAGATACTCGGCGTCCGACAGCGCGTCGCCGTGAAACGCGGAGGCATGAATGCCGCGCTTACCTTGCAGGCGCGCTGCCGACAGATCGACCATCTCATCCAGCGCGTGCTTCCACGAACGGCTCAGCCCGACGATGCTCACGCGCCCGTTCTTGAGATTCAGAATAGGCGCAATCTTCAATTGATTGCCCAACAGAATCGCCGCTTCACCCAACCGACCGCCGCGGTGGATGTGCTCCAGCGTCTTGAGCGTCGCGAAAAAATCGACCTTGGCGATGACCTGCTCCGCGGCGAACACGACTTCATCGATCGTCCCGCCGCTCACTGCCGCGCGCGCGGCGGCGAGAACCACAAACCCTTCCGCGATCGTTGCCGTGCGCGAGTCTAGCACGCGAATCGGCACGCGGTCGATTTGCTCGGCGGCAAGCCGCGCGGTGTGCACCGTGCCGGTCAGATCGGCGGAGACGTGGATCGACACAATGCCGTCGTACGTCTGGCTCAACTGCGCAAAGAGCGATGCGAACGCGCCGAGCGGCGGCTGCGAGGTGGTGGGGTACGAGTGCGCTTGTCGGAAACGGCGATAGAACTCGGTCGGGTCGAGCGATTCGCCGTTGCGGTAGATCACTCCATCCCAAACCAGCTCGAACGCGATCTGGTGGATGTCGAGTTCCTGTTTCAGCCGGGCCGGAATGCATGCCGCGCTGTCGGTGACTAGGGCGATTCTCGTCATCGCGACCTCCAAACCCTGCCGCGCGGTTGGTGTCATCCATCGCGCGATACGCTGGCTACACGATCAAGTCTTGAATCTCCTGGGGCGTAATCAATTCACCGTCCACCCGATTCGCGCCGATCACTTGCGGACGCGGCTCGAGCGACAACGCCACGCGCTCGATCTCCACGCGGTACTGTCCGAAATTCAATTCGGGCACGATCACGCGCGCGCTGCCGCGCAGCGCGTTCCGCAGCGCGTTCTCCGGCACGGGCCACAGCGATTGGACGATGAGCGATGACACCGGCTTGCCCGCCGCCCGCGCGCGCCGCACCGCTTCCGTCGCCGAGCGCGCCGTGACGCCGTAACTCACGATGAGCGTCGCCGCGCCGTCCTGCGCGTCGAGGCGAGTGAATTCCAATTCGTCACGGTGCGCCTCGATCTTTTGCCACAGGTGGCGGCTGGTCTTGTTCACCGCGGACGTTTTCTTCGTCAGCATTCCGCGCTCGTCGTGCATCGAGCCCGTAAAACGGGTGAGGTGCTCGCCGCCAATCGGCGCAAACACCGGCACGTCCGCCAGTTTCTTGGTCTGGTACGGCACGAACTCGACGTCCGCCGGCGCGTACACACGGTTCACAATGTCGAGTCTTTCAAACGCGTCGGTCTCCACCGATTGCTGCGCGCTCACCATTTCTTTATCGGTGGCGATGAACACGGGCGTGCGGAATTTTTCGGCGAGATTGAACGCGCGCTGTGTCAGCACGTAGCACTCGGCAATACTGCTCGGGCACAGCGCGAGGATCGGGAATCCGCCGCTGGTGACCCAGCGCAGGAATTGCACATCGCCCTGCGAGACCGTCGTCGCGCCGCCGGTCGCTGGTCCCAGCCGCATCACATCGACAATGACGAGCGGCACTTCGCCGGTAATCGCCAAACCGATGTTCTCGGAATAGAGACTGATGCCGGGTCCGCTCGTCGCGGTCATCGCCTTGGCGCCGGCCATCGCCGCGCCAAGGCACATGCCGATGCTCGCGATCTCGTCTTCGCCCTGAATGCCGACGCCGCCCGTCTTGGGTAACTCGCGCAGCATTCGCAGCAGGATGGGCGTCGCCGGGGTGATCGGATAGCCGGCGAAAAAGTTGCAGCCCGCCGCCAGTGCGCCACGCGCGATGGCTTCTGCGCCGTCGATGAATTCACGCATTACGAACTCCAGAGAGAGTGGGTGATTGAGAGATTGGTCATTCGCCTTTCGTCCTTCCCCTATCCATTCTACCGCGTTCGCCCGTTTTTCCCAAATTGATTGGCATGCGATTTCATGCTATACTCGCCCCAACTTCCAATCACCCAGCGCCAACCTCAGGAGGTTTCATGTATCGCGGAGAGAAAGTTGAATTAGCCGCTGTCCAGCGCGAATACCTGCCCCAGTACGTCGCATGGCTCAACGATTGGGAGATCGCGCAATACCTGAACCCGGGCGTGGCGATGCCGCTCAACCTGGACGACGAAACGGAATGGTACGAGAATCGCCGCAAACGCGAAGGCAATTATCTCTTCGCGATCCTCACGCTCGCGGAGAACAGATTGATCGGCAATTGCGGTTTGCACCACGTCGATTTCAAGAACCGCAGCGCGACCTTCGGCATCTTTATCGGCGACAAAGACTATTGGGGCAAGGGGTACGGCACCGATGCGACGCGCACGCTCTTGCAGTTCGGGTTCGAGGAACTGGGGTTGAACCGCGTGGAGCTGGAGGTGTACGATTTCAACCAGCGCGCACTCCGCGCGTACGAAAAAGCCGGCTTTCGCCGCGACGGCGTGCATCGCCAGGGGTTGTTCCGCCACGGCGCGTTTCACGACGAGATCATCATGTGCATCCTGCGCGAGGAATGGGATGCGCTCCATCGCGCAAAAAGTTAGATCCTCCAACGAAAGGACCTCCGCTTGAAGAGTTTACGCGAACTGGGCGAAATGATGGCACGCGGCGAAGCACCGCAGCCACCGGTCGCCGCGCTCGTCGGATTCAAACTCGTGTCGTTCGAGCGCGGGCAGGCGGTCATGGAGATGCAGGCATCCGAGCGGCACGCGAATCCGATGGGGACGCTTCACGGCGGCATCCTCTGCGATATTGCCGACGCGGCGATGGGGATGGCGTGCGCGAGCACACTCGACGAGGGCGAAACATTCACGACGCTCGAAATGAAAATCAATTTTCTCAGACCGGTCTGGCACGCCAACCTGCGCGCGGTGGGGCGCATCGTCAAAGAAGGTCGCACGATTAGTCTCGCCGAATGCCGCGTGACGGATGAGGCGGAGCAACTGGTCGCGTTCGCGACGTGTACGCTAATGACGCTGCGAGGCGAACAGGCGCAGGGTCGCTAAGAACGACAAGAATGCCCGCCGAGCCATTTGACACGTGAATTCAATCGTGCTAGAATCGCGGCAATTCAAAATGCAAAGACGATGACGGAGACAAGTACGCATTCGTTCGATTTCAGAGAGTCGCTGCCGGGTGAAAAGCGATAACGACCGATGCGGAAATCCACTCCCGAGTTGTGAACGATGAGTTCCACCGGTGCCGCGCCGTTATCGCGACAAAGATCATTACGCCGCACGAATGGCGTAATGAATAAAGGTGGCACCGCGGATCCTCTCGCCCTTTGGGTGGGAGGATTTTGTTTTTATCCTGTCTCAAGGAGGGCTGTATGCTCGATCTCAAACTCATCCGCGAACAACCCGACCGTGTGCGCGAGTCGCTGCGGCGGCGCGGACAAGATAGCGCCAGCGTCGATCAAATTCTCGCGGCGGACGAAGCGCGGCGCGCCGCGTTATCGGAATTGGAAGCGCACCGCAATCAGCGCAACGTCGGCTCGAGAGAAATCGGACGGATGACCGATAACGCCGCGCGCGAGCAAAAGCGGCTCGCTATGAGCGCACTCAACGTGCGCATCAAAGCGCTCGAAGACCAGGTGGGTGAAATCGAAGCGCGCCTGAACGCGCTGCTCGCCGAAATGCCGAACCTCCCGGACGACGACGTGCCGTTTGGCAAGGACGACAGCGAGAATCCGGTCATCCGCACCGTGGGCGAGCCGCGCGCGTTCGATTTCGAGCCAGTGCCACATTGGGATTTGGGTCCCGCACTCGGCATCCTCGATTTCGACCGTGGCGTCCGGCTGGCGGGCTCGCGCTTTTACGTGCTCGCCGGCGCCGGCGCGAAATTGCAGCGCGCGGTCATCCAATGGATGCTCGACGTTCATCTCGCGCAAGGGTACCGCGAGGTCTACCTGCCGTTCATGGTCAAAGAGCAAGTCGTGTTCGCGTCGGGACAGCTGCCCAAATTCCGCGACAATTTGTATCACGATGTCGAGCGGGACGCGTGGATGGTGCCGACCGCCGAAGTACCCTTGACAAGTCTGCACGCTGGTGAGATTATAGACGCAAAACAACTGCCGCTGAACTATGTCGCCTACACGCCCTGCTTCCGCAAGGAAGCGATGTCGGCGGGCAAGGACGTGCGCGGCATCAAGCGCGGCTTTCAATTCGACAAAGTGGAGATGTACAAGTTTTGCCTGCCGGAGCATTCGGAGGCGGAACTGGAAACTCTCCGCGAGAACGCGGAGGAGATTTGCCGCCGGCTGCAAATCCCGTACCGGGTGAAACTCCTTTGCACGGGCGATCTTGGGTTTGCCGCGCGCAAGACGTACGATCTCGAAATGTGGGCGCCCGGCTGCAATGAATGGCTCGAAGTATCGTCGTGTTCGAACGTCGGCGATTTTCAAGCGCGCCGCGCGAACATTCGCTTCCGCCGCGAAACCGGCGCCAAGCCCGAATTGGTGCACACACTCAATGGCTCTGGGCTGGCGCTGCCGCGCACGATGATCGCGATTATGGAGAACTATCAACAAAAGGATGGCAGCATCATCGTACCAGAAGTGCTGCGACCGTACGTAAAGTTGGATGTCATTAGGTGAACGCCCTAAGGTTGGAACGTTGGAACGTTTGAGAAAACACCTGAGGGTTCGCCTGCGGTTAACCTCAATGACGCAAGGCGGCGAGGCGATGGGGCGCGACGAGACCGGGCGCGTGGTATTCGTTCCGTACGCGATCGCGGGTGAAGAGATTGTCGCGGAGATCGTCGAAGAGAAAAAGAATTACGCACGCGCGCGCCTGATCGAAATCGTCCACCCATCGCCCGCGCGGGTGACGCCGCGATGCCCGCATTTCGGACCCCCACCCCCATCCGCTCCCGCCGGAGACAGGGGAGGAAAAAACTGCGGCGGCTGTCAGTGGCAGCACCTCGCGTACGACGCGCAGTTGAAATTCAAAACCGAAATCGTGCGCGAGCAATTCGCGCGCATCGGCAAGATGCCGGACGCGCCGGTGCGTGAGACGATCGGCATGACCGAGCCGTGGCGCTATCGCAACAATGTGCAATTCCAGATGGACGCCGAGGGACATTTGTGTTTCCGCGCGCTCGAATCGCACGATCTGGTGCCGATCCGCGAATGCCACCTCTTGCATCCACTGCTCGACGAGATGTTTCACGCGCTGGATTTCGAAGGCGCGGGATTGGACGGCGTGACCTTGCGCGCGGGGACGCAGACCGGGCAGAAAATGGTTGTCCTGGAAGGACACGCTCAAACCGCGCCGGAGATCGCGGTCGATGAACCGGTGTCGGTCGTGTATCAGACGCCGAACGGCGAAACGGTTTCGCTGATCGGCAAGGACGCGCTGCACGAGGTTTTGCGCGGGCGCGCGTTCCGCATCTCGCCGGCTTCGTTCTTTCAAGTGAACACAACGATGGCGGAAAAGTTGGTCGATCTGGTCGAGCCATATCTCGACCCACACCCCGGCGACACGCTGCTCGACGCGTTTGGCGGCGTAGGCACGTTTGGGCTGCTGCTCGCGCCGCGCGTCGCGCGCGTGATCGAGATCGAGGCGAGCCCCAGCGCGGTGGACGATGCGCGCGCGAACGCGGTGGATCTTGCCAACGTCGAGTTTCATCGCGGCGCGGTGGAAGACGTGCTTCCCCACCTGAAAGCCCGTATCGACATCGCGGTCGCTGACCCGCCGCGCGCCGGTTTTGCGCCGCGCGCGCTCGACGCGCTGATTGCGCGATCGCCGCGCGCATTGGCTTACGTCTCGTGCGACCCGGCGACCCTGGCGCGCGACGCGCGCCGGTTGATCGACGGGGGTTATCGTTTGGTTGAGACCCAGCCGGTCGATTTGTTTCCGCAGACGTTCCACATCGAAACTGTAAGTAGGTTTGAACGAGTATGACCCAAGCCGCTTTTCTCTCTGGCAAACTGCCAGGCAAGTCCGTCAAATGGACCCTGGACAAAGAGTACATCGTCATCGGGCGCGAAGCGCCGGCGGACATTGTCCTCCCCTTCCCGACGATCTCGCGGCAGCACGCCCGCATCGTAAGGGCGCAGGGCGTTTATTCCATCGCCGACCTCGAAAGCCGAAACGGGACGTGCATCGGCAAGGAACCGGTCGGGAGTGAACCCCGTCCCCTGACGAACGGCGACGACATCGTTCTCGGCGGCGCGATCACGCTGCGGTTCTACGATCCGGACCAGGTCGCGCGGCAGGAACATGGCGCGCGGGAGAAAGGTGTGTTCATCGACGAGGTCACACGCGAGGTGTGGCTGGACGGCACGCCCGTTCAGCCCGCGTTGCCCGCCGCGCAGATGGCGCTGCTGCTACTCCTGTACCATGCGCCCGACCAAATTGTCTCGCGTGATCAAATCGTTCGCGCCGCGTGGCCGTCCGCCGATGCACAACGCGTGAGCAATGCGGCGGTCGAGGGGTTGATCAAGCGGCTGCGTGCGCGGCTGCGCAAGACGCAGCCAGACAAGGAGTACATCCAGGTGCTGCGCGGCAAAGGCGTCCGGCTGGTGCACATCAGAAACTGAGAGCGAAACCGGGGAACGGCGACTCGCATCGCCGACGCCGAATGGCAATGCCGGGTCGCCCAGGGGCGCGGACGTGTCGATCACCTCACGCCGGCGGGGCGAATCCCCGGCATTTTTGTTTCGCGCGTCGGAACGCCGAACGGCGTCATGGGGCGTTCATCGTCAGCCCATAGCGCGTCGTCGCGCCCTGTTGCTCGACCTCTTCGAGTTGATAATAGTACGTCGCACCGGGAACGATCCCGGCATCGTTGAATCGATACGTGCCGCCGGCAATCGCGTCCGGCGATGCGGGAATGAGCCGGGCATTAATCCGGGTGTAGGGTCCGGCAATCTGCTCGCTGCGATACAGATTGAAACCGGCGGTGTGGATTTGGCTCGCCGTCGTCCACGTCAGGATAACGCTCGCGCCTTCTGATCGCGCGGAGAATGAAGAAAGGGTGACGCGAGTGGGCGCGGCAGGACTGCTTCCAATCGCGAACGGCGAGAATTGTGTCACGCCATCCAGTTGAACATAGTTGCCATTGGCATCCGCGCCGGTCGTGTAGGAACCGGTGAGCTGCGTCCAGGTCGCGCCATCGCAATGGTAAATGGCGATATGGCTCAAGGTATTTCCATTTGATTCATCCGGGTTGCTCGTACGATAGTACAGCCGGAGTATCACAGCGCCTCCTTGAGACGCCGGTGCGATGTTATAGTGCCGCAGCACCGGCTGCCCGCTCAGCGTCGCCGAGCCGCATGCCACTGCCGCCGGCGACTCGTTCGACGTTACGGTCAGGGTCGTGCCCCCCAAGTCGCCGCCGTTGCTCTGCGTAATCTGAGCGGTCGTGACGCCGCGCGCATCGGTGTACGTGACCGTGCCGCCACCAGCGCCGATATTTTGCGCTGGCGCTTCGCGTCGAAGTTTTCCGTTCTGCGTCAGCGTGCCGCAGCTGGGGTCATTCGAGACGGCAATGAGATCGTCTGTAACATCCAAGAGTGTGTTGGTGCTGATCGTGAGATTGCAAAAAGTTTCGGTGGCTACCGTCCCTATCCCGTTCTTGCTCAATGTGGACGCGCTGCCGTTAAAGGTGACCGTGCCGGTGCCCGGCGAAAAGGTCCCGTTGTTCGTCCAATTGCCGGCGACTGAGAGATTCTCCGCGTTTTGATTGAACGTTCCGGCAGAGATGGTCAGGGCGCCGCCAAGCTTGCAGCTGTTCGTGACCAGATTGGTTTGTCGATTCGTGCCGGAGGGATTGTTGATGATCAGATTTCCGAGCGTGACGTTGGCGCCGCCGCAATTGACATCAAATCCGTCCCCGGACCCTTGGGCATCCGAGACGCCGTCTCCCAGCCGAATGGTGCTCCCTGCGAAATTCTTGGTGCCGCCTGCCACGATCTGGACTGCATTGCCAGCACCCGAGGCACTGTGCGGATCTACAACGGTCAGGATTCCCGAAGTGAAAACAAGATTCGCATTGCTTTTAGCCTCAAAGATATGAGAAGAGGCACCCAGATTCGTTCCGTTGACCTGGGGATCGATATTGATGGTTGCGCCGTTGATGGTTGTCGTTCCCGCTGAAAGGGTCAATCGCCCCCTGACGTTGACCGTACCGGCAGTAAAGGTCGCGACTCCACCCGCATCTACCTCCAACCGGCTATTCCCGTTCCCCACAGTGAGTTCACCGGTTGTGTTCATCGTCAGCCCGCCGGCAATCCCGCCGGTGCCTCCGCTCCCTGTGATGGAATTGGGAAAAGTTGCGCCGCCACTACCAACCAGGCTCAAGCCGCCGTTCGCTGTAATGCTCTGAGAGCCCGATGAGAATGTGAGGCGTCCCGAAGTCTGTTCCCACGTCCCATTGCTCCAGGTGATTGAATCCGAACCGCCCGTAAAGGTTACAGCGACGGAGGCGCTAACCTTCGAAGCCGAACTGGCTTTGTTCAGCGTTGCCCTGACTATCGAAACAGGATAATTGCCGGAAATCAGCTGAGTCCCGGCGCCGACGAATGTGATGTTTCCGTTGAACGCCGAAGACCCCGCATTGTTGATCAAACTGCCCCCCAGTGTCAAGGCAGTTGTACCGGTCGCCAATAATCCTCCTGAGATCAGGAGATCGCCATTGACCGTGGCAGCGGTATTGATGGATACGCTGCCTCCGGCGCCGTTGTTGATGGCTAGATCGTTGAAGGTGGTCGGAGACGTTCCCTGAATGAATTGGGCGGAGGCACCTTCGAAAGCAACCGTGATGAGCGTGCCCGCGATGAAGGTTCCATTGTTCGTCCAGTTTCCACTTGCCAGATGGACGATCACGCCATTGGCACTGTCATTCGCCAGAGTCGCGCCAGAATTGATCGTCAGCCCCGCCAATGCCGCTGTCGAAACGTCGAGGGTGACGGTGTGCGGCGCGTTGATCGTCACAGTATCCCCGGCTTGCGGGATGCCGCCGCCGCAGGACGACCATGTGCTGCTCGCGCTCCAGGCGCCGCTCGAAGCGGATTGGCAACCGTTCGCCGCCTTGACTGGCTCAGCAAGAAAAAACACCAATGCCACAAACAAGGAAATTGCACTCAGAGCATTTCGACATTTGCGGGCTTGCATGTCAACACTCCTTAGATTGGATTGGATTGAAAACGAAAAACACCCGTCGCCGACGCTTGCGCGTCGGACAACAGGTGTCTAGATCATCGAACGTTGGTCAGGTTTCCGTGTGGCTGAGTAATCTCAGCCGCGATCACTTCCTTGGCTCTCGC
>Ga0272448_1006204_pt1 | contig 12975 bp, 10 predicted proteins | sample YNPCB0191_FD_202220 | JGI IMG/M metagenome (GOLD analysis project Ga0272448, IMG submission 202220) | Hot spring sediment microbial communities from Yellowstone National Park, WY, United States - YNP-CB-019-1 | ecosystem: Environmental > Aquatic > Thermal springs > Hot (42-90C) > Sediment...
CCACGTCGGTCCAAATGACCGCCGTCATGCCGCCCTCAAAGGTGTAGAACAACGTCAGGCAGACGATGAGCAGGATTGAGGCCACCTCTCCGGTGCCCAGCACCACTGAGATCACGATCGAGATGGCGAATACCCGCACGCCTTCGGCCAGCGAGCGGATCAGCAAGAAGGTCCCGGCGGTGAGTTTCCGCAAGCCGGCTCCGAAGCGCCGCTCGATGAGCTCGTAGGCGGTATACATCTCGCCGCGGAAATAATGCGGCAGCAGGAGCAACGAAATTACGATGCGGGCCAGCAAGTAGCCGAAGACCACTTGAAGAAATCCCAGGTTGCCGGCGAACGACAACGCCGGCGTGCCGATGATCGTCAGCGTGCTGGTCTCCGCCGAGACGATGGACAAAGCGATGGCCCACCAGGGCGCCCGGCGGCCGCCGAGAAAGTAATCCCGCAGGCTTTTCTGGGATCGGCGGAAGCGGGCTCCGAAAAGCGTGATGCCCGCCAGATAGGCGACAATGACCGCCAGGTCAAGGTAGCGCATGCGGGAAAACGCGGATTCTAGCACAGCGGCCGCGACCGGCGCCCGTCCGGCTGCGCCGTGCAAACGGCGGTTCCGGCCCGCTGCCCTCGCGCGGAAACAATCTCGGCTGTGAGCACGTCCAGTGGGTTGCGGCGCGGAGCGGGATTCCGTTATACTCCGCTTTGCAACTTCTGCGGTGGGCGGGCAGGCCGCGGCAGCCAGCGGCTCCGGCCGCGGAAAGGTCATGGCAAAAGGCTAGTCAGGAGGCAACCAGTGGTGGTGAAAGCTTGGCACATCCGAACGGCAATCGCGCTCAGTTTGCTGCTTGCGGTTCAGTCTGGCTGGACGCAGGGCCAGCAAAAGCAGCCTCAATGGAAGGACCGCGCCGAGTACGACTTGTACGCTTCCATCACCAAGGAAGCGGACGCCAAGAAGGCTCTGGCGCTGCTGGACAGTTGGAAAGAGAAGTATCCGAACTCAGAGTTTGTTGAGGAGCGCCTGCGGCTGTACGTTGAGACGCACCGCAAGCTGAACAGCGCCGCGGGGATGATGGCCGCGGCCAAGGAGTGGGTGGGAGTCAATCCGAAGAGCATCCAGGCTCTGTACTACGTCAACCTGCTGACGCCCAGCGTAAACGATACTTCCGCGGATGCGCTGGCTTTCTCCGAGAAGGCGGCCAAGAGCCTGCTGGCCGGTTTAGAGGAGTTTTTCGCGCCGGAGAAAAAGCCTGCCAATGTTAGCGAAGCCGACTGGAATAAAGGCCGTTCGGACATGGCGACCCTTGCCCACCGGACCCTGGGTTGGGTGGCGCTGTCGCGCAAGGACCATCCCGAAGCCATAAAGCAATTGACAGAGAATCTGAAACTGAACCCCAACGACGCTCAGGCCTCGGCATGGCTGGGCACGGCGATCGTCGCCACCAAGAATCCTGAGACCTATCCGCAGGGGCTGTTCCAATTCGCCCGTGCCGGCTGCTACGAGGGGCCCGGCGCCTTGGACCCCGCGGCCCGCAAGCAAATGTTCGCTTATTTTGAGAAGGCTTACACCACCTACCACGGCAAGGACCCGGAGGGCTTGCAACAGGTCTGCGAGGTGGCCAAGACGCACGCTCTGCCGCCCGCGGATTTCAAGATCCTCAGCCAGCACGAAATCGCCGAACTCAAAGAAAAAGAGCTCAAGGAGAAAGATCCTCAACTGGCCTTTTGGGTGATCTTGAGGGACGCTTTGAAGGCCCCGGGGGGAGACCAGTACTTTGAGAGCAGCATGAAGGACGCTCTGGTGCCGCCCGAGGGCGAGCGGCCGCTGCGCGGCAAGCTGGTGCGGTACAGCCCGGCCAAGAACCCCAAGGAGTTGGTGCTGGCGCTTTCCGACGACAGCACTCCGGAGGTCACCCTGCGCCTGGAAGAGCCCTTGACGGGCGCTGCCGAGCCCGGCACGGTGATTCAGTTCCGCGGCGTTCCCAAGCAGTTCACGCGCGAGCCTTTCATGCTGGTATTTGAAGCTGAAAAGCAGCACGTCACCGGCTGGCCCGCTCCGGTTCCCAAGAAGGCCCCGCCCGCCAAGAAGGCGGTCACCAAGAAGAAGAAGTAGCGCGAGGCGGCTACTGAGCCTGCCGGGCGGCGCCGACAGGGGCTTCCGGCGGCGCCGTCCGGCTTACATTTTGTAGCGGCCCAAATCCTCGTCGTTCAGCCCTTCCAGCCAGCGGCGGAGTTCTTCATTGTTGACTTTCTCGGAGACCGCTGCGGCCATGCGCGAGGACTTCAGCACCGAGTCCTCGACGTAGATGGGGCAATCCACCCGCAGCGCCAGGGCCAGTGCATCGCTGGGACGGGAGTCCACGCTGATCAATTCGCCGTCCTTTTCCAGCCATATGACGGCGTAAAAGGTGTCATCCCGCAGCTCGCTTACCACGACTTTGCGAACGCCGGCGCTGAGGCCCTGGAGGATGCTCTTCATCAGGTCGTGGGTCATCGGGCGCGGCGTCGAGACCTTTTCGATTTCCAGCGCGATCGCGTTGGCTTCATAGACCCCGACCCAGATGGGCAGGATGGTGTTGCCGTTGACGTCTTTCAGGATGACGATCGGCATGTTGGTCACCGGGTCCATCATCAGGCCGCGGATCTTCATCTCGACTTCCATGGCGTCTCCCTTCCAAGCACCATTAGACCATGCGGCGCAACCGCCGGGCGGACTACTCCGCCGCTTGCTCGCCGACCAGCGAGTTGGGACCGGCCCGCCTCACCCGCACCATCAGGTAGCGTCCCAGTAAAGAACCGCCCGCGCCGTCTCGGGAAACGAAATTCACCACGCGGTTCTCCGCGGTGCGCCCGATCCACTGCCCGGTGGCCGGATTTGAACCTTCCACCAGCACTTCTACCAGCCGACCGATCCACTCGGCGTTGCGGCGAAGCTGGATGGCGCGTTGCTTCTCCTGCAAAACGGCCAGGCGTCTGGCCTTTTCCTGCTCGGGCAAGTGCCCGTCCAGGTCAAGCGCCGCGGTGCCCGGCCGGGCCGAATACTTGAAGCTGAACACCGCGTCGTAGCCTACTTCTTCCAGCAGCGAGAGCGTCTGCTGGAAATCCTCTTCGGTCTCGCCCGGGAACCCGACGATGATGTCGGTAGAAATGGCGATCGGGCGCCGCGCGTTCTTGATCCACTCGATGCGCTGCAGGTAGTCCTCCCGGCTGTACTGCCGGCGCATGCGCTCCAGGATGCGAGTGGAGCCGGATTGCACGGGCAGGTGCACCTGGTTGGCCAACACCGGCCGGTCTTCGATCAAGGTCACTATGCGGCGATCAAAGTCCCGCGGATGAGAGGTGGTAAAGCGCACTCTCCTGAGGCCCGGGATCTCCGCCACTCGCTCCAGCAGGGTGGGGAAGTCCCAGCCGGCGGGTGAGGGATCGCGATAGCTGGAAACGTTCTGGCCCAGCAACTGTATCTCGGTATAACCGGCGGCCGCCAGCTCGCGCGCTTCGCGCATGATGCTTTCACTCGGGCGACTGCGCTCGCGCCCGCGGGTGAAGGGAACCACGCAGAAGGCGCAGTGGTTGTCGCAACCTTCGATGATGGTCAGATAGGCGCGGTAAGGATTGTCGCGCCGCGTGAGCGGGGTTTCGAAGGTCTCCTCGGCCGGCGAGTCCACGGCAGCCACGCGCCGTTCGCCGTTCTCGATGCGAACCAGCAACTCCGGCAGGCGTCGGTAGCCGGCCGAACCGCAGACCAGGGAAACATGCGGGGCGCGCTCAAAAATCCTCTCGCCTTCCTGTTGCGCCACGCAGCCCAGCACCGCGAACAGCTTGCCCGCGCCCGCCTGGCGCCGGAACTGCCGAAGGCGGCTGTAAACTTTTTGCTCGGCCTTCTCGCGGACGCTGCACGTGTTGTAAAGCACCAGATCCGCGCGGCTGGGTTCGTCCACTTGGGTGTAGCCCTGCGCCAGCAGCGTGCCGACGATCTTCTCGGAGTCGTGCACGTTCATCTGGCAACCGAAGGTTTCCAGATAGAAAGTTTTCATGCCTGCCGAGCCCCGTCTTTGAACCATTATAAAGCCGGCTGCCGGAACCGGCTCAGCCCAGCCATTGCACTTCTTCTTCCAGCTCGAGTCCGAAACGCTCGCGCACGCGGCGCTTCAGTTCCCCGATCAGTCGGCGCAGATCACCTGCGGTCCCGGCGCCCGCGTTGTAGATGAGATTGGCGTGGTGCGAGGCGACCAGAATGTCGCCTTCTCGCATGCCCTTGGCGCCGACTTGCTCCAGAAACCAGGCTGCCGGGGCCTTGCCCTCGCGCACCAATTCCAGAGGCAGCGCGCGCATGGCTTCGGGCGGCAGCCGGTCGTAAAGCAGATTCTTGAAGACGCTGCCGGCGCACCTCATCTCGGGCGGGTATTTCTGGTTTCGCATCGCAATCAAGCTGGCGCTGGTACGAGCCAGTTCATCGGGATCGCCCGGGGCCATGCAAAACTGAACCGAAAAGATGACCCAGTGTTTGTGGCGCTTGAAAATGCTCTCTCGGTAGTCAAACTGGCAGGCGGGATTCTCCAGCCGCTCCAGGCGTTGGCCGTTCCAGAACCAGACCTCGCTCACCGATTCGGCGATCGAGTGGCCATAGGCGCCCGCATTTCCATAAACCGCGCCGCCGACGGTCCCGGGGATTCCCGCCAGCGTCTCCAAGCCCCGGAGGCCGCGGGCATTGGCGAACTCTACCAACTGTTGCAGCTCTGCGCCGGCTTCTGCCAGCACGCCGCGCTCGGCGGAAAGAATCCTGGCGCCGGTGTAGCGCAGCACTGCGCCGCGGAAGCCCTCGTCGGCCACGATCAGGTTGGTGCCGCCGCCGATCACGGCCCACGGCAGCCCCTCCAGGCTGAGCACGCTGAGGGCCTCCAGCAGGGCCTCAATGCGCGCAGACTCCAGATACAAATCCGCCGGACCGCCGATGCCGAAGCGAGTCCGCCGGGCCATTGGGGCCTCAGGCAGCACCGCCAGATTCGGGATTTGGGCAAGCCGTTTGGCGACCGGGTGCTGGGGGCGATGGCTGTTCACTTTTGCTCGACCGCGGCGCGCCTGGCGTGCGCGATCCGCCTTTCATTATATGGGCGAGAAGCCGGGCAGGGGTTGACTTTCCCTTTTTCTTCGCCCACAATAGAGGCAGGTGCATTATGGCGCTGACTCGGCGGCAAAAGGAAGTGTTGGACTTCATAGCCCGTTATCAGACTGACAACGGCTACAGCCCCAGCTATGAGGAAATCGCCCAAGGTCTTGGCTTGGCCTCGCTGGCTACCGTGCACAAGCACATACTGGCTTTGGAGGCCAAGCATTATCTGCGGCGCAGTTTCAATCAGAGCCGGTCGCTGGAGCTGACGCCCAAGTTTTTTCAGGAACAACGGCGCCTGCGGCGTGAGGCCGGAGCGGCGGATATCCCCCTGCTGGGCCGGATTGCCGCGGGGGCGCCGGTCGAGGCCGTGGCCGGCCGCGAGCGGTTGGAGTTGGGGGACTTTCTGGGCCGCGATGATTTGTACGCGCTCGAGGTCCGGGGCGATTCAATGATCGAGGACCACATTTGCGCGGGCGATCTGGTGCTGGTTGAGCGGACCGCCGAGGTCCGCGACGGAGACATCGTAGTGGCCCTGGTGCGCGGCGCAGAGGCCACTCTAAAGCGCTTTTACCGAGAGTCCCCGACCCTGGCCCGTCTCCAGCCCGCCAATCCGGGCATGGAGCCGATCAGAGTGCCTTTGGCCGAGCTGGAGATCCAAGGCCGCGTCTTGGCGGTGCTCCGCAAATACAAATAGCTATGGCGGCGCAGGCTGGCGCCGATCTCCCGCAAGGCAGCAGGTACGCGATCAGTCCTAGTTGCCGGCGAGGCCGCGTTGGCGGCGCAGTTCTTCTTCAGCGCGGAACCAATCCTCTTCCGGAGACCCACCTTGGCATCCGCGAGCCAACCAGTAAGAATAGGCCAGGCGTTCGATGTCCTCACGGGCAATCGTAGTTTCAGCCGCGATGCCGGCACCGGCAGCGGCGGCAGCGGCCATGGCGCGTGCCTCGACAGGCGCACTCGTCGGTTGCAGGTTGTTGTCCGTCGCAGCGGTTTCGGCGGGCGGCGCCGCCGCGGGGCTGGACGGCTTGCGAGCGCGACGCGCCGGGTTCCCCTCTTGCCCGGCTGCGCTGCTTGACGTAGGTTTTCTTGGCATCCTTTTGCTGGCTCCCCGTCTGGAAGATAACTCGCTTCATTCTATCAGACGGCGAACTTTCGCCGTGCGCAAGCGGCCAGTCTGAGCGGCCGCCGGCGGGCTACTCCGCCAGGCGCAGGATTTCTGAGGCCACGCGCAGGAAGGCCTGATCGAGTTGCGCGGGAGTGGGTGCGTAGACGTACAGCCCGGCCGGTTTGCTGGAATCAAAGATCGGGCTATCGCGGTCGTTGGCCACGCGACGCAACAACTCGTGGTCGATCGGCTCGGCGCCGCAGCCCGCGCCGACGCAGCCCATGCCGATCGAGAAGATGATCGGCACCAAGCTGGCGTCGTTGCGCACGCGCTGGGCGGTGTTGTCCGCCAGGTTATAGGCTGCGTAACGAACCGCGCGCCAGGAATCCACCCGGATCTTGCCCTGATAAGGGTGACCGGAGGGGAACAGCTCGCTACTGGAGTAAGACTTGTAGCCCCAGGTGGAGGTGCCGTGCGAATCCGTATCCGGGATGTAGGCGATGTCGCGGCGGACGCGCAGCCGGCGCGTGCTGTCGGTCCCACTGGTCGAATAGTAGTTGCAGCCGCTGCTGTTGGCCGCCACCGTCCACTCGTCCTGGGTGCCGGTAGCGTCGGCGTCCATGACGCCCCAACTGTAGCCGGTAACCGGCGGCGGCCAGCTTGAGGATGACATCACCGGGGCGGAGATGAAGCCGAACTTGGGGCTGGAGTTGCTGCACGAGCTGGCGGGCATGGTGTAGAGGCTGCTGGTGGAGCTGTAAGGATAGGCGCCGTCGCCGTAGCGCTGGTCGGATACGGTTTTTACCGGGAAGTTGGCGGTTACTGCGGTCGGACGGCCATCAGTGAAAAACACGATCACGTTCAGCGCGCCCGGTTCGTTGATGGTCACCAATTGCGAGTAGGCTTGCCAGAGCGCCTCCGCATAGCCCGTGTTGCCGTTCATGACCATGGCGTTGATCTTGTCGAATATGGACGGGCTGGCGGTCTTAAAAGTCATCGAAGGAGCGAAATCCAGGCGCCAGTAACCGCTGAAGCTGATCAGGCCCACGCGGTCCCGGCCTTCGGCGAACTTGTTCACAAAGGCGCTGGCGGCGCTCTTGACGGTGGCCGTGGCGCCGGCCTGCTCGATGGAGCCGGAGCGGTCCATTACCAGGATCAGATTCACATCGCGGCGGGAGGCGGTGGCGCGCGCGCTCATAGTGGCGGTTTCGCGTCCCAGCAGGCGCAGGAAGTACAAAGGCGCGGTGACGCTGGCCACTCCGGTTACGGTGCGCGTGCGATAGCCGGTCTCGGCCACGGTGGGCGTGAAGGAGCGGCCGGTGGTTCCGAAGAAGCCGTCCGGGAAGTTGGCGTTGAAGTACTGAACGGCGGTGGCCCGCGCGCTTTCGATCTGTGAAGCCAGATCCAAGCCGCGGTTCAGCGAGCGGGCTCCGGCCAGCACGGCGGCGTCAACCGCCGCCGAGAGCTTGGTGCGGATCAGATACATGAGGCCGACATCAAAGGCCAGTCCGGCCATAGGAATCAGCATGGCCAGGCTAAAGGTGAGCATCAACAGGATCACGCCTCGCCGGCGTCGTTTGCGGAAGTCTCGCAACATCCTCATGACCTCCCTTCAGCGCTCAGAAGACCGAGCGCGAATAGACTCCACCACCCATGGCCACCGGAGCCAGCGCGAGCTCCGGGGAATAGAAATAAGACTCGACCAGGAAGGCGGTCTGTCCGGCCGTCATGTCGGGTATGACGGCAGTGAATCCTGTGGCGCGCGCCGTGACGTCAGTGAGGTAATCGGAGACCCAACCCTCGCTGTTGATCAGGGCGGGGTTGGGCGTGCCGAAGTTGCTGTTTCGCAGTGAGGCATTGCCGATCACGATGCGGCGCAGGATCACCGGCCAGTTTCGGTTCAGGCAGTCCTCTCCCGGGTGGCCGCCTGCGGCGCATTGCTCGTCGCCCACGTACATGATCTGGGAGAGGATTACCACCCCGTTGCCGCCGGTTCGTTGCATTCCCATGCCTGCCGCCAGCCGCACTACGATGTCCTGATTCCCGGCGAGCGAGAAATCCAAGCCCCGGGCGAACATCTGACCGGTGTCGCGCGTCACCTGCACCACCGAGATGCCGCGGATCACCGTCAGGCCCATCATGAAGATGCCGAGCATGATGACGACCAGCAAGGGCAGGGTGAGCGCCATTTCTATGGCCGCGCTGCCCCGCTCGTCCGGATTGTGGCGTGGCCTCATCGGTTGAGCTCCTGCCGCTAGCGAGGCGGCGGAATGCCTCCGGGCGAGGGCTCCATGATGCCTGTGGAACGGGCGGTGATGGAGACCGGGTCGCTGCCTCTGAGCAGCGGCACCAGCGGCCGCCAGGAGAAGCCCTCGATGGAGATCTCGACGATGTTGCCCCCGGCGTTACTGCTAGTTTCCTGGAGGGTGCCGGGCACGAAGTAACGGATCTGGATCTTTTCCGCTCCCGCGTCGCCGGCCAGGAAGCCCAAGGTATAAGTCTGTACTACGCGCTTGATGGAGGCGTCGTGTCCCAGGCCCTCCATGACGCGCCCGGTCATGGCGTAGCGCACGCCCTCGCGCACCGCGTGCTGAAAAGTGCCCTTCAGGAAAATCACCAGGGAAAGATCAATAACCAGAAACACAACGCCCAGAAATGGGAGCAGGCACAGGGCCGCCTCGATCATCTGAGAGCCTGACTGGCGGCGCCGCCGCGCCGGCAGACTGCGCGTTTGAGGTGCGCCGGCTACGCCGGCCGGCCTCCGGCAGCGTACTCGGCAATCCTCCGGGCGGCTGGGCCTCCTCAACAGGTGCCTCCTCCCCAACTCATCATATCGTTCGGCTCGCGCTTTTCTTTAACTGTCGATGAACGTCGTCGAGCCGAGGGTGTGACCCGGAGTGAAGACGACCTCCAGCGATCTCCCCCTTAAATCGATGATCTCACCGTCCTTCAAGTGCCTGATCTGACCCTTATAGTGGGCCAGAAATGACGAATTGGCATCCCCGGATTGATGTAAAGCTCGGGAAAGTAGTTGATGGCCGATCCGGTATGGTCCGGGTGGGCGTGTGTGGCGACCAGCATGACCGGCTTCGTCGTGATGGACGCTACGATCTTGTCCAGGTCGGCAATATTCGTGCCCGCGTCAATCAGCACGGCCCCCTTTGTTCCTTCCACCAAATACAAACTCTCGTTGGCCATCAGGCGGCCCGTGCCTACCCAAGTGTGTTCGTCAATCTGACGGAACACGACGTCGTCATTGCGGGCGACCTCTTTTCACTCTATTTGCACTGCTGCGGCCTGCCCCAATGCCGAACCTTGAAAAACCGCAACAAACAAAACGCACACTGCCAGTTGACTCATAAGACAACCTCCTACACCCGTACCCCTAAGGGCGTCAAACGCCCTCAGGGCGCCGCTGACTGCCGAGAACCGTTCAGGGCTTGATGAATTGCGTTACCACTCCGCTACGAAGCGTCCCCGTGGGAAGCGCACTACAGGCGCTCGGTGTGAGCTTGTCGGCGCCCGGGAAAAACGCCTCCGGCCCACTCCAGGCTTTCCTCGAGCATGTGTAGTTTTGCACCGCCGGCGGACCGTCGGAATACACGGAGTACGTCAGAATCTTTTCCGTTCCGGTAAAGCCGCCGGTCGGAACGTCCACCGGCACATTCCGGACATCCCACTCCGTCAGTTGCTCCACGTACTCTAGCATCGGGGTGAGCTTTTGGTCATATTTTCGATCCTTCTTCATGGACTCTCGATAGTGCAACTGAGTAAGCGTTTTGCCGTCTGCCGAGAGAGCGCCGTTCACGGAGTACTGCCAGGTAGTACCGGGAGTAGAGGCATCGGTGTACTTGTAATCGACACTGAAAGCGTTGCCGCTCCAGCGCAAGCCGCTTATGTTCCCAGCCGCCCAGGTACCCGCCTGAAACTCGGCGCCGGTGACCGTGTTTCGGCTCCGGATTACGTGCGACATCGCTGTCGTAGAGCGCAGCATTTGCCAGAGGTCTACTCCGCCCTCTTTTTTCACGGAGAAGGTGAGCTGGGTGCTCCCTTGGTACTTTCCGCGGCCATTGCCGTTGCCCACCAGCACCACCAATTGTTCGCCGTTAGCGGCCATGGTCTCTCCGTCCTGAAACTCTTGGGGCCCTCGCGTCGCCGCCACAAACGTCCACCGCCCGCCGCTGGATACCCTCCAGATCATCATTTGGGCCATCCCGCCGGGATCGGACAACTCCAGCTTCAGCGTCGTCTTACCCGGCCACTTCTTGAAGAGACGCACGACGAACAGGCGGGCGCTCAAGTCGGGAGCGGACCAGGTTTGGGTAAAGGAAGGCGGGTCGTCCGTGTCGGTGAAACTGAAACGTTGGGCTCCCAGTTGCAGCAGGTGAGCCTGGGTGGGAAAGGCGCCCCCGTAGAGCGGACCTCCCCAGACGCGTTGGCAGAACTCCAGCCACTCGGAGTTGAGATCCCGCGCGGTCTTGCAATCCAGCACAGCGGCGGCCAAGGCCTCCGCAGCGCTATAGCGCGGCTCCATAAACAGTCCCGGGGCGCGGTACCGGTACTGATCGAAAGTCTTCCAAACCAGGGTGCCGCCACACTTGCGCGTTAGCCAATTCAAGAACATGGACGCGCCGTAGCCATGACCCTGTACCTCCCCTTGCGGGCCGGCCGTCATTTCGAGTCCGTGCTGGGTCATAAAGCCCCAGTTGCTGTTTTGCACCGTGGGCGGCAAGTAATTCGGGTCATCCACGGCCAGGCCCTCAAACCAAGTGGAGGCGGCTTCCAGCATCCACAACCAGGCGGGCTGGCTCCAGGCGATGGCGGTGCGGCGGCGGGGATCGTAGAGATCCTGCAACAGGTGGAACAGTTCATGGCCGGTGGTGGCTTGCAACTCCCGAGACATGCCCGCAGGGAATTTGGTGGAGTTGAAGTGCAAGGTCGAATATTCGGTTCCCCACAGCGACGTCCGGGAGTAACCGAACTTGTCAACGTCCTCTCCGCTAAAAGGATGAAAGACCACGTTGATCGGCCAGCGCTTGCGGCGCGTCCAGTCGAAACCTAACTGAGCCAGTTTGCCATAGGCGCTCTCCAGCCCCGCGCCTACGTCCTGGGCGTACCGGTCCAGTCCTTGGTTCTTCGGATAGAAGATGCGGAAATGCTGGCCGGCGCTGTCGGTGTGCGCGTAGAAGCTCGTGATGTAGAAGCCGACATCCCCCGTGCTCAGCGAGTCCTGGGGAGGCGCCGATTCCGCCGCCCGCGGCGGGTAGCCAGCCGCGGCGGCGGGGAAGAGACTGGCTGGAGGATCGACGGTGAGGGGCAGAGTGAGGACTGCGGAATCGCCCTCCACGCCGGCCTCCAGGATGATCTTGTCCACCAAGGCGAGCAGAGGCTCGCTGCCCGGCTGGGCACTGAGCTTGACCCGCACGGTGATGGGCGCCTTGATGTCTTCGGGAAGCCCGGACAGGGTGAACGCCGGCGTGACGGCCCCCTGCGGCTCGATCCCCCGGCCAATGCCCAGTGTTGTGGTTCCAGTGAAAGCTCCTGCCGGGACTTCAACGCGGATGCCTTCCGTAGCCACGACGCCGCCCGCGGGCCCCACCGCCGCGGTAACCTCGAGGCCGCAGGCGGCGAAGGCCGCCGTTACCCCATCCTGCGAGGCGCGATTGGCGGAGCGCACCACCACGGAGTGCGTTCCCGCCGGCAGATCAGGCGGCGCCTGCACGTTGATCTGGTATATGCCGGGAAATCCTGGCATCAAACCCGCAAACAACACGGGGGCGTTCTTGCCTCCAATCGTAACCGTGACCTCGTTGGTGCAGTAGTTCAGCGGGCCGTTGGCGCCGTTGTCCCCGCCCGGACGCCCGGCCGCAATGGCGGGCCTGATCGGGCCGAGTCCGGTGACCATCAGCAGCAGGTACTCCCCGGGACGCGCCGGGTAGGAGGGCTCCACCCACCTCCAATCTGTGGCGTGCACCATCGTCGGGGTGCCCTTGCCGTCCATAGTGAGCGTGAACAGGGCGGGCGAGGTGGCCTGCAACGCGACGCTCTGCCAAGGGCTTTCCCCGGCCGGGTTCACCACACGCACCTCGACGCTGGAAGCAGTGAGGCCAAAAGGCATCTGGAAATTGATCTGCCCCGCGGAAACGAAATACAACGGCGCACGCACGGGGTTCTTGCCGGCTTCCCGTATCTCCACCCGAACTCCCTCCAGCTCTTCGGGAAGCGGCACGGCAGATGCCGCCACCGTCCGCGCCGCCAGCCTCTGACCGTAAAGCGCCACCATAGCGCCGGCCGAGATAGCGGGCGAGTAACTGGCGGCATTGACGATGCCGCCCGAAGCGATGGCAGGTCCGCCGGCTGCACTGATGGTGAAGGTGAGCGTGAACAGCGACGCGTTGTTCCAGAACACCTTCACGGTCCAGGTACCTTGGATCGCGGCGGGGTTGCCCGAGACGGTGAGCTTCTCGCTGAAGCAATAGGCCCCGGGGGATTCCAGCGCCTCCCAGGGGCCGCCCGGTCGGCTCAGGAGCCGGCCGTTCGGGTCGAACCACTCGCTGCGGGCCACATCCCCGGTGGCGCCCTGGCTGATCTCAAACCACAGCCAGGCGGCGGCATCGTTGGTGGAGAAGGACGTTGTCGGCGTGGGCGTGGGTGAACACGCGTCCGTCGGCACCGCCTTGGTCATGAAAGATCTGAGCAGTTGGACAGCGCCGTCGGCCGGAACCGCCGCGAGCCCAAGCGCCATCACGCTTAGTCGGTACAGTTTCAT
>Ga0272448_1006205_pt1 | contig 12974 bp, 8 predicted proteins | sample YNPCB0191_FD_202220 | JGI IMG/M metagenome (GOLD analysis project Ga0272448, IMG submission 202220) | Hot spring sediment microbial communities from Yellowstone National Park, WY, United States - YNP-CB-019-1 | ecosystem: Environmental > Aquatic > Thermal springs > Hot (42-90C) > Sediment...
ATCGAAGCCCATACGCCGGTATGGCGGGACGTTCTTGTTCTTCGCGCCGTTAAGGTGCCACTTGCCGATGTAGCCGGTATTGTAGCCGTGCGATTTGAGAACGGTGGCGATGGTGGGCTGATTGTCCCACAGAGGGCGGTTGTTCTCGACAACGCCGTTGGACATCGGGTAGCGGCCGGTGAGAAGCATTCCCCTAAACGGCGAGCACACCGGCCACGTGCTGATCGCGTTGTCGAATCGGCAGCCCTGTGCGGCGAGGCGGTCGATGTTGGGAGTTTTTGCCTGCTTGTCGCCGTAGCAGCCAAGGGCTTGTGCGCGCAGTTGGTCGGCGAAGATGAAGACAATGTTGGGCTTTCTGTCCGGCTGCGCCGCCAAACCCGGCAGGCGGCTACCCAGAACAAGGCCGCCGGCCAGCGCGCCCGTGCCTTTGATAAACTCGCGTCGCGTGATTGTGTGGCTATTCACGGTCTTTTGTCCTTTCACTCTGTGTTTCGGATACCGCCCTTGGCTATGCCTTCGGCTACTCAGGGCGAACGGAAGCATACAGACCCAGGGCTAACGAAGTCATATAAACCAGCATTAACAGAGTCATACAAACTCAGGACCGGCAGAGTCATCGGATACCAGGACCAACGGATGCATCGGACGTCACGGTTGACGGATTCATAAAATCTGAACATTTAGGCAATCCGGCGCCGTACGCCTCGCTGCTACCAGTCCGCCGTGCGCTCGGGTAAGGGGTCCTGCGTGAGGATAGCTGCGTCGAAGCAGAGCTTCATCATATCCATCTTGAGATCGCGGTGAGCAGGACTCGCCCAGAGATTATCGAACTCGTTCGGGTCGGCGGTAAGGTCATAAAGTTCGCCGACTTCCATTCCATGAAAGACGCAAATCTTGTGGGTGCGGTTACGCGCCATAGTAACCAGTGGAACCTCCTTGAGCGCGCGATGGAACGGCTGACCCACGTAGTATTCCGTATACACGTAGTCTTTATGATGGTGCGGATCGGCGTCGCCGACGCATATATCAAACAGTGACTTGCCCTGGACGCGAGTCGGCGTCACCAGGTTCGCGGCATCGAGAAGAGTCGGGACGAGGTCAACCAACTCGACGAGCGCGTCGCTTACAAGGCCGGATTTGAAACGACCCGGCCAGGATATGATGAGTGGCACGCGCACGGAACAGTCATACATGTGCGGGCCTTTAAGATACATCCCGTGGTCGCCGAGCAGCTCGCCGTGGTCGCTCATAAAGATCACAATGGTGTCTTCACGGCGGCCGGTACCGTCGAGCATCCCAAGAATGCGGCCGACATTAAAATCGATCAGTTCGATCATTGCGTAGTATGCAGCAGTGACCTCGCGGCGCTCACGCGGAGTCATCTTGCTGTAAGCCAGCAGCATGCCGCCATAGGCGCCGTCGTGATCGACCCGCTGGAAAATGGGCTTGTCGTCGAGCTCGCCGGGCTTGAATTTGGGGTCGGGCAGCGAGTCGGGATCGTAGCGGTCGAGATACTCCGCGGGCGGATCAAACGGGTGATGCGGATCGAAGCAGTTGATGCTCATCAGCCAGGGCGAGTCGCGGCGCTCGTTGATGAACTCGATCGCGCGGTCGAAGCACCAGGTGGTCTGATGGAGTTCCGCCGGCACGCCGGGATAGGCATACCTGCCCTTGGGGCCGGGATAAACGTCGCGCCAGGCGTATCCTTGTGACGCGAGCCACTGCGTATACTCGTTTTCCGGCCAGTCCGGGTGCGGGTGGTGGCTCCAGTGGAAGACGCGGTAGCCGTCGTCGATGCGCTTCTCGACCTGGCCTTTGCACGGCGCAATGTGGAGTTTGCCGGACAGACCGCAGTCATAGCCGGCATCTGCCAGCATTCGCGAGATCAGTACCTCGTCGGCGGGAATGGCCTGACCGTTCTGGCGGGCGCCGGTCGTGCGAGGGTAACGCCCGGTCAGAAACGACGCGCGGCTTGGCGTGCAGACCGGGCTTTGGGCGTACGCGTTCGTGAAAGCGACGCCCTCCGCGGCGAGCCTGTCAATGTTCGGCGTTCGGATGTGCGGGTTGCCGAGCGAAGCGATCGTATCGAAGCGCTGCTGATCGGTGCATATCCAGAGTATGTTGGGTTTGCTCATCAGTCACTCCTGTATAGCACTTCGACCAGGTGCACCCAAGCTCCTTCGCGGATGGTCTGCGATACGGCCCGCCCGTCGCCCCTTCGACAAGCTCAGGATGCTAAGGGCGGGCCTACTCAGGTCTAACGGTTACGAGGGAAGGAAACGTGCGGAGAGGGCTGAAGCAGTATGTATGGCCGAACGACCGAACATCGTCATAATAATGACCGATCAACAGCGGGCGGATTTGTGCCGCAGAGAAGGGTTCGCGCTCGATACGACACCATTTCTGGACGAGCTGGCCTCGTGCGGAACCTGGTTCGACCGAGCGTATACGTCGATGCCCGTATGCGTGCCTGCACGGATCAGTATGCTGACGGGCCGATACCCCAGCGCGACGCACGTTCGCACGAATCATAACGTCGAGGACGCTTACTATTCCAAGGATATGTTCGATGTGTTCCGGGACTTGGGATACGCGACCGGACTTTGCGGTAAGAACCACTCACACTTGACGCCTGACAGAGCGGATTTCTGGTACGAGTGCGGACATCTTGGCATCGACGACACCGAACGCACCGACGAGGAGAGGGCGTTCGATGACTTTCTGCGTGAAACGCATTTCCACATGTGGCCGAAGGCAACGCCGTTTTCCGTCGAGTGCCAGATACCGTATCGCCTCGTGACGCGAGCGCAAGAATGGATCCGCACGCTCGATAATCAGCCGTTTCTTCTCTGGCTAAGCTTCCCGGAACCGCACAACCCGTACCAGGCGCCGGAGCCGTACTTCTCGATGTTCGAGCCGGTTCCCAAAGCGGACACGGACGCGAGCGCGCTCGAGATCAAGGGCTTCAAGTATCGGTGGTGTAAGGAAATGTTTGTCAAGGCATTCCCCGACTACGAAAAGCACTTTGAGCGGGCGCGATCGAACTATATGGGCATGCTTCGGCTGATCGACGATCAGGTGCGCCGGTTCGTACGGTTTTTGAGCGAGAACGGGATGCTCCAGGACACGTTAGTCGTGTTTCTGTCCGATCACGGGGACTTCGTGGGCGAGTACGGTCTGCTTCGGAAAGGGCCGGAGCTGTCGGAGCCGCTGGTGCGCATTCCGCTTCTATTCGCAGGGCCCGGCGTTGCTGGTCATAAAGGCGCGCATCAGGCGCACGTGTCTATCGTTGACCTGTTTCCGACGCTGTGCGAGGCGGTCGGGAGCGATCCGCCCGACGGGGTTCAAGGCAGAAGTCTGTGGCCGATGCTGACCGAACAGGCGTACTGTGAAGGCGAATTCGCCAGCGCATACACGGAACACGGATTCGGTGGACTCCACTATAGCGAAAACGAGGAGCTTGACCCTGAACAAGACGGACTGACCGCAAGCCGGGACGGCAAATGGGGCGCGTTCGACTGTCTCAATAGCTGGACTCAGAGCGGGCAGATGCGTATGGTTCGCAAAGGCGACTGGAAGCTGACATTCGATATGATGGGCCAAGCAAAGCTATACAACCTGCGCACTGACCCGCACGAACTCGTCGATCTCTACGGACGCCCCGAAACCGCCGATGTGAGCCGCGAGATGTTGGAGAGACTGCTGACGTGGCGGCTGCGCGTCGAGGACCCGCTGCCGCAGCCGAGGAGAAGGTATGTGATGAAGAAAGAGGGCCGTTGACACCGACTGTCTTCGCACAGTGCCGGGCGTAACCAGAAGAAAAAAACAACGACCGATGGTCGTTGTTTTTTGTGGTCGGGGAGACAGGATTTGAACCTGCGACCCCCTGAACCCCATTCAGGTGCGCTACCAAGCTGCGCTACTCCCCGCAAGCTTCAGTATACCCGGGCGGGTTGACTCTGTCAAGCGCCGCCATTCGATACGGCCCATAAACTGGGCTTGGTCAGGGCTGGATGATCCTCGGCAAGCTGAACAGACGCAATAGAAGCAAATCAGCCCAGAAAGGGATTCGTCGTTTTCTCGCCGCCGACAGTTGTCGAAGGGCCGTGGCCGGGGTAGAGATGAATGGAGTCGGGTAGCGTCAGGAGTTTCGACTTGATGGATTCGATGAGCTGATCGTGGTCGCCGCCGGGGAAGTCGGTGCGGCCGACGGAGCCGGCGAAGATCGTGTCGCCGCAGAAGACTCCGGCGTCGGTCACGAAACAGACACCGCCGGGGCTGTGGCCGGGCGTGTGCAGGACCTTTATCGTTGACTCCCCAAGCTGAAGCACATCGCCGTCCTCGAGCGGCTCTGACGGCGAAAACCGGACAAAGCCGGACACGTCGTAGACCATCTCCAAAACCGGGAGCGAAAGCTCCACCTGACCTACATCGGCCTCGTGCATGTATATCGCCGCCCCATACTTCCGGGCGATGTGGCCTGCGGCGTAGCAGTGGTCGAGATGTCCGTGGGTGAGAAGAATGCTTGCGGGCTTGAGGTCGTTCGACGACACAGTCTCACGAATCTTGGCCGCGTCGCCACCAGGATCGATTATCGCGGCGGCACGCGTGGATTGGTCCCAGACGACGTAGCAGTTGGTTGCCAGAGGGCCGACAACCAGCCCCTGAAAGCTGACCGACACTCAGCAGCCCCTCCGCATCACCGCAAGGTTCGCGGAGTCGTAAGCGTCCAGATTGCCGGCGTAACGAGCGTGGGCCTCGGCGCGCTCGTATTTGCCGCACGCCGCGTAGGCCTCCGCAAGAACGGCGTGATATGTCCGCTCGCAGGGCTTCAGTTCAACCGCGCGCTCGAACGCGGCGACGGCATCTTGGGCGAAACCGGTTTTGGCGTAGAGCAAACCCAATCTGAAGCTGTAGTAAGGATCACACGGACTGAAAATCGTGGCCTGCTGCATCTCGATGATGGCGTCGCTGAGCCTACCAAGCTGCAGGTAGAGATCGCCCAGCCAAAAATGGTAGAAGGCGTCCGTGGGCGCGATCTGTACTGCTACTTCAAGCTGCACCACGGCCTCCTCGCGCTGGCCAACGTGCCACAGCGCCTCGCCCAGCTTGTAGCGATAGAACGGGTTCATCGCGTTGAACTGGGTAGCCTTGCGATATTCCTCGATGGCGGCGAGCCACTTGCCGTAGCGGCGATATATCTCTGCAAGGCTGTAGTGCGGCTCTGCGCGGCGCGGGCTGATCTTGAGCGCTTTTCGGTACTCGGCCACGGCCTTGACGGACATCTCGGAGTAGGCGTAGGCATCGCCCAGACGAGTGTGGTAGCCGGGGTTGTTGCGCTCCATCTCGACGGCCTTGCGATAGTGTATGACCGCCTCACGGACGCGACCCTCCGCGCAGAGCATATCGCCGAGTTCCTGCTCGTCATATGCTGTGAGTTCGGGCGCCGGCTCGGTCGGCGCATTCGACCTCATCCGGTCCTCGAACTTGTCCTCGTTTGCCTCGAATGGGAGAATACCTTCGTCCATCCAGCTAACCGCGCGTGTCCAGGATGAGCGTAACGGGGCCGTCGTTGGCTATCTCAAAAAGCATTTTCGCCTGGAATCGGCCGGTCTTAGCCGGCACCCCGCACGCACCCAACATCTCCACAAACTCATTATACAACGTTTCCGCCAGATCAGGAGGGGCTGCTTTGTCGAATCCCGGCCTGCGGCCCTTCGAACAGTCCCCCAGCAGGGTGAATTGCGAGACCACCAGCGCCTCTCCGCCGACATCCAGCACTGAAAGGTTCATCTTGCCGGCCTCGTCTTCGAAGATGCGAAGGTTCGCAATCTTCTCTGCAAGGAAGTTGACGTCCTTGATGGTGTCCTCTCTCGCGACACCCACCAGCACTGCCAGCCCCCGGCCGATGCGCGATATCTCTTGCCCATCGACCGCCACGCTTGCACCCGTGACACGTTGTACGACCGCTCTCATAGCGACTCCACACCGTTCGCCGCCCTTCGATACGCTTGTTCGTCGCTACTCAGGGCTTACGGTAGATGTGATCACTTACCTCTTCTTGCTTTCCTGTCCGACACCCTCTCGACGTGCAATACGTCGGGCAGGTTTTCGACCTTCGTAAGCAGCGTGTTGAGAACCTCGACGTCGGGCACGTCAACCGTGAGATTGATATCGGCGGTCTTGTCCGGCAGGGATTTGACTCTGGCGCCGGTGATGTTGGTCTTGGCTTCGGAAAAGATCGCCGTTATGGCATTGAGAACGCCGATCCGATCGAACGTCTTGATGTAGACCTGGGTGGCATAACGCTCCCCGTTGGAGCCGGTCCAGTTGATGTGGACCAGACGTTCCGGCTCGCCGGCACCCAGCGCAGCAAGGTTTGGGCAGTTGAGGCTGTGCAGGGCGACGCCTTTGCCGCGCGTCACGTACCCAACCACCTCCTCGCCCGGCAACGGCATACAGCACTTGGCACGCGTGATCTTCAGAGTGTCGAGGCCGTCGAGTCTTACCGACAGCGCGCGCTCGCCGGTGGGCTTCGCGGTCTCGACAATAGTTGCATCGGCCGGCGCAGGCGCTTCACCCTTGAGCTTGTGGGCAATCGCGGCGGCAGGAACGTGTCCGTTGCCGATAGCCGCGAACAGGTCCTCTTCGGATTGAAAGTTGATCGACTTGACGACGGCCGCAATCGGCTCGCTCTTCATCAGGGCGGCGGCATCAAGCCCCTGGCGCTCCAGCTCCTTTTCGAGCATATCGCGGCCCTTGGCGACGCTTTCGGCAAAGTGCAACCGGCGAAAATAGCCCCTGATCTTGTTTCGCGCATGCGATGTCTTGACGAACGTGAGCCAATCCAGACTCGGTTGGCTGTTGGAGCGCGTGATTATCTCGACTATGTCGCCGTTCTTGAAACGATACGAGAGCGGCACGATTCTGCCGTTGACCTTAGAGCCGACGCAGCGGTTGCCGATGTCGCTGTGGATGCGGAACGCAAAATCAACCGGAGTCGAACCGGCGGGCAGATCGATGACGTCGCCGCGCGGCGTGAAGACGAAGACCTGATCCGTAAACAGGTCGTTTATGACGCTGGAAAGAAACTCGCCGGCATCACGCGCGTCGGTCTGCCAGTCGAAAAGCTGCTGGCGCAGCCACGAAAGCTTGCGCTCGAACTCATCGCGACCTGTAGCCTGCTCCTTGTATTGCCAGTGCGCCGCCACACCGAACTCTGCCAGACGATGCATGTCCCACGTGCGTATTTGGATTTCGAGCGGCTCTCCGCGCGGCCCGATCACCTTCGTGTGCAGAGACTGATACATGTTGGACTTGGGCTTGGCGATGTAGTCGGAGAACCGCTCCGGGATCGGCATCCAGAGGTCATGCACCAGGCCGAGGACGTGGTAGCAATCCCCCACTTTATCGACAATCACACGGATGGCGGCCAGATCATAGATTTCCGAGTAGTCAATGCCCTCGCGCAGCATCTTCTGGTAAATGCTCCACAAATGCTTCGGACGCGCCTGGATGTGGGCCTTGACACCCTCGGACGCAAGATGATTTCGGATCATCTCCGTCGCTTCGGCAAGGTCTTCCTCGCGCTCGCGGCGGGTTCGGGACACCTTTTCGGCGAGTTCCGCGTAGGCTTTGGGTTCGATATACTTAAACGCCAGATCCTCGAGCTCCCACTTGATCTTCCAAATACCCAGCCGGTGCGCAAGGGGCGCGTAGATTTGCATCGTCTCTCTGGCGACCTTGAGGCGGCGGGCTGGAGGCAGCGCTTCGAGAGTCTTCATGTTGTGGAGGCGGTCGGCGAGCTTTATCACCATCACCCGCAGGTCCCGCGCCATCGCCAAAAATATCTTGCGCAGGTTCTCCGCGCTGCGGCGGAACTCCGCGCGCTTCTTGCGATCACCCCCCGGGTCCTCAGTGACATCATGTCCCGGGCGAACCGGGGAGTCAACATCAAAGTCGGCGAGTTTGAGCTTCGTGACGCCGTCAACCAGAGCGGCGACCTTGCCGCCGAAGCGCGACTCGATCTCTGCGATTGTCTTTTCTTGATCCTCGGCTACGTCGTGCAGAAGCGCGGCAGCGATGCTGTCTGCATCCATCTCGAGTTCTGCGAGGGTTTCGGCTGCGGCGAGAGGGTGAGTGATGTACGGGTCGCCGGTCAGTCGTTTCTGATCCTTGTGTGCCTCGGCGGCGTAGTCATACGCCCGCCGGATAAGATCCACATCGGCCCGCGGGTTATAGGATTGCACCCGGTTAATGATGGATTCAATGTCAGCCATGTCTCAACGGCCCTTCGATACGGCGGCCAGACCCGCCTACTCAGGACCTGCGGAACTGCCGAATCGCTCCGTCGCAGAGGCCCTTCGATACGGCAGCCCCGCCACTCCTTCGACAACGGGATGCTCAGGGTAAGCTCACTCAGGGCCTGCGGCGCTCCGGGTTATCTGATCGCCTTAACGACCAGTTGGACGGATTCGACCCCATTAAATGCGTTTAGTCTTATACTGTAGCACAGATCAACCCTGCTGCCAAGCTCGACACTGTTTTCGAGATCGCCCAACCCAAAGCATATGCACGACAGCGGGCCTGCACCATCGCCGTCCACGCGCATTCTGAGATGAGACCCGTCCCCCACACGCTGGCAGTCGAGCACCTTGACGCCGCGGCTCACAAACAACGGTTCGGGATTGCCTTCGCCAAACGGCTCCAGACCGGCAATCGAATCTGCCAGCCCGCGAGTTATGTCCGAGGGCGCAAGCTCGGCATCGAGCGTGATCCGCGGCATAAGCTGCTCCGGCGCGATCACGCCGGCAGCATACGCATTTATCTTCGCCTCGAATTCGCCAAGGTTCGCCAGGGACAGAGATAGACCCGCCGCGAACGAGTGACCACCGTATCGGTCGAGCAAATCGGCGCAGTGATGCAGCCCGGCAAGCAGATCGAAACCCTCGATGCTGCGCGCCGACCCACACGCCATCCCGGACATCTCATCCCTGTTGAGCACAATTGCCGGCCTGCAGAACATCTCCGCTATCTTGCCCGCAACCAAGCCCACAACGCCCGTATTCCAGCCCTCCGCCGACAACACGAGCACCAGCGTCGAGTCCAGGTCTTTGGTCTCAATCTGCGAGACGGCCTCTTTTAGTATACGATCCTGCTGTGCCCTGCGTTCGTCGTTGTGCCGATTCATCTCGCGAGCGATCTCGTCGGCTTGATCCTCGTCCTGGGTCAGAAGCAGCTCCAAGGCCTTCGATGCGTCGTCGATGCGGCCGATCGCGTTGATGCGGGGTCCAATAACATAGCCCAGGTAGTAAGTGCTCAGCGGCTTGCCCGCGAGGTTCGCGACCTTCAGCAGGCTCTGGATTCCGATCTTCTTGCTTGATGATACCGCGTCCAGGCCATGCTTCACGAACACCCGGTTCTCACCAAGCAGAGGCACCACATCGGCTACCGTGCCGAGAGTCACGAGATCGACGAATCGAGCTTTGAAGCTCTCCTCGTTGGAGTCCAACTTCCGCACCAGCGCCTGCGCCAGCTTGAACGCTACACCCACGCCGGCGAGGTCGCGAAACGGGTATGCCACGTCCGGTCGCTTCGGGTTGACTATCGCGAGCGCGGGCGGCATTTCTGCACCAAGTTGGTGGTGATCTGTGACGATAACGTCGACGCCGAGTTCGCGCGCTCTTGCAACCGGTTCGACCGCGTTGATTCCGCAGTCGCAAGTAACAATCACTCCCGCGCCGGCAGCAGCGGCTCGTTCCACGGTCGCGGTCTTGATGTCATAGCCCTCGCGCCTGCGGTGCGGAAGACGGTAACCGACGGTCGCGCCAAGCGCGCGCAGCGTGCGAACGAGGAGAGCCGCAGCCGTAATTCCGTCAACGTCGTAATCACCGTGCACAAATATCTTCTCTTTTCCGCGCACGGCCCGCGCCAGGCGCTCGACAGCAGGCTCCATATCGGGAAGCAGGAACGGGTCGTGAAGCGCAGCGAGAGACGGATTGAGAAAGTCGCGGGCGGCGGCGGCAGTCGTAACGCCGCGATTGACGAGGAGCCGTGCCACTACCGGCGACAGCTCGGCTTCAGCCGCCAGCCGTGCGACCGCGTCCTCGTCGCAGTCCATTACCTCCCAAAGCTCGTCCATAGTCGCTCCACTGATTCCGGGCGCTGAGTTTTAACGAATCGCGGACTTGCGCAACGGCCCGCACAGGTTAAACCTGCGCGGGCCGCAACAGCAGATTCCTCGCTGCGCTCGGAATGACACGAGACGCAGCCGCCGCAGGTTAGAATCGCTTCTTCTTTCTCTTGGGCTTTGAGGCCTTGGGCACGGCCGGCTTGGCAACCGACGGCTCGGAAGCCGCCTCCTCGCTGCCGCCGTCGCGGCCGTCCGCGACTGCCGGCGGATTCTTCTCGACAGTCGGCTTCTCCACCAGCGGCCTATCGACGAAAGCCTTTTCCTCGACGCGCCGTCTCGGCGCCCTGCTCCTCGAACCGAGCGCGTCCCATACGATCACGAGCGGAGTCGCGTTGAAGATCGAGGAATACGTTCCCACGATAATGCCCGCCAGCAGCGTTATGTAGAAATGCCTCAGCAGCGGCCCGCCGAACGCGATCAACGTCAGCAGCGTCAGGATGACGGTTAAGCTGGTGTTGATGGACCGCGCAAGGGTCTGAAGAACACTGCGGTTGGCGAGCTCCTCGAAGCTCTCGCCGCGCAGTCTGTGGCGAAGGTTCTCTCGGATTCGGTCGAACACGACGATCGTGTCGTGAACGCTGAAGCCGATGATGGTGAGCACGGCGGTCACAAACAAGCTGTCCGTCTCCCAGCCGAACCAGTGCCCCATGATCGCGTAGCCTCCGAGTATGAAGCACGCGTCGTGTATCAACGCGATGACCGCGCATGTACCATACTTCAGACCCGTCATGAACCCGCCTATGGCAAACCGGATCGCCAGATACAAGACAATCAGAACGGAGGCAACAATGACGGCCTTGAACGCGTTGACGGTCAACTCCTTGCTGATGGTAGGCCCGACGCTGCTGACGGAAGCGAACACCGGCTGATTGGTTTCCTTGTCAATAGTTGCCAGGCCGTATTTCTCGTCGAGCGCCTTGCGCAAGGCATCCATCTTATCCTTGTAGTTCGGACTTTCGGACAGAAGCCTGGTGGTAATGTAGGCGGTCTTGCCCTGCTCGACGAGTTGAACCTCGCTACCCTCCGCGATAGCATTCACGGTCTCGCGCACGCCGTTGAGCGGCACTTTTTGCCTGAACTCGGCCTGGATAGTGGTTCCCGATATGAACTCGATGCCGGGCTTGAGGTGGTACATCGCCAACACGATAATGCCCGGCGTGAGCACAAGGGCACTGAGCGCGAAGAAGTAGTTGCGCTTGCCGACGATGTTCCAGTTCACCTTCTCCGGAGAGAGCCAGCCGGTGTCGAGGCCGTAGAGTTTCGGGTTCTGCGCCCACTCCCAGTTGACGAGTAGGTGGAGGAAGGTCCTCGTGACGGTAATGGCGGTAAACATGGAGATCGCAACGCCGATAAGCAGCGTAAAGGCGAAGCTCTGCACCGTGGGCGTCCCCAGCCACATCAGAATGGCGCAGGTGATCGCCGTACACATATTGGAGTCGAAGATCGCTGTGAACGCTCTGTTGAAACCGGTATCAATGGCCGCCCGAAGGGTCTTGCCCGCCTTGAGCTCTTCCTTGAGGCGCTCGAAGATCAGGATGTTGGCGTCAACGGCCATGCCGATGGATATGATCAAAGCCGCCATGCCCGCCAGTGACAGCGTGTAGTTCGGGATGATCTTGTAGACGGCTATGGCGAAAAGCGCGTAGAGACCCAATGCGATGCTCGCGAGCGCACCCGGCAGCCGGTAGTAGAGAATCATGAACAGCAACACGAGTATGAGACCCGCTATGCCGGCAACCAGGACCCTCGCGATGGTCTGAGTGCCCAGGCTCGGTTCGACGGTATCCATGCCGATCGGTTTGAGCGGCACGGGCAGCGCGCCGGCGTTGAGGTAGCTGGCGATGCGCGTGGCCTCCTTCAGAGTCAGGCCGCCGCCCTCGATGATGGCCTTGCCGTCACTGATCTTGCTCTTTATTTCCGGAGCGGTCAGCAGCTTGTTGTCGTAGAATACCGCGAGCACTTCCCCGATGTGCGCGCCGGTGAAATCGCGAAAGATCTCCGTACCCTTATCGTTGAATTCGATTTCGATGACCGGAAGCGTCGTGCCCGGCTTGAACGCGGCCTTCGCGTTCGGTTTGAGCATGGCGCCCGTTAAAACAGGCTTTGCATCCGGGCCGATGACCTCTTCGATGATCTTTCGGTCATCGCTCTTGGGGTCATCAGGGTCGGAGGTGGTGAGCACCTCGCCCTTCGGACCGGTGAATGTGATTCTCCTCTGGTCGTCGCCGCTCGGGGCCATCCGCCACTGACCGAGCGGGTTGGCGGTCGAGTAGAGGTTCTTCATATAGTAGAACTCCAGCGAGGCGCTGGTTATGAGGTCGTGGATGGCCTTCTCTTTGTTCTGTACTCCGGGAAGCTCTACTACCAGTCTGGCCTTGTCGGAGGTCGCGTTCTCGGTGCGAACAATCGGCTCGGTCACACCGCCTATACCGGCAACGCGCCTTCGCATGGTCTCGGCGACGGTTCTGGTCTTTTCCTCACGTTCAATCGGACTCGTCGGCCAATCGCCCTTCTGCTTCGGATCGACCTGAAGCACTACTCTCAGACCGCCCGCGATGTCCAGTCCCCGGGTGATCGGCTCGACATAGCAGATTATCGCCGAGGCGATAACGAGCGCTATCACCAACAGAAAAAGCTTCTGATACTTCGACACTATGGCTATCCTCCCAAACAGGCCAATACGCAACACAGGCCGGTTCGCGCCGTCCTGTGCGCGACCAGCCCCTGACTAGACAGAGCTATTATATCGCGCGATGTCGGAAAAAAGCAAGCCCACGAGCGG
>Ga0272448_1006206_pt1 | contig 12974 bp, 19 predicted proteins | sample YNPCB0191_FD_202220 | JGI IMG/M metagenome (GOLD analysis project Ga0272448, IMG submission 202220) | Hot spring sediment microbial communities from Yellowstone National Park, WY, United States - YNP-CB-019-1 | ecosystem: Environmental > Aquatic > Thermal springs > Hot (42-90C) > Sediment...
CATTTAATATATAAGGTTTTTAGCATGACTTCATTAACAGACGCATTTTAAGCGAGAATGCCCCTTTATAGCAAATTTTAGCAACACACCTTATTCCAAAGGCAATAAAAACGTGCACACACAACAAATGCTCTTAAATATTGCTCATAAAATTGGCGCCGGGGGTGGGATTTGAACCCACGCGGCCCCGAGAGGCCACAGGCTTTAAGGTGATAATATGATCTCCAGGCCTGCTCCATACCTGACTAGGAGACCCCGGCATGAGTAGACCTAGCAGATAAGGTTTCATATACTTCGTCTGTATTTTCAAATTTTCAATGTCTTTCCTCTTATTTAAGTATCTGAGAGATTAATTTAACATAGGATTAGGCTCTGTTCTTCTTTAAAGTGTTGCTAAGAATTTGTTTGAAGTCTGTTAGAAGCGATGCTGAGAAAAGTGTTAGGAAAATTATGTGTGGTGGTATTAATGTTAATGGGACGTCTAATGGAAAGGCAAGGAAAGTTGGGAGAAGCACGGTGAATGTTGGCAGTAAAAGAATTAGATTTGAATTGTGTGGCTGAAGTAAAGTTTGAACATCCTTAGTTTTTAACATAATAATGGCTGACGCTAGAAAGAACACCCATTCTAAAGAGATGTTTACTGAGTCTTTGATGTTTATCTCTAATCCATAAAGTTGCGACGTTAAAGGCCACAAAAGTTGTGTTTTACCACCCGCAATGAAATCACTACTAAAGAATGTTGAATTAAAGCTATAAGATAGGGAAAGGCGTTTTTACGCCATATGAAAAGTATTGGAATGAAAACTATTATTGCCGCTATTATTGAATGTGTTGGACCGCGATGTTCCAGAAATGGAATTAGTATATCAATGTCTGGAATGACGGAAAGTGTAATAACTAGGGGGATGTTCAGCTTTGTTTTTGTCGCTTGTGCAGTTAACCTGCAGAGTATATATCCTAATGCAAAGTGTCCTACCGCAAACGATTTCTTTTCCTCCCTTTTCCATCTAAAGGCGAAGTGATGCTAATAAATATAATATTATTTGAGTGTTGAGCAGCGGCCAGACTTTGCTGGTCAGAATAGTTGTTAACACTTTAAAATTGGAGGTGTAGGATTTTTGTTTTTGGGTTTGGTTGTTTTTGGTAACTTTTAATTGTTTGTTGTTGTTTTTTGTTTTTGGTGGTTGTTGTGGAGGAGTTTGTTGTGCGTGTTTTTGCTGGTGGTAAGGTTACTGTTCCTAGGCGTTTGCGTGAGTTGTTTGGGGTTGAGGATGGGGATTATGTTAGGCTTGCTTTGGTTGAGGTTTTGAAGAGGGATGAGAAGGGCGGGTGGGTTAGGAGGAAGGTTTAATTGTTGATTTTGTGCGCAAGTGTTAAATGTTACTTTGTGTAATTTTCTATTTGGTGATTAAGTGCCCGCTGCTAGAACCGTTAAGGTTAGTAAAGAATTGTACGAGAGGCTTTGCGAGGTTGCTGGTGAGTTGCAGGTGAAGTTGAAGCGTCGTGTTTCCCTTGATGAAGCTATGGAATATCTATTGAAGGAGAAGAGGTTAAAGGCAAGTGATTTCGCTGGGGCCTGGAGCATGAGCGATGAGGAAGAAGCGGAAATCCTCAGAAGCCTAAGGGAGGGATGGTCGCGCTGGAAATCCCAAAAAGGGTGATTCTTGACTCAACAGTTATAATTGGACTTTTGCGAAATAAGCCCAAAGACGTCCAGCTTGTACGTAACATTGAGGCTAGCGCTGAGCTTGCAACAACAGCTGTAAATGCTTTTGAGGTTTACTTTGGAGCGTACAAATCGAAGAATGTTGAACGTAACCTGGCTTCAGTTAATGGTTTTCTTTCAACAATTCAGCTTTTGATGCTTGAAGAAGGTTCTGCTGAGTTAGCTGGTCAAGTATTGGCAGAGTTAGAATCTAAAGGAAAGAGTATTGATTATAGAGATCTTTTTATTGGTTGCATTGCCCTCAGAAATGGCTTTACTATTGTTACTCATAACACGAAGCATTTTAAAGAGATACCAAAGCTTCATGTGCTAGATGCCTCAGAGATTAAAATTACAGACACGTTTAGAGGATGATTAAATTTGAGCGCTTTGAAGCATGGATTTTTCAGGCGTGGCTTTATGCTTTGCGACAGGTGTGTTTTAGGCGTGAAATGTGAGAGTTTTGTTCCCGGCGGTGAATGCGCCGTTGAAAGGCAAGCTTATGATGGGTTAATTTCGGAGCTTATGCGCCAATATGGGTTGGAGGGCTTGGCTGATGAGATTTTGGTTGGGCGCGTTGCCATGTATCTGATTCGTATTGTGAGGGCTGAGGTTTATGAGGCTAATGTTGGAGTTTCAGATGCTGCTGTTGTTTGGGGCAAATATATTACGGGTTTAGACAATATGTTACGTGGTTTGTTAAAAGATTTGGCTTTAAGCAGGAGCGAACGTAAGAAAGTTGAGAAGGATGATGTGCTTGTGGATGTTGACAAGCTCCTTAACAGTTTGGCAAAGAAGAGTGAAGTTAAGGCTAGAACTATTGAAGTGCGACGATTTCCTATTTATCAACGAGTATTAAAGGATTGGATTAATGAAAAAAGCAGGCTTTCATTTTCTGTGAAGGAGCGACGGAAGTGAACGATGAGAGGAAGATTCCAAAAGAAGCTGTTAAAACTTTAGCTGAGTATTGTCAAAAACTTAGCGGAGAAACTGGAAAGCCTGCCGCAGAGATTTTTAAGGAGTTTTTAGAGTTAATGAAGAAATATGCAGATTTCTTTTTCAGAGAGCCTTGGCCTGAAGAGCCGAATAAGTCATATAGCTTAGAATGGTTTGTCGGAGACGAATTAGACTTTATTAAAGGCACCAAAACTTACAAAGATGAATGTGAACGCTTTACTGTTTTATGTTTGAAGAGGAACATAAGCCTCAAAGGTTTTGACACCCAAGGCTTCGAAGAAGATTTTGACTGGTTTGGGAAACTGGCTTGCTGGCATTGCGCCGTTCCTGATGCTACAAGCCTTAGAGAATACATAAAACGAATAGAGGAAGACATTAGGAAGAATGAAGAGGAAATGAAAAAGAGCGAGCCTTCATGGATTGCTAGGGAAATGTATGAGTATTACAAGAGACCCAATGTTGTTAGGGAAAATAAGATGAAGTATGTTGAGCTTAGGCTTTATGAGGATCTGGGCATGGCTGAGGGTAAAAGCTGCGATGTTAATAATAAGTATAAGTGTCCTTATGGAGAACAAGCAAACGAGCTAATTGAAAATGGGCGCGTGGCCAAATTTGTTTGGCGTATAATATGGTGGTACGATCACCATTGGAACCCAAGCGAAAGTTATCAGCCTCCTGCTAATGAGATGAAGTGGTATCATTATGGTGAGCCAAGTATAATTGACGTGACAAGTTATGAGGATGTCCTTAAAGCTATTGACGATGGAAGACTGAAGAAAATAATTGAAGAACGCAAGAGATACGAAGAGGAACATAAAGGTTGATTACTCTTTCGAGTTTTCGTAGGTTTATTGGTCTAAGTCTGTTGCGCGAGCACACTTAAATGTAATTCCAAAGTAACGAAATGAAAAGTTCTCATGATGCGCGTGCGTCTGTTCGCGCGCGACAAGATTTTGGAGGAGTATCCACATCTGAAAAAGAGGACACTTCAGCGTCGCTGCTCTATGCAGTCAAGGCTATCGGCGGTCGAAAGTTTGGCGGTTTTGGGAAAGCTAGTTTTGTTAGTAGGGGAAATCGCTTACGTGGTAGGCTTCAATGGTTAACTTTTTAGTTTTCAGTTTTTCTATGAAGTCTTCTTTGTCTAGAGACACTAAAATTGCATGGTTATCCATTGCTACTTTGAGGTAAATTGCATCCATAGCGTATATGTCATACTCGGCGCAGAGAGGATATGCAGTTGTGCAAAAGGTTTTGTCGCAGTTTATTAGAAGTGCTGGATGTATCATAAGGTCAAGTTGTTTTCTTGCCTGCTCGGCTACTTTTGTTCCAACTTTTCTCGCCAATGTGCCGCAGACTTCTTGATATATAATGCTGGGTTCTGTTAGAATAAACGTGTCTGGAACCTTGCTGAGTATTCTTAGGCACTTTTCACTATGCGTTTCATCCTCTTTTAGGGCTGCTATTAGAACGTTGGAATCAAGAGTCATTAGTCGGCTAGGCGGCTTCATGACGTCTAGACCTTCTTAACTCTTCAAGCGCCGTTGGAGGACTTGCCCACTTACTGGAAACCATGCTTTTAAGCTTAAGGAATTCCTGCACTCCAGTTTTCATTTCATCAAGGTTTTCTTTTGTTAGCAGAATTGTTTTCTCCGATCTGGCAAGTTTGGCTAAAAGGTCTGTCCATGTTCGACATCCAAGTTCAACCTTAAGCCTTTTAAGTTCTTTAAGAAGGTCTTCAGGTATGTTTTTTATGAGAATCGTCGCCAACCGATCACCAAACTATTTGGGGTTATCTAGAATATAAAGTTATCTTGCAATAATCAAACACGCTTAAACTTTAAGAACTCATATCCTTTAGCTAGTTTGCGCACGCACCTGAAAAAGCGTCTTTAAAACCTCCTCCTTTCGTCTACCCAAAATACTTTAGCGGATGCGATTATTTGTATGCTGTTCTTCTATGCGATGCGCTATAAAGTGTGACTGTTTTCTGGCATGCGCGCGCAACCGCTTCAAGCGGGTTTATGGTTGCTTGGGCAGTTTGTTTGGAGTTGGAGTTGTGGAAATGTTTAAATGCTGGATTTAGGTATATTCGGTATAGGTGGTGCATACGGCTAAGGTGAAGACAAGTGTATATGCGGATAAAGAGTTATGGGAAAAGTTTAAGTTGAAAGTAGCTAGAAGAGGCATAGAAGTTAGTCAAGCTCTTGAGGAGCTCATCAGGGATGAGCTTTTTGAAGAGATGTTTGATGAAGTTCTTAAGGGAATAAGTGAGGTGGAGGGTTACGAGATAGATTTTGAGCCTATAAAGCCAAAGGCTGGTTTTGTTAGCGTTTTTGTGAGGAGCCTGAGGGATGAGAGGGCTAATAGCCTATCTTGATTCGAGTAGCATAGTTAAGAGGTACATTGAAGAGCCTGGAAGCAAAACCGTTAGAGATGTTTACTTAAAAGCTTACTCTGGAGAATCACCTATTGCTTTCAGCTCTTGGAATATAGGGGAGACCCTTGGAGCATTCGACAAGGCTTGTATAAAGGGGGCACTCAGCCCAGAAGACTACTTAACAGTTAAAAGGCGTTTCCTAATTGAAACAAGGAGGCTGCTGCGGCTTGGAATGTTAATGCTTGTGCCTGTCAAATTTAAACTGTTAATTGAAAGCTGGAATCTCATTGAAAAGCACCACATGTATGAGGCTGACGCACTCCAGATAGCTTCAGCCAAAGCCGTGAAGGCTGCACAATTCTTTACCGGAGATAAAAGGGTTTATGAAACCGCAAATATAGAAGGCTTGAAAAGCACACTAACAACATAAAGAGGAAACCTTAAGGCGTGAGCCTTCTGTTTCCTGTATTTTCGTAATTTTATTTTGATGAGAGATTGTTTATATTCTACTCCTTTCTTTTTTCAATCGAAAGATTTTTATATTTTCTGTGGTTACTATTGAAACTGTGAATTTTATGTCTACTATACAAGTCGAAGATGAGGTGAAGAGAAAGCTTTTTTCCATAGCTGCTGAGTTGCAGTTGAAGAGGGGTAAAAAAACTTCTCTCAGTGAGGCAATAAGACATTTGATAAATGTTTACCTTTCTCAGAAGAGGGATATCTCTACGATGCTTTCCCTTTTTGGCTGTTTGGGTTTAGAGCCTAAGGCTAAGGCTCTCTTAAAGGAGCTTAGGGCAGAAGAGGAGGAAAGACTTGAGGGGCTTAAGAGGAAATATTGCGCTTGATTCCAGCGGCTTGATAGAGTATTTGATGGGGACAAGAACTGGCGAAGTTTTGAAGAGGTATTTTGAAACTTTAAGGCCTGAGGAGAAGGTTAGCTGTTCTCTAATTACAATATCTGAAGTGTTTTATGTACTGTGTAGATTGAGGGGAGCAAAATTCGCTGAGGAGAAAATAAACGATATTTTGGCTTCGCACGTGCTGGATGTATGCGATTCGGCAGAAATCGCGGTAAGAACGGGCAAAATTAAATGTGTAAGGAACATCTCTTTGGCGGATTGCAGCTGCGTAGCCGTGGCTGAAATGACAAAAGCCAAGGCTGTTTTCGCAAAAAGGGAGAAAGAACTTGTCAAAGAAATTGAAAAGAAGCCCTTCAGCGTTGAAATAATATTTCTGCAAGATCTAGAAAGCTAGGTAACTCTTCTAATTCTAATCTTTTTCTATTTATTGCAAAATTATTTGGTTTTTGTAGGCTTTTTCTATTGCCTATAAGTCCTCTAGGTCGTCTTCGCCTGTAGGTGTTGGCGTTTCGTCGCTGATTAGGCCTAATCTAATTTTTTCATTTTCCATTTTCCTTTTATTTCATTCTAAACTGGGTCTTGTTTGGTGCCGTCCAGCCACAAAAAGAGAGGAGCTTTTAAGTATTGACTATTATTATTTTGAGTTATTCGAAGATCATTTTTATGGTGTTTACTTTGCGCGCGGGGGTTTCTCAACAAAACCCATGGTCGTTACAATTTGCGTTTATGTTTAATAGACTCTTTTTCTCAAGTCGACATCGTAAAAAACGATTATTTTCTCTTTTTCGTTAATCTCATAGATTAGTCTATATTTTCCAATTCTAGCTCTCCATAAACCCTTAAGAGCCCCAATAAGCGCGCGCGCAATAAGCGGAACTCCAACGTGTGGGTTCATAAGTATTTGTTTTATCGCTTCGATAACTCTTGGTTTTATGTCTTTTGGTAACTTCTCATACTTTTTAAGGAAAATTCTTGAAAACCGAGCTTTATATGGCATTTCACTTCAAAACTCTCTCTAATTCGTCTATTGAGCATTCTACATATTCGCCTTTGGCTATTTCTTCTCTGCTTTTTTCTATTGTTTTTAAAGCTTCTTTGTCTGCAAGCGTCTCTAAGGTGGCTAAAACTTGCTCTATTCTTATATACGCGCTCATCATTTCTCTGAAAAGCTCTTCTGGAATAAGGATGCCTTCCCTTGTAACCTTAACTTTTACATTCATTGAACACGCCTACTATGAATGAGACGTTTTTAATAATTTAATCTTTCGTTTTAAATAGACTATGTTTCTCCAGATTCTTTCAGCTCCCTTAGAAACTCGTTGTAATCTCTGACTCTTCCAGTCGCGTCGCGCATTATTTGGTTTTTGTATGCTTTTTCGCCGCGCGCTTAACTCTTCAAGCGTCGTTAGAGCCCGCGAGATCATTCGGGAGATTAAGGAGGCCATAAGGAAAACTTCTGGGTTAGATTATGGTATTTTGATGTTTACAACAATCAAACGAATACTATCTGCAAAGAAACAAATTTCGGGGTCTTTTGAGGTTTGTCGAACAATAAAAGTGTGTTATGTGGCTAGTGGTTGTTTTCTTTATGTTTTGGATTTGTAGTTGTGTAGTTCTAGTGAGCAGCAATGTTTATTAAGACTTACGATTTGGTGTTATTCGGGTGAAATATATGGCTATGCAGAAAATCAGTATGGGAGCTGTTTTAGCAATCGCTATTTTGGGGACAGTTGCAACTGTTTTTGGTGCATTTGTTGCCACTCGTACAATTTCTAATGTTGGAAGTATGAAGGCGATTGGAGTAGGTGTTTATTGGGATAGTGGTTGCACCAATGCGGTATCGTCTATTGATTGGGGGTCTCTGGAGCCTGGTGTAACAAAGAACTTTACAATTTACGTGAGGAACGAGGGAAATGTGCAGTTAAAGCTAAGCATGACAACCAGCAATTGGAACCCAGCGTCAGCTTCAAGCTACATGACATTAAGTTGGAACCGTGAAAATTATGTGTTGGCTGCTGGATCTGTTGTATCGGCTGTCTTAACCCTCTCAGTTTCGTCAAGCATAAGCGAAATTACAAGCTTCAGCTTTGACATAATCATTGCTGGAACAGAATACTCTTAGTAATAATATAGAGAAACAGGAACACACATTAAAGACTAAGTGGTTAGCATCGACGTCTTTTATTTTTCTTTTTACTGACATTCGCTGATTATTTCCACGGACTATTGCAAAAGGCTATTTAAGACATGGAACAAAGTTTCATGTGTTTGTTTTGTTGACTTGTTTTATGCGCGCGTGCGATAACAGTGTTAAAGGCGTGTCTTAATAATGCTTTTTCCTCTTCTTTGCAGAAAATGTGACTGTGAACTCGAGTATGGCCCATAACAAAAGGGCAAAACCATGGTCTTTAGCCTCAAATATTTATTTGCGCTCGCACACGCAATCTCTGTGTCTTAATTTTTGTGGGACTCGGATGCGAGAAAAGTTGAGTAGCGGGTTAGGTGCTGGCTGCTGCACGGTTTTGTATCCATTTTGTTTTGATTTCCTTTATGTTTTTGAGATGGGGTCGTCTGTGAGGCATGTGGCTTTTAGGGATAGAGCTGTAGCAGCTATTATGCTGTCGGCCATCGAGATTTTGTATTTATGCCTTATTTCTGCTGAGGTTCTTGCGATTTTCGGGTCGACGTTTATTATTTTGAAGTCTTTTTCTAGTAGGTCTGCTTTTAGTTTGGCGGTTTCGCGCGTCCCTCTTTTTGGAGGGTAAGCTGATAGACTTCGTGGATTACTACGGTTGAGATGTATCTTTGTTTGGTGTTTCGTATTGTTTCTTTGGTTTTTTGCAAAGTTGCTTCATCTTTGGCGTAGTGATTTTGAAGTTTTTTCTTGCGGTATATAGGCCGTAGATTGTGCCACAAAAATTATCTATTAGAAGGGCGACGATCAAACCTTGGACATTATAAGCTTTGGTGAAAATCGGTGACATTAAAACAAGCGTCACAAAAGTGATTAGACTCATTTTTAGTGTTGTTTTTGTTTCACCTAATCCGTTATAAAGGCTTGGAAGGACCAAATAGCCAAATCCAACCAGGAGATATAGTAGACAGTATATCGCAAGAAAAAGTGGGGCTGATTGGTATGCGTAACCGTATATTATCTCCACTATTTCTCTGGCGCGCACATAAAACCTGTATAGAGATCCTAATAAAGGGTAAAGGAATATTGTTATAGAAGTTAAATAAATTGCCTAACGAACAAATTTTTATGTTTTTGATTATGTTTTGAGGGCACGCCAGCTTTATCTGGACGGAAATGCTCTCAAAAATAATCTATTCGGCGTCGCGCTTTTGAATTATTGTGGGTGGCAATATTATTTGTTCGTTACTGGTTTGTTCGTTTCCAGTTTCTTTGTTCTTAACAAGGTCGGAGCCTATGTAGAACATGCTCCATCCGATTAGCCACAAAAACGTTATTACGGGTAGAAGGATTATGGCGATGATGGGTTTTCTCATTTTTCGGTTTCCTACAAGGCTTTTGAGCCTTTGCAATTGTTTTCTTATTAAGCATAGCTCAAAAGTCTTGAGAAGTGAGAATATGTGTTCAGAATCCACGTTTGCAGTGGCCTGTGATCAATAGTGGCTTTATTTTGTTCTTTTCGTATGGCGTCTTGAGGAAATCTGGTTGCCTTCTATGCTTTGGGTTTGTTGTTTATCTGTAGAATTTTTTGTTGATATTTGATTAGTGGGTTGATTAGTGGCTTCAAGTATTTGATTTTTCGTAGTACGCGGGCTGCAGTTGCTAATTCGGTTTGGTTTATTGTTGTTGTTGCTGGTATGAGTGTTATGTATGTTAGTAGGTATAGGAGTGCAGCTGTTGTGAGGTTGAGGTATTTTGGCAGGGGGTTTGTTTGAAGGATTAGTATGGGGAGTATGCTTGATGCTAACGAGATTGCGTATATTTTTGTCAATGCTTTTGAGTCGAATTCTATGTTGAATTTTTTTCTCGCAGTGTATGAGGCGTATATTGTTCCGGCTGTGCTGGCTATTAGAAATGAGGTGATTAAGCCTGTTACGGCGTAGGTCTGTGTTAATATTGGACTGAGAATTGTTAGGGTTATGAAGGTTATGAGGCTTATTTTTAGGGTTGTTTTTGTTTCGCCTAAGCCGTTGTAGAAGCTTGTTAGGGTGAGGTAGCCTAGTCCCACGAGGAAATATAAGAGGCTGTAGTTTGCTAGAAACAGTGGTGCAGACTCATATGTTGAGCCGTAGATTATTTGAACTATTTCTTTTGAGAATATTATGATTGCTGTTGCTATGGGCACTATTAATAATGCGGTGTATTTGTTTGCAAGTTTGAAGAAGGTTTTTATTTTTTCTTTTGTTGATAATTCAAGTTTTGAAAATGCTGGAAGTAGCGCTGTGGAAATTGGCACTGTTACAACGGTTAGTAGGACAGCGAAGTTTGTTGCTGCTTTGTAATTTCCAATGTCAGCATCTGTGGTGAAAAAGGCGAGGATGATGTTTTGGATAATTGGGATGAACCCTGTTAGTAGAATTGATATGTAAAGAGGCATGCCGTAATGTATTAATGTTTTGAAATTGTCTGCGAATTTCTCTTTGTTTGAAGGGTTTTGTTTTGAATTGAGTATTAGAAGGAGAATAGCTATGCTTGTGATTGCTGCGGTTACATAGCCTGTTACATGTCCTATTATGGCGCCTGCAATGCTGAATCCTGTTAGAACTAGTGTGATTTGTATGATTGTTTTGACGATTGCATTTATGTTTGTGGTTAGTGCCGTGTATTCTGTTTTATCTAGACCTACGAAGGCAGAGGATGCGGTTGTGAATAGTACTTGAAAAAGTATTGAAGTTGATGCTATTCTGATGTAAAAAGCTAATTCGGGTCTTTGGAATAAGAAGGAAGCGAGGTAGTCTGCGAGGGCATAGTTTATGATGAACATTAGTGTTCCTGTTAAGGCTTTTATAAGTAGTCCTTGTCGAATTATACTTATTGAATGGTTTATTTCGCCTTTAGCGCGGAGGCTTGCTGTGAATTTCACTATGCCCTGGTCTATGCCTAAGTCTATAAATAATAGGAGGAGTTGAGGTGAAACAAGTGCCAGACTGTATAACCCGTAAAGGTCTGGGCCAAGCAGCCTTGCGATTATGATGGATGAGATTGCTAGGATTATTGTGGATGTAGCTGTTCCTGACATTAGGAAGAAGCTGCCGCGGGTAGAGGTCTCTGCAGCATCAATTAATTCATCTGTCATAGAAATTTCCCGTTACGTTTGCTTGTCTTTTTGCTTTGGGCTTGGTACTCTCTTATCACGGCTGCTGTTGCGAAGATTAATGTTAACGCTAGTAGGCTTAGAACAATTGGTGTTAAGCGTATGCCCCATGGCGTGTAGTTTAGGAGTAAGCCTACTATGGGAACGAGTGCAAGGCTCATGCCGAGGCTTAGGGCGATTCGCTCTATTATGTCAAGGCTTTTTTCTGATGTGCGGTTTGAAACGAAACGTGAAGGGAAAAGTGCCTTTATGAAGGTATAACCAGGTAGCCATAGGACGAATACTGCGCCTAGGACGTATCTTATGTAAACCCACGGATAGAAATCTTCTGGAACGGTGAATACAACGGCAACCGTTATGATTGCTGTGGTTATGGTTATCCAGAACCAGTATGCCTGTTCTGTTTTTAGGTAAGCTAAAAGATTAGGCGGTGCGGTTTGGGGTTTTTTTGCGAGACTTATTTTTCCTTCGCTTTGGAGCTGTAGTATTGATTCGACTATTTCTTGGTCTGGGATTTGGAGCTGTTCCTTTACGAGATTTAGGAGTTCTTTCACTGTTTGTGGCTTTCGTTCGTCTATAATTTGGATAATGGTTTGAAACAGTTTGCTTCTTTTTGAATTTTCACTCAACTAAACTAAGCCTCAGAAGGATGAATGCTTATCCGTCATATAAGAATAATTACGAAAGTTGAAATAATATGGATGATTTAGCTCACAGCCTTAAGAATAAAGATTTTCTAATAGCGATCGTTTGTTTAATTATTTTTGCGAATGGTCGCAGCTTGCTTTACTTCTTTCTGCGTTTGATGCCGTAGATTCCGAAGGCGCTGAATGATGCCGTGGCGAGTATTATGGGAGCAAGGTCAGGGACCACGAATCCTGGCTGTGTAGGTGGTACTCTGGTGTTGAATTCCCAGCAACAGGCAGTGTCGAAGGAGCGTGATGACTTAAAGGTCTTGCCTATGGCGTAGACAAGCATTCTGGGCTTTGTTGAAGGTAATGTTACTGTGAATTCTTGTGCAGTTTGATTCACTGGCCTTGATAGGAACGGTCCGTAAGCATACCATAAGGTATCGTCTGCTGTTCCATTTACTCCGATATGCTCTTTTAAGCTTGAAACTCTGTATCTGGCGCCGTTAGTTGTGCCGCTTGGCGGTACATAGGCGCTGTTATCACTAACGGCGGTAAAGCTCGCTTTCGAGAAGTTTGTTGATCCGCCTTCCCATTCTACCATTACGTCGCCTGTTAGACCTTGATAGGAGGCGTTGGTCATTACTAACAATATGTTTGGGCAGTAAACTGTTTTTTTGTCTATGGCTGTAATGTTGAATGTTGCTGGACTTGACAACATCACAGGTAGTGGATAGTAGCTTCCGTGTGGTTCGATCCTTAATGCTCCTGTGGCTCCACCAGAAGCCTCTACCTTAAGTGGGATAGTTATGAGCATAAGTACGCTCAGCACAGCTGCTATGTAAATTAGCCTTCTCATTTCACTCACTAAGTTTATTTTGTTAAGCTAACTTATTAACGTGTATGTATTAACTTTCTAGAACATCCTGTTTATTTTCTAGAAGTTTTGCTAGAAGAGATAAGCTTGGTATGGCAATGTGGATTCAACATTTAAGCAGTTATGAGTATGCTGACAACTCGTATTGCCACTGTTGCCAGAAACGTGATCGAAAGGGTTATTGCAGCGTTTTTTAGCCTTTTTTTATTTATTTTTATGTTTACCTTTCCATATTGCGGTGAGAGCAGTTCTGAAGTGATGAGTAGTATTATGGCTGTTAT
>Ga0272448_1006207_pt1 | contig 12974 bp, 9 predicted proteins | sample YNPCB0191_FD_202220 | JGI IMG/M metagenome (GOLD analysis project Ga0272448, IMG submission 202220) | Hot spring sediment microbial communities from Yellowstone National Park, WY, United States - YNP-CB-019-1 | ecosystem: Environmental > Aquatic > Thermal springs > Hot (42-90C) > Sediment...
CCGGAAATGTTCCCATGCGAGTCGGGCGACGGCTTCGTCGTCTGGCCCGACCGTAGGCACGGCTAAATCCACCAACACCCGCCGCAAATCCACCACCGGGGCGCCGGTCCGGAGAACCGCCTCGGCCATCCGATGGTCGTTGATGCGGGCCAAAATCCCGTCGCCCTGCCAGCCCCGAAGCCAGGTGGGCGGCGGGTCCGATAGACCCCGGGGCGTAAAGTCGATCGTCCAATGGCCGTGTTCGCGCACATACTGCGCCACCCCTCGGACCAACCCCCGTGCATACGCCCGGGACGTTTCCACCAGCAGCGCAACCCGTCGGCGAACAATCATGATACCACGCGACTGTCCCGCATCCCTTGTCTTATCTTTTCTTTTCTCTATATTTCCATTTTCCATTGTACCTCTTTAGAAACTCTGCCCCCATCCGGCTAGTAAAAAGTATAGCAATTCTAGCAAATTTTATAGTCCTTTCCGACTCCGCTTCTTTCGCCTGGGAGGCTAGAATAAAGCTCCAGAACCTATGATGCCCCACAGGCCAGGAGGCTGACTTCCTGGCCAAGTAGGGAACCTTTCTCTCTATGAACCAACTCACAGGGTTCCAGATTCGCACTTCCCCTGGAAAGGCCACTTCGATGAATCCCGATTACAAATTTGCTCCGCTTCAGTTGGATTACGATGTGCTGGCGGTCAACCAACGGTATTGGAAACTGTATAGCGGCCTGGTCTATGACGCATGTGAACATTTTGGACTCAAAGGCCGGGCCATGGAAGGCGGCATTTATCCCCTGACGCCCACGATGAAGGTGGCCGGACCGGCGTTTACGGTCCACTGCGTCTCCACCCCAAGTCGAGATGAACATACGCACAATATCCGCCTGGCCATGCTCAAAAGTATGACGCCCGGCTGCATCCAGATTCGGGATACCCAGGGGAACCGAGATTGCGGCCAATTCGGGGCCATCAGCGCCACCGCCGCCCGCGCCGCCGGCTGCGCAGGCGCAGTGATCGACGGCAGCACCCGCGACAGCACCCACCTAATAGAAATGGGTTTCCCCACCTTTTGCCGATTCCGCAACCCCGCCGAGGCCTTCGGACGATTCATGGCCGTCGATTTCCAAATCCCGATCTACGTCCGCGGCATCGACGGCCAATTGCTCGTGCATCCGGGCGATTATATCTTCGGCGATAACGATGGCGTGGTCATCGTGCCGAAAGAATATACCTTGAAAGTCCTGGAACTGGCCGAGCAGTGGTTCGAGTCGGAGGCCAAGAGTCAGGCGGCCATGGCCGCCGGAATGGACCCGCTGGAAGTCTATGCCAAATATGGACGGTTTTGACCGGTTGGCCCGTTGGCCCTGGCCTCGTTGCCGGTGAGGATGAAATTCGATGGGAAAAGCAGCCGATTTTACCCCCCTTGCCGATGGCCCCGCCCGCCTGCCGCGCAGGGCCGGTTACCGCTGGGAATTGTTGGGGCTGCTTTGGATCGCCTTTTTCCTCCACCAGGCAGATAGACAAATATACAACAATCTTTTTCCCCTCATCGAAAAAGACCTCCATCTATCAAAAACCCAATTGGGCCTCGTAACCTCCACATTCACCTGGATTTACGGCCTGATGGTCCCAGTGGGCGGATATGTCGGCGACCGCGGAAGCCGAAAATGGCTCATCATCCTCATGCTCCTCATCTGGAGCACGGGTACCCTACTTACCGGGCTGAGCACCGGGCTTCTGGGCCTGCTCGTGTTTCGAGGACTCGCCTCCGGCTTTGGCGAGGCGTTTTATGCGCCGTCGGCCAATTCACTGCTGACCCAATGGCACGACAAAACCCGGGCGCTGGCCATGTCGCTCCACCAGACCGCTCTTTATACAGGGATTGTGGCCAGTTTTGCCGTAGGTTTGTTAGGGGAAAACTTCGGTTGGCGGAGCGGCTTTTATGTGTTCGGCGGACTGGGCGTTCTCTGGGCGGCGGTGCTGGCCTGGCGCATGGACGATACGCCCCAGCCTCGATTGGCCGAAACCGCTGACCGGCGGCAGGTCTCGGGTAAAGAACTATGGGAACATATGTTTAGCAAGCCGACCGTCTGGCTTTTGACCTTCGGGTTTGTCGGCATGGTCTTTTGTCAGATCGGATATCTTACCTGGATGCCCACCCTGCTACACGAAAAACACGGCCTTTCGGTAACTTGGGCCGGGCTGAACGCCCTGCTCTATCACCATGCCTGCGCCTTTTTAGGCGTGGTGGTGGGCGGCCGGCTGTCGGACCGGTTGGCCCAACGTTGGCCCAGGAGCCGACTGGCTTTCCAATACGTGGGCCTTTTGGGAGCCGCTCCGTTTATCTACCTGATGGGCCGGGCCGACAGTTTACTGCTTTGCTGTACCGCTCTTGCCCTGTTCGGACTGTTTCGGGGCGTGTATGATTCCAATCTGTTCGCCGGTCCGTTTGAGGTGGTCCCGCCCCAGTACCGTGCCAGCCTGTTAGGATTTATCCTTTGTTTCGGATTCTTAGCGGGTGCGTTTGCGCCGGTGGTGTTGGCCCAATGGGCCGAACGGTTCGGCTTGGATCGGGCGGTGGCTTCCTTGGCAGCGGTGCATACCCTGGCCGGCGTCTTGGTCGTGCTGGCCGCCCTGATCAGCTTCAGCCGGGATTACAGGAAAACCCATCTTTTGGAGAGGAACCCTAAGTATGCCTGATTTGCATGGGAAAACTGCTTTGGTAACCGGAGCGGGCCGAGGCATCGGAGCGGCCATCGCCCTGGACCTGGCAAAGGCCGGCGCCGATGTGGTGATCAATTATTCTCGTAGCCAGGCCCAAGCTGCCGAAGTGCAAAAGACCATCCAATCCCTGGGCCGACGGGCCATCACCATCCAGGCCGATGTCTCCCGAAAAACCGACATCGACCGCATGTTCGACCAGCTCGAAGCCGCCTGGGGACCGGTGGACATCCTGGTCAATAACGCCGGCATCGAATTCCGAAAACCCGTTCCGGAAACTACTGAAGAACTTTACGACCAAGTGATGAACACCAACCTGAAAGGGGCCTTCTTCTGCGCCCAACGGGCCCTGGAAGGCATGAAACAGAAAGGTTGGGGAAGGGTGATCAACATTTCTTCGGTACATGAAATTACACCAACCGGGTTCTGCTCCGTTTATAGCATGAGCAAAGCGGGCCTGTGTCTGTTGATGCGGGAATTGGCCCTGGAATACAGCCGATTCGGAATTACCGTGAACAACGTGGCCCCCGGCGCCATCCGCACCGACATCAATCGGCAGGTCCTTTCCGACCCGGCTTACGAAGCCAAGGTGATCGCCCGCATACCGGCCGGCTTTATCGGCCTGCCGGAAGACGTGTCCAAAACGGTCGTCTTTTTGGCCTCGGACGAGGCTCGGTATATCACCGGCGCCACGATCCTGATCGACGGCGGCCTCAGTTTACGATAGGGAAGAAGGCGTCCAAGCGACAGCGGTATTATGGTATATTTCTTTCCATGTTACGAAAAAGGAGGTCTGGATGATGTTTGCTCTCAGAAAAGCGCTGGTTTCCCAAACAGGATGGGCTCTTGCGTTGGCAACGGCGGCCCTTTTAGTCCGGCCGACAAAGGCGGAAGCCGGTGTGCCGGAGTCCTACCGGAAAGCCTGGTCTGACCCGGCCTTGACGGCCGCCATCGAGAAGAACATCGAACAATACCGCAAACAAGAGGCCCATATCGAACTGCGGGACGCCCAAGGCCGACCGATCCCCAACGCCGCCGTGGAAATCCAGCAGAAAAGCCACGCCTTTTTGTTCGGTTGCAATGCGTTTGTGCTTGGCCAGATGGGCCAGCTGAACGCCAAATACGAACAGATGTTCGCCCGCCTTTTTAATTTCGCCACCGTGCCGTTCTATTGGGAAGGCACCGAACCCACGCAAGGCGAACTGCGTTACCAGGAAGGAAGCCGGGACATCTGGCGTCGGCCGCCGCCGGACAGATTCCTACCGTTTGCCAAAAAATACGGCATTACCCTCAAAGGCCATCCCTTGCTTTGGCATTCGTGTAATCCGCCGTGGATTCCCAAAGACCCAGAAGAGCTTAAAAAGCTCTACCAAAAACGGTTTTCCGAGATCGCCCAACGGTACGCATCTACGATTCTGATTTGGGATGTGGTCAACGAATCGCTCGTCTGTACAAAAACATATCCTTTGTGTAGTCCAGAACGGGACTATGTTGCCTGGGCGTTTCAGGAGGCGCAGCGAGTTTTTCGGCCAGAAAATATCCTTATGATCAACGAGGTCCAATCGGTAAGCCACAGCGGCATCGGCGAGAAAAACGCCTATTTTCAGCAGGTAAAAAAGTTGCTAGCCCAGGGGGTGAAGGTGGAAGGGATCGGCTTCCAATTCCATTTCTTTACCGGCTCCGTTCTGCAACAACATCTGGAAGGAAAAGTATATCCACCCGATCAATTAATGAAGGTATATGAATCTTTTTGCGAACTGGGATTGCCGCTTTATGTAACCGAAATTACTATACCTACCACGGTCGAAGACGGCCTGGAAGTGCAGGCGGAAGTATTGCGGAACTTATATCGGCTTTGGTTCAGCGTTCCGCGGATGGCCGGGATCACCTATTGGAACCTGGCCGACGGAACCGCCTACAAAAACGAAAATCAGGCCCTGGCCGGCTTGGTGGACAAAAATTTGGATCCGAAGCCGGCCTACCTGGCCCTGGCGAGGCTCATCCACCACGAATGGAAGACCCGCTTGAGCGCCGTTTCCGATTCCAACGGCAAAGTTACGTTCCGCGGATTTCGCGGCAAATATACTATCCGAGTGAAAGCGGGCGATTTAGACCGGAGCTTCGAAGTGGAACTGCCCGCCGAAGGCCAGCGCTGCGAACACCGCCTTCAGGTGAAATAAATTGCAGTCTGCCTCCTTATTCCGAGGTTCCGGCCACGGTAACATTTTAGCCGAATGCGGGGCTCTATGTGTCATTCCTGCGCAAGCAGGAATCCAGGCTTGTTCCCGCGTAAGCGGGCCCAAGGCCGTATGCACTTCTCCTACTTTCTAGATTCCCGCTTGCGCGGGAATGACGCGCTGGGTTTAGCCCGCCAGGGAAGAGTCGAGTTTGTTTTATACGGCTAAATAGTTACCGGCCGCAAAGGCCGAAAATCGTCTCCCAACTTCCAGCAGTCCAAGGAACTTGAGCGATGAAGATCGTGGATTTACGTGCTCGGACTGTGGCGATTCCCACCCAAGGGATACTTCGGCACAATACGGGTGTCCATCCGGGGTATTTCATGCGGACGATTCTGGAACTATTTACCGATGAAGGGATTGTCGGTTTGGGCGAGGTGGGCGGCGGGGATCAACGGGCCGCCCTGGAAAAACTCAAACCCCGCATTCTGGGCCTCAATCCGTTCCATCTGGAGGAGATTAAGCTGAAGGCGCTTCGGCCGATCTACTATCTATCGAACGCCCGGCTGTACGGGGCCATTGAGATCGCGTGTTTGGACATCCAAGGCAAAGCGGCCGGTGTGCCGATGCACCAACTGCTGGGCGGCAAAGTGCGGGATGCCATTCCGATGATCGCCTATCTGTTTTGGCGATACGACCGGCCGGGCGGCGGCGATGACACCCGGGCCGAGGACCTGGCCGACTTCTGCGAGGAACTTCACCACACCCTAGGCGTCCGAAGCATGAAGCTAAAGGCCGGTGTCATGGACCCCTGGGAAGAAGCCCGCGTTTTGGAATTGTGCCGGGACCGATTGGGCGAACGGTTCGGCCTGCGGATCGACCCGAACGGCGTTTGGAGCGTGCATACCGCAGTGCGGATCGGTCGGCGTTTGGAGCCGCTCGGTTTGGAATACTACGAAGACCCCGCCTGGGGATTGGAAGGCATGCGGGCCGTGCGACAACAGGTTCGTATCCCATTGGCCACCAACATGTATCCCAACAAGTTCGACGACCTTGGGCCGGCCATTCGGCTTGGGGTAGTCGATGTGATCCTGACTGATTTGCATTATTGGGAGGGGCCACGGGGAGTGAAAGACCTCTGTGCCGTCTGCCGGACTTTCAACCTGGATGTGGCGATGCATTCTGGCTCAGAGTTTGGGGTGGAGTTGGCGGCGATGCTCCATACGGCCTCGACCATTCCCCAGATGCACTTGGCCGGGGACGCCCATTACCATTATCTCGTCGATGACATCATTGTGGGCGGCAAAATGGCCTATGTGGATGGAGCGATTCGGGTTCCCGACGGTCCCGGCTTGGGCGTAGAACTGGACGAAGACAAAATGGCTTTCTACAGCCGCTACTACGAAGAAAAAGGGGATTATTACGCCCGGTTCCACCAGGACCCCCGGCGGCCAGAGTGGTATCCGAAGATCGGCGGCCTGTAAGGCGATTCTTTCCGGTCCCAAGCCATTTCGGGCGGCTTCCCCCATTTTAGGGGGGCCTCTGTGGGCCGAATTTTCTAGTTTCGTTTCTGGGGTCTCCTATTAAGGATTTACCTTACTTAAGGGAATATTTTTTAAGAGAAGTTTGCTGCCGATTTTTCTATTTTACCTATCTTGTGTATATTTTGAGGATCGGGCGTTCCGATTGACACCCTTGCTCTATCAGAGTAGGTTAAAGATTTTTCCCAGGCTTTTGGAATCCGCCCGCTGGCTGGAAATGATGGAAAGGGCCAGGCAGAAAGGATTTTGGGAACATTTTAGCCGAATGGAGCAACTTGCCTCTCCCATGGCGGGCTAACCCAGGGTGTCATTCCCGCGAAAGCGGGAATCCAGAAAGTAGCTCAAAGTGCCCGCTTGACCTGGAGGAATACAGTAGGAGGCACAAAGCACTCTGGATTCCTGCTTACGCAGGAATGACACAACCCCCTTCCTTCGGCTAAAATGTTACGGATTTTTCAACTCTTGGATAACGGAGGCCTCCCGATACGTTGGGACCTGACGGAATTGCATACGGAATGCTTTATGCCTCTGATTCCCCATCTTGGAGAACTGGCTGCGTTTGGGACGGCCATTTTCTGGACCCTTTCCACATTGGCCTGGACTTCGGCGGGCCGATATATCCGGGCTTTGCCGATCAGCTTTGTCCGATTGATCATTACGCTGCTGCTGGGGATCGGGTATCAATTGGCTGTGCATGGGACCCTGCTCCCTTTGGAGGCGGACGAACGGACCTGGAAGTTGCTGGCTGTTTCTGGGTTCATGGGTTTTTTTGTAACCGATGTATGTATGTTCCATGCCTTTTTATTGATTGGACCGCGAATCGCCTTGTTAATCCTTTCGTTAAGTCCGCCGTTGGCAGCGGTCATCTCTTGGGCGTGGCTGGGAGATAGTTTATCACCCTGGGCATGGGTGGCTATGGGAGTGACGCTGGCCGGGGTGATCTGGGTCGTCTATGAACAGCCGGATCGCTCCCGGGGACTCCACTATATTCGGCCGGAACGATACGGCTGGGGTTTGCTGCTGGCCTGTTGTGGGTCGGTGGGCCATGCCTTGTCGCTGGTGCTATCGAAAGACGGGATAGGCCAATACGATGCTTTTTCGGCCACGTATATTCGAGTGCTGGGAGCGATGGGGGGTTATCTGGTTTTGATTAGCCTTGTGCGGAGCTGGCCGGAGATTTGGGCGGCCTTTCGACACTGGCAGGCGATGAAAATCTTGATGGCCGGGTCGGTGGTAGGCCCGTTTTTGGGAGTGGTCTTTTCGATGAGTGCTCTGCGGTATGCGCCGGCCGGTGTGGTGGCCGCCATTTTGGCCACTATGCCCGTATTGATTCTGCCGTTTGTGGTGTGGGTGTATCGGGAACGGGTGAGTTTTCGAGCGGTGCTGGGGGCGATGGTGGCTGTGGTGGGCGTCGTCGGCCTGGTGCTCCATAGCCAGTAAGCTTAACCCCCTCGGCCCAGAGAGACGTGTTCCGAAGTAGGAGCGTTTTTTGGCTTGGACGGGGGGTTCCGAAGCCGTTGCGCCGTTCCCCCTGGAGCGGGGATTACGGGGCGGAGACCAATTGGCGAACGAATTTATATTTCGGCGGAGCGTCCACATCCACGATCGATAGGTGCACCGCCATGAATCGTTGGACGTCCCGTTTGTTGTAAGGCGGTCGGAAGCTATCGCCCTTTTGGAGGATCGGCGCCCGGTCGGGCATCTGGCCGAAGGCTCGGTTGCCGGCAATCTGGCAAGGGAACCAATGGCCTTTGCCCTGATCGTCTTCCAAGTAGAACTCGGCGTAGGCGTGGCCGGGGATCCAGACGGTGCGGGCGGGCACATCCTTAGCTCGGCAAAGGGCGATAAACGTATTGATCATATCTTCATGATTCCCCCGACCGTCTTTCAATGCGGCCAACGGCCCTTTGAGCGGACCTCGCTCCTGCCGGATTTTCTCCCGAACGTAATCATAGAGGGCTTCCACCTGCTCCCAGGCGGTTTTTTTGTCCTGACCGATCTCCTTAACCAGCGCCCGAATCTTCGGGTTTCGAGGGTCAATAAAAGGACTTGCCCCTAGATAGCCAAGCATTTTTCGATCCATCTTCTTTTTGTTCGGCAGGACGTAAATGGCCGGGTTTTCTGGCGGTAGTTGACTGCTCCGGCGGATTTCGAAGGTTACCAGAGCGTTGGCTTCTTCGCCGGCAGCCAAAGAGGCAATCCGAATCACCATGACCCGTACATCGCCGTCGGCCGTGATATAATCCACCTTGACCGACTTGGAAATATCCTCCTTGGCCACTACGACTTCCTGTTCCGGCCAATCGGAAGGGACCGGCACATAGGCTTCGATCCCCTTGCAGGGGCCTTCTGGGGCTTGGATGTTCAGGCCCGCTTGCCAATAGAACGTCTGGCGTTCTCCGAGTCGGCATCCTTTGGCGTCTTCCTGTTTGAACTGGGCCCAGGCCGACGGTTCCAGGCCGCCCAGGCCAACCAGGGTCCCCCATACCAAGCACAGCATTTTCCGAACCTTGGCCAGAGAGAATCGGCCTCCGGATACCGAAGAGTTTGGGAATCGCCTTTGGTCTGAAAAGGGGTTTCCGGCAAGACCAACAGGACCGGGACGCTTCGAGGAGAATAATGTTAATATGTTCATTTCTCTTGCTCCTCTTCTTTAGAGAGATTTTCCTGATTACGGCCAGGGGGTTTTTCTGGCGATGCGGGCGCAGTGGCCATCGGTTCGCAGATCAGTTTCATCTGGGGTTCGGCGCCCTGGAGAAAATGGCTGACGACCAAAGTTTCCGGTAAAAACCGGACCAGTTCGGTCTGGCGAGTTCGTGGATTTCGGACCTTCAAGGCGTCGCCTTTTTGGAGGATGGGTTTGGGGCGGAGGATTTGGCCGAAGGAGCGTGTCCCGGCCACCTCGCAGGGAAACCATCGGCCTTGGCCTTGGGGGTCTTCCAGGTAGAACTCGGCCCACACGTGCCCAGGCACTCGCACGGTGCGGGCCGGGATGTTGCTGGCCCGACACAGGGCAATAAATAAAGCGGTTAGCTCATCGCAGTCGCCGTCGCCGTCTTTTAAGGCCGCCCTAGCCCCTTTGAGCGGTGAATCCTTCAGGTACCGCACATGTTGCCGGACCCAGTCATACATGGCTTCCACTTGGGACCAGGCATCTTGATGGTCTTTGGCGATTTGCTCGGCTAGGGCCTTGATTTCTGGGTCGTTGCTTTCGATCAGGGGGCTGGGCTGTAAGTAGGGACGCATTTGGGGGGCCAGTTTTTTGGGATCGCGCGGGCGGAGTTGGGAGGTGTCGCCCGGCTCAGGCCAACCGATCTGGATTTCTAGAGTCAGGATCGCCTTGGCTTCGGCCCCTTTGGGTAGTTGGGCGATATGGACGATCATCTGCCGGGCGGCTCCCTCGACCATCTGGTAGCGAACTTTCACCCCGGGAGAGAACTCTTCTTGAAGTATCCGGACAGATTGTTCCGGCCAATCGGTGGGGATGGTCAGAGTGCCGGTTAATCCGGAACAATTGCCCACGGCCTGGACCACAAAGCCGAACCGCCAATGTTGGATGGTTTTTTCTATTTTCTGGGCAGGGGACTGAGAGTCGGGTGTTTTTTCAGGGGAGTGGAGTGCGGCAGACCAACAGGAGGTGCTTGGCCCACGCCCATCCCCTTCCAGAGGGCCGAAAAACCCCAGCAAAAAAAAGATCGGACTTACAGCCAGCCTAGACCTGTAGAGGGCTTTCCACATAAGAAATACCATTCATGGGGTAAAGGGGCGTCTTTCCTAATTTTCGTATATTTCCCTTTTTCTCTATTTTAACTCTCAAATTAGCCCTCGACATCCCTAAAGAAAGCGGCCTAAGGTTCTTCCCTAGCAGGGGAGGTATGGTTTAACTTCTTGTAACATTTTAGCTTGACTGTATCTACCGGAAGTCATGACCACCATCGGTTGGGTTGGAGCCGATTCTTACCCCCTACAAGTTGTGGGGGCTTGGCCGGGTAGATACAGTCAAATTAGCCGAATGAAGCAATTCGCCTCTGCCAGGCAGCAGAGAGACTTTGGTGTCATTCCCGCGAAAGCGGGAATCCAGCAAGTAGTCGAAATCCATATGACCTAAATAACTCCACATCATTGCGAAAGTGGTCCAAAGGTGCGAAATACCTTCGTTTCCGAGGCGCCAGTAGTCCAACCACTTCCGGTATTTTGTGGACTTATTTAGGTTTCTACTTGTGCGGGAATCCAGAATTTCCACATCTCCCCTGGCCGTCGAGAGGCCGGCGCCAGACGAAGCAAAGCCGAGTGAGGAATTTCGGCGACACAAGGAACCTGGATTCCTGCTTGCGCGGGAATGACACCATCGGGGAACGACACCATGGCCGCTGGAATGACCACACAACGGAGGTGTTCCGGCCTTACCAGAAGAGGATATAGAGACCCAGAGTGAGTAGGACCACGACCAGGCCCCAGCCTTTGGCGCCGGCGGAAGGGAGAAGTTCGATTTTTTCTTGCTGAGGTAGGCGGATAGGTTCCGGCAGAGGCCGAACCAAAGTCAAAAGGCCCAGTACCACCAGAACAGAAAGGAAGGTAAGGGCCATCCGGTCCAGGAAGGCCATTTCCGGTGCCAGGAGTTTGAGCAATCCATAGACGATCGGGCTGAGCAGCAGGCCCACTACGCCGCAGGCCCGGGGCGCTTTGGGCACAAACAGCCCATAAATAAACACCCCTAACACGCCGGGCGAAATAAATCCCTGGAATTCCTGGATATAGGTAAAGATGCCGCCGAAAGCCGGATGTCCCAGCAGCGGCGCAATCAGGCAGCCGATCACCGCAAACACCGCCACCGCACTCCGTCCGAGCAGAACCAAATGGGTCTGAGAGGCATTCGGGAACAGGTATTGCCGGTACAGGTCCATGGTGAAGATGGTCGAAGCGGCATTGAGCATAGCAGCCAAGGAGCTGATAACCGCCCCCAAAATCGCCGCCAAGACAAACCCTCGAAGCCCCGGTCCTACGAGCCGTTTGATCAGCAAGCCGAAGGCGGAATCGTATTCATAGCCGATCAGCTTTTGAGCGATTCTAAGTTGTTCGGCCTGGGACAGGGAGGCGTTTTTGGCCCGCACGAGTTGGAGCAGGGCGTCGTTTTGTGCGGCCAGTCGGACGCCCCTGACGGCAGCCATTGGACCAGACCCTTCCGCACCAGAAGGATCAACAACCGGTTCTTTGGGCAGAGCATCTGGAGCAAGCACCCGGCTTGCCGCCTGCCGATTAAAGCGGAGCATCTGCTGGGCTAGCTCTGGATACAGACCAGCAAAATCGTCGTTAAACTCGAAGACCATCTGGGCGGTCTGGGGGGTGGTTTTCAGTTTTTCCCATTCGGCCAAGGTGTCCCGATTGGCGCCGGTCTGGGCGTCATGGCGCATTTCTTCACGGAACAGGTTAAAGGCGATCATGCCGGGAAAGACCACGATGAACGGGATGAGCAGTTTCAGACCGGCAGCAAAGACCACACCTTTTTGTCCTTCGGCCAAGGAGCGGGATCCGAGCGTCCGCTGGACAATGTATTGGTTCAGGCCCCAGTAATAGAAATTGGGAATCCACAGGCCCAGGACCAAGGCGGTCCAAGGGACGAAGATGTCTTTGGCCGGCAGGACCATGTGGAGTTTGCCGTGGTTGAGGTGCCAGAAGCGTTGGACGCCGCCGGCCTGTGCCAGTTGATGGGGCTGGTGGTCTTGGGTGGCCGCTTGAGGATGTTGGAGGGCTGCTTTCGGATGCGGTTGGATATCCTGCGGATCAGCGCTACCCAAGGCGCCCAAGGCCAAGACCAGAATGATCGCCCCGCCCAGGATCAGAGCGGAGCCTTGGAGCAGGTCGGCCCAGGCACAGGCTTTCAGGCCGCCGGCCACGACATAGATGGCTGCCAGCAGGCCGATCAGCCAGGCCCCGGTGGTCAAGTTGATCGGCACACCCCACAAGCTGGCCCGTTGAACAGGCTGGGAATCGACCAGGTTTGAGGCGGAGTCTTTCTGGACGGATTCACTCGGGTTCTGGGCCGACTCCGATGGGCCAGCCGAGTGGGCCGGTTTCTCCAGATCGGCCTTTTCTGAGTTGGCCTGGCCGGGCTGTTCCCTCGGCGCCGATGCCGGCGAAGAAGCCGGTTGCCGGGTCTGTTTGGCCAGCACTTCGATCGTCTTGGCGCCGGAATAAATCACCGCCGCAATGGTGACTAACACATAGATGAGCATCATCAGCAACGACATGATGCTGCGGGCGGCCCGGCTAAACCGATATTCCAAAAACTCCGGAATGGTATAAACACCGGCCCGCAAAAAGGCGGGCAGGAAAAAGAAGGCCACCACCACGAGCGTAACCGCAGCCATCCATTCGTAGCTGGCAATGGCCAAGCCCACGTAATTGGCCGCCTGCCCCGACATGCCCACAAACTGCTCCGTCGAGATGTTCGCCGCAATGAGCGAAAAGCCGATCAGCCACCAACTCAGGCCCCGGCCAGCCAGGAAGTAAGCTTCGGTGTCTTTTTCATGGCGGCTCATGC